>ENA-UPTJ01001695-UPTJ01001695.1-marine-metagenome-genome-assembly--contig:-NODE-1695-length-11338-cov-5.138882_pt1 | contig 11338 bp, 8 predicted proteins | sample MGYA00238168_ERZ767080 | MGnify/ENA primary metagenome ERZ767080 (study PRJEB28935, sample SAMN06266237) | marine metagenome | isolation source: Columbia River Estuary | place: USA:Columbia River Estuary... | reverse complement strand
CCCTCACCGAAGAATGGATCGAAGAATACAACGAACGAAGACCCCATGAAGCCCTGAATAACCGAACACCCTCCGGGAGGAAACAACAAATTCAATCTTAACTTAACACTTTAAACCTATCTAGAAAAAGGTGCACTTATAAACTTGAAAAAACACGGATTTGATTGGTAGATATGATAAATGGAATAACCGAGGAAAAAGCTGTAGAACAGCTCGCTATATGGGGCTTCAATGAACTTCCATCAACAAAGCCAAAAAATGTTTGGCAAATTGCTTATGAAGTTGCTAAAGAGCCAATGTTTGTTTTACTGCTTGCCTGCGGCTCCGTTTATATACTAATTGGCGACTATTCAGAAGGGATTATCTTGCTTTGTTGGGTATTCGTTATCTTGTTTATTACTTTCTATCAGTATCGTAAAACCGAGAAATCCTTAGTTGCTCTACGACAACTTTCATCTCCAAGGGCCTTGGTCATTCGGGATGGAATAGAAAAAAGAATTTCAGGAAGAGAAATAGTTCCTGAAGATGTGGTTATACTTCAAGAAGGCGACCGTGTACCTGCTGATGCATTGGTTTTGGAAAGCAATAATCTAACAATTGACGAATCGCTACTTACAGGAGAGTCAGTTCCGGTTAACAAAAATGAAAACCCCGAAGACCCCATTTACAGTGGTACGTTGGTCGTGCAAGGATCGGGTATCGTAAAGGTGATTCGGACAGGCGCGAAATCAGAATTTGGTAAGATTGGAACTTCGCTCCAAGATATTGGGAACGATGGAACGCGTTTGCAACGTGAAATGAAAAAACTTATACGTAATTTGTTTTTTGGTGGTGCAATAATTAGTACTGGTGTAATTGCGGCGTTTTATTTTACAAGAGGCGATTTTTTGAACGCTCTTCTCAATGGATTGGCGGCTGCAATGGCATTACTACCCGAAGAATTCCCTGTAGTCCTCACTATTTTTCTCGCTTTAGGCGCCTGGCGATTATCCAAAAATAAAGTTTTAACACGCAAGCCTTCTGCCATAGAAAATTTAGGTTCTGCAACTGTTTTGTGCAGTGACAAAACAGGAACTATTACACAAAATAAAATGGAGATCTCAGGACTTTATTTGCTTGGAAGAACCCATTTAAAAACCGACTTTGAAGCAAACAGAGAACACATCAAGGAATTCCTTGAACTACTAAATTATGCATCGCAAAACAACTCCATTGACCCAATGGAAAAGGCTATTCACCACGAATTTAATAGAATTGCAACATCCGATAAGAAACTAAATTTCATAAAGGAATACCCCTTAAGCAAAGAAATGTTTGCGATGACAAGGGTATTAAAATCTGAAATAGACAAGTCATTAACTGCGTATTGTAAAGGTGCACCTGAAGCAATTTACAAACTTTGTAGATTAACAGAAGATGAAATCGACCACTATACTCAAATTGTTCGTGAATTTGCCGAAAAAGGATATCGAATCATTGCTGCTGCAAAAAGCAATTGGAAAAGCGATGAATTACCTGAAAAACAAAGCGATTTTTCGTTTCAATTTTACGGAATTGTTGCTTTTGAAGACCCTATTAGACCTGAGGTTCCACAAGCAATAAAAGAATGTTACGAATCTGGAATAAATGTAATTATGATTACCGGAGATTATCCTGCAACTGCCAAAAGCATTGCAAATCAGATTGGTTTAAAACATGACCAAAATGTGCTTACTGGATCAGAATTACAAAGTATGAACGAAAGCGAATTAAAGGAGAGAATCAAACACACCAATATTTTCGCAAGGATCATTCCTGAACAAAAATTACAAATCATTAAAGCACTAAAATCGAATGGCGAAATAGTAGCTATGACAGGGGATGGTGTAAACGATGCACCAGCATTAAAGGCAGCCGATATTGGTGTGGCAATGGGTTTAAAAGGAACAGACGTGGCCCGTGAAGCTTCTGCCCTTGTTTTATTAGATGATAATTTTGCTTCCATTGTTCTTGCCATTAGGTCAGGAAGAAGGATATTTGATAATTTGCAAAAAGCCATGTCTTATATCATCGCCATTCATATTCCCATCATCGGACTAGTTTTGCTGCCGGCATTTTTTGCGTGGCTGCCTATCATTTTAATGCCACTTCATATTGTCTTTTTGGAGTTGATTATTGACCCTGTTTGCGCAATCGCCTTTGAATCAGAACAAGAAGAAAAAGGAATTATGAAACGACCACCAAGAAGAACCAATGAGCTTTTCTTTGGTTGGAATAAAATGTTTTTAAGCCTTGTAAAGGGTTTAATACTGCTAAGTATGGTATTGGTTGTTTATTTTGTTTCTATCAACGAAGGACATTCTGATGGAGAAACAAGAGCTATAGCATTTTCGTCTTTAATCATTGGAAATGTATTCTTGATTTTAACATCCTTATCTGAAACAAGAAATTTTTTAGCTGTAATACTTGAAAAGAATATTGCTGTTTTGTTTATTTCTATTCTTACAATATTATTATTAATAATGACTGTTTCAATTCCATTTTTAAACAACTTATTCTCTTTTGAATTTCCGGGTTACAAGCATTTTCTATCTGCATTCATAGGTGCTGTTCTTATGCTTTTTGCGCTTGAAACAATAAAGTACGTTAAGCGCCCCAAAAACGCAGTATTTTGAAAGTAGAGAATTTCCTTTAACTTAGCACTTTGAACCTGTTTGGAAATGGGGGTCATCACAAAATAATCAAAGGAAACAATTTACATGGCCATCCCCAAGACGATTTATCAAACCTACAAGACCGACCGGCTCCCTTTTCTAACGAAATGGCATATCAATAAACTCCAAAAAAGGAATCCCGAGTACGATTATCAGTTTTACAACGATGAACGAATCACGGAGTTCATTCGCGCCGAGTTTGGAACCGAGACATTCAATCTTTACAGTCGTATCAATATTGGGGCAGCCAAAGCAGACTTTTTTCGGTACGCAATTCTGTTCAAGAAGGGAGGAGTTTACCTTGATATTGACAGCCTTAACATGACCAAGTTGGATGAGTTTATTTTGTCAAGTGATTCGGCTATTATTTCGCTCGAAACACACAAAAAATTCTATGTTCAATGGGCCCTTGTTTTTGAGGCGGGCCACCCTTTTCTGGAGAAGACCCTGGACGTAGTTTTGGATAACCTCAAATCCAATCGATATCCCAACGACATTCATAGCATGACAGGGCCTGCGGCTTTTACCACAGCAATCAATGAATGTTTGAACGGCTCTAATTCTATCCAGTACAGGGAATTAGGGCCTGATTATGACGGTAACTTTAAATTCCACTACCGTTTCAGTAAGTTTTTTTTGTATGGAATCCATCGAAAGAACTACTGGAGAAGGCAGCAGCAAGAAATTCCCCTGCTAAAAGGTTCGATGGGTTGAATCTATACAATCGAAGACTATCTTGTTGAGCCCTCATCTCTAGTGAGATGGGGCTATTTTAACTTAGGTCGTGAAACAAACCAAATCCTTCTTAGCAAAACTTCATCAAAGTTGGAAAAAACTGGGGCCTGGCTTGGTAACGGGAGCCAGTGACGATGACCCTTCGGGAATTGCCACTTATTCCCAAGCGGGTGCTGCATTTGGGCTTGCTACCTTATGGACGGCGTTGATAGCCTTTCCATTGATGGCTTCCATTCAGCAAATGTGTGCAAGGATCGGCCTGATCACCTCGCAAGGCTTAACGGGCACCCTCAAAAAGCACTATCCAAGACCTGTATTGTACCTGATGCTATTGTTTAGCTTCCCAGCCATCGTAATGAATATTGGCGCTGATATTGCTGGAATGGGTGCTGTTGGCAACCTCTTGTTTCCATCGATTGACGCTAATTTTTTTAGTGTATTCTTTACCATCGTATTGTTAGGCCTAATTATCTATCTTCCTTACCAGAAAATGGCTTCCGTACTCAAGTACTTGTGTATTGTTATGCTGGTTTATTTCGTGGTCCCTTTTTTGTATCAACAAGATTTCAGTGAAATAATTAAATCCACCTTTGTTCCAACCTTACGTTTCGACAAAGATTTTATAGCGATTATTGTTGGAATTCTGGGCACAACTATTTCCCCATATCTTTTCTTTTGGCAGGCTTCTGTTGAGGTTGAAGAATTCAAAAACAAGAGAAAACATTTAGTAGTCAACAAGAAAATAATTCAAGAAATAAATCAAGATGTTGATTTTGGAATGACTGTTTCTGGCTTTGTTATGTTTTTTATTATTCTAACTACCGGAACTGTATTGTTTAAGGGCGGAATACATCAAATTGATACGGTCGAACAAGCGGCATTGGCGCTTAAACCTTTAGCTGGTAATCTTGCTTATCTGCTTTTTGCAATTGGCGTTATAGGAACCGGTTTCATTGCCATTCCGGTTTTGAGCGGTTCTATTTCTTACATCATCACGGAAACTTTTGGTTGGGACCAAGGTTTGGACAAAAAATTTCATGAAGCCAAAGAATTTTATGTAATTATCGGGATTTCTTTGATTCTTGGTTTATCCTTAAACTATATTGGGATTACTCCTATCCAATCCTTGATTTACACGGCCATTCTTTACGGGCTAACCGCCCCTGTGTTAATTGCCATCATCCTTCATATTTCCAATAACAAAAAAATAATGGGAGACAACGTGAATGGCAGATTAACAAATATTTTGGGATTCACGGCCTTTTTTGTAATGACTGCTGCTGCAGTTGCTTTAATTTATTTGCAATTATCGGGCAATTAGTAAAGTTCCTTGATCAAGGGTGAGGATTCCCGAATAGTTCGGTACTTTTATCAATCAAATCTTCGACCTAAAATTTGAAACCATGTTGAATAATATGTTTCGCTTATTTTTTTGCATTGTTTCATTTTTTATGTTCAATGGCTGTGGGAAGGAAGTGGAAACCACCACCGCTCAAAGAACCGATATTGTAGAGAGCGTGTATGCCTCTGGGGTCCTGAAAAGCCAAAATCAATACGAGGTTTTCAGCAGGGCGGTGGGTGTTGTCAAGTCGGTTTTGGTGCATGAAGGGGATTCCATCAAGAAAGGTGATCCCCTTTTTCAGATTGAGAATCGATCGTCTTCTTTAACAACGGAAAACGCTCGACTGACGGCCTTGGCCAATGACCTGAGCCGGAACAAAGAGAAATTGGCCGAAGCTGCGTTGAATATAGGATTTGCGCAAAACAAATTATCCAACGATTCCCTCTTGTATATCCGTCAAAGGTCCTTGTGGCGTCAGAATATAGGTACCAAGGTAGAACTGGAACAGAGGGAGCTCAGTTATCAATATGCCAAAATCAACCTGAAGAAATCGCAAGTCGCCTACGATGATTTGAATCGCCAACTTAAACTAATTTCTGAACAAAGCAGAAATAATCTAAAAATGGCCCAAAATTCAGAAGATGATTTTGTTATCAAAAGTGAAGTGGATGGTTTTGTTTATCAATTAAATGCTCAACGAGGAGAGTTAGCGACCTCCACGATTCCGCTAGCGGTTTTGGGTGAATCCGATTTTGTATTGGAATTGAATGTGGATGAATTGGATATTGTCAAAATCAAGGAAGGCCAAAAGGTTGTGGTCCGGATGGATAGCTACAAGAACGAGGTATTTAGCGCCACTATCCGCTTTGTGTACCCCATGATGAATGATAGGACAAGGTCCTTCAAGGTGGAGGCGGTTTTGGACCGATTTCCCCGACAATTGTACCCGAATCTAACCTTCGAGGCGAATATCATAATCCGCACCAAAAAAGGCGTTCTAACGATACCAACCTCTTATTTATTAAATGATTCCTGTGTTTTGCTTGAAAACGGAACGGTCCAACCGTTGCGAATTGGCTTGAAGGATTATTCCATCGTCGAGGTTCTTAGCGGGCTCGATTCTAAGACCAAAATCCGAAAGCCTGCTCCATGAAAGCGAGGCATATCCTGGAAATAGCGCGTGCTCTGTTGATGGCCAGAGCCAAACAAACACTGGTTGCGGCTGTCGGTGTGGCCTTTAGTGTGGCTTTTTTTATATCCCTTCTTGGCTTTATGGAGGGGTTGAATTCTCTATTGGATGGATTGGTTTTGAATCGAACCCCCCATATCCGTTTGTTCAATGACCTAAAGCCATCAGCTATCCAGCCCATTGATTTGGACAGTTCCTACAAGGATTACCATTCCATGGTGAGTTCAGTCAAGCCATCCAATGCTCGAAAAGGGATTTATGACGCAGAACGCATTATCAAAAAATTAATGAGTGACCGACGGGTTTACGGGGTTGCTCCCAAAGTCAGCGCCCAGGTTTTTTATAATTTGGGGAATATAGAGCTTAACGGCCTGGTCAATGGCGTGGATGTTGTTCAAGAAGCCAAGTTGTTTAATTTCAATACCTACATCGTAGAGGGAAATTCACAAGACTTAATGAATAGGCCCAATACCATCGTTTTGGGTAGTGGACTTGCTCAAAAAATCCTGGCCAAGAAAGGTGATCTGGTTCAAGTTACGACCACCAAAGGGGAGAAGTTTTCATTAAAGGTGATTGGCTTTTTTCAATCTGGAATGGTGGAATTTGACAAAATTCAGAGCTATGTGAGTTTGGCAACTTGTCAAAAATTGTTAGGTGAATCCAATCATTATGTCAGTGATATTCAGGTGAAGCTTATCAATATGGATCAGGCCCCGGTCATCGCGAAAGAATACGAAGAGCTTTTTGGGGTCAATACCGAGGATATCCAAACAGCCAACGCTCAATTTGAAACAGGTAGCAGTGCACGCACAATCATTTCTTTTTCGGTGGGAATTGTTCTTTTGATTGTGGCCGGTTTTGGTATTTACAATATACTCAACATGATGATTTACGAGAAAATGGATACCATCGCTATTCTCAAAGCCACTGGTTTTTCGGGAAATGACGTCAAGAAAATATTTATTTCCATCTCGCTAAGTATTGGTGTGGTGGGTGCTTTGGCCGGTGTTTTGTTGGGTTTGGTTTTTTCGATCCTGATCGATAACATTCCCTTTGATTCCATGGCAGTACCGGGTGTTGATACCTATCCGGTTGACTATGGTATCCAGTATTATTCAATAGCCGTTGTTTTTGCGGTCGCAACTACCTTTTTGGCGAGTTGGTTCCCCTCCCAAAAAGCCAGTTCGGTGGATCCTGTTGAAATCATCCGAGGCAAGTAGCATGGAAAATACAATCGTTCTGGAGGCCAAATCCATCTTAAAATCCTTCTACGACCCTGTCCAAAAAGAAGTATTGAAAGACATTTCTTTTGACATTCATCGCGGAGAATTTGTTTCGGTGATGGGTCGTTCGGGTTGTGGTAAGTCCTCGTTGCTCTATATTCTTTCAACCATGGACACGGATTATACGGGGGAACTTTATATCGACCAAGAACTTGTGACCAATCAATCCGACCAAGCATTGGCCTCTCTTCGAAACGAAAAGATTGGTTTTGTTTTTCAATTTCACTACCTTCTTCATGAATTTAGTGTTTTGAAAAATGTGATGTTACCGGGATTTAAGCTAAATCGCTTATCCCAAGCGGAACTAGAACATAACGCCTTTGAATTATTAAAGAAATTGGGGATCGAGCATTTGGCCTCCAAAATGGCCTATCAAATATCCGGGGGCGAAAAGCAACGGGTGGCTATTGCCCGCGCCATGATCAACGACCCCCTTCTATTGATGTGCGATGAACCTACCGGGAACTTGGATAACAAAAACAAAGAAATCGTCTTTGACACCTTCAACGAATTGGTGCAATCGTTCAATAAAACCTTGTTGGTGGTCACCCACGACCAAAGTTTTGCTGATAACACCCAGCGGACCATTCGGATGGAAGATGGTCGGATATGTAATTAGGCCCGATTCAGCGGGATATTCCTAGGCGCCAATTGCTATTAAATTTGGGGACCCTATGAATCAAGTCATCTATCAAGACCCCCAAAACAATGCCATTCGGGCGTCTAACTACAAAAAGTTAGAAACCGATTGTCCTTTTGGCGGGTTGGGAATCAAAATGGTTGGTTCGGGCGAAGAGGTTTACTTCCTTAACCATCGGCGATATTCGGTCAAGGCGGGCGATTATATGATCGGAAACTCCTTTACCCGCTCGGTGGTTCAAATCAATAGCCAAGAACAAGTCAACGGCTTGTGCATCGACCTGAGTCCGGATCTTATACGAGAGGTTGTGGGGGATTGGGGACGGACTCCATCAGTCCAAAGCGATTATTTGTTATCGGATCAATTGTTTGTGAATCGTTATTCTGTTCACAATACCATTTTAGGAAAATTACTTTTACAAATTCATCATCGAATGCATTCCTGGGATTTGAAGAATGATCTCCTCAAGAATGAACTTTTTTATCGATTGGCTGAAGGAATTTTGGCCGATCAGTTTTTGGTAGTTGAACAATTGAACAAGCTTGATTTCAAGAAAAAGAACACGAACGAAGAACTTTTACGCGCTGTTTTGGAGGCTAAATCCCTCATGGACGCCCGGATCGTTGATCCATTGTCCTTGGATTTTTTGGCGAAGCAGGTGGGTATTTCCAAGTACCATTTGATCCGTCTTTTCAAGCAAGTCTTTGGGATCACGCCCTACCAATATCAGCAAAAAGTTCGTTTGGAACAGGCCCGCGATGCCATAATGGACGGTATGGACGTGTCAACAGCTGCCTTTGTTTACGGTTTCACGGATGTTTCTGCCTTTTCGAAGGCCTTCAAGAAACGTTTCGGGGCTTCCCCGGGATTTCTAAGAAAAAGCAATTTTTGACAAGGGATTTTGTCCATTTTTTGGGTTCTTTGTCAAAAATGAACCTATGAATCGTCTTGGACTTCTATTTGTTTTTTGCCTTTGGGGCTTTTCTACGAATGCGCAGTTAACCCGCAGAGCTCAGTTGGGGGTGCGGATGGAGTTTGTGAAAGGAGCCGACTTTCAAGGCTGCAAAGTTCTGGAGGTGCGTGGAGGAACAGCGGCCCAACTGAAACTCAAAGAAAACGATGTCATCACCCAAGTAGGAGACTCTGTATTTGCATCGGATGCTGAATTCCTCCAACATTTTTATACCTATCAACCGGGGAACCCAATCAAACTCACGATTCGCCGGGGGTCAAAGACCCTCTCCCTGAAGGGGACCGTGGTTCAACGCCCGTTTGAAACCGATGACAACGCCGATGTTATTTACGATGAGGCGCCTTACCGGGGTGGCAAGCTGAGGGTGATCATCAACAAGCCCTTTCATAAACAGCGGATGCCTGCCATGCTTTTTATACCGGGTTATACTTGCAACAGCATTGATGAACTGAAGGAGGACCATCCCTATAAGCGGATCATTAATGCCTATGTTGACGCCGGTTATGTGACCTTGAGAATCGAGAAAAGCGGCTTAGGGGATAGCAAAAACACCCCACCCTGCCAGTCTTGCAATTTGACCGATGAAATCGAGAATTTTGAAGTGGGGCTTCAAAAGTTAAAATCCTTGCCTTATGTAGATACCAACCAAATCATTCTCTTTGGTCATTCCATGGGGGGTATCATCGCGCCAGCCCTTAGCGCCCATCATTCGGTAGCAGGTGTGATTGTTTTTGGTACCACGGCCAAATCCTGGTTTGAATATCAGTTGGAAATGTACCGGGTCCAAAACGCCTTGGGTGGAATGAATCCTTTGGAAGTGGAGCAATCGGTGATCGATCAATACGATTTGAACTATCGGTTTTATGTCCAAAAAGAACGATTGGAAGAGATGGCCAAAGATCCCCGCTCGGACAGCGTTCTTCGGAATGTATGGGGTTACGATGGCAACGGCAAGATCTACGATCGAAATGCCGAGTATTGGAGACAAATTCAAGATTTTCCCCATCTCCAAAATTGGAAAAACACCCGTGCCAAAGTTTTGGTTCAATTCGGTGAATCGGATTTTCAGGCTTTTTCTAGGGCCGATCATGAGCAGATTGTTCAAACCGTTGAATTTTTTCATCCGGGCCATGCAACCCTTCAGGTTTTCCCCCAAACGGATCATTTTTTTGCCAAATCCGGGACGATGCAGGAGGCTTACGACAAATTCACAAGCCGCAAAATTCAGCAGTTGTTTGATGAATACAATCCCGAAGTTGGCTTATCGGCCGTTCAATGGAGCAACGCGCTGTTCAGACCAGCAGACGGTACCGACAAAGCGGGGAAAGTTGTCAAAGGTTGGACCAAGTTGAAAACAGATCCTTATCCTGGCAAGCAGGATGATATCGTCTTTGTTAATCCCAGGGTGGGTTGGTACGTGAACGGCTACGGACGAATTTATCATACCAAAGACGGCGGGGAGACCTGGACCATGCAATGGGAAAAAAAGGGAACATTTTTTCGAAGCATTGCATTTGTGGATAGCTTGACGGGCTTTGTAGGGACCGTTGGGACGGATTATTTCCCCAATGTGACGGATACCATCCCGCTGTACGGAACCAAAGATGGGGGCCTAACCTGGTACCCGGTATCCTATCAGGGGCCTTATGTCAAAGGTCTTTGTGCGATCGATGTCGTACGGGAACCCTTTATCAATCAAGGCAAAACCGATTACAAAGTTCACCTTTTTGGAGTTGGTCGGGTTGGAAGTCCAGCCAATCAATTGGTATCCCACGATGGAGGCAACACATGGGTATCTTCGGATATGAACAGCGACTGCAAAATGTTATTTGACATCAAAATGTTCGATAAAAACATCGGCCTCGTTTGTGCCGCGTCGGACGATGACCTGACCAAATCCAACGCCCTCTTGTTGAGGACGGTGGATGGAGGTAAAACCTGGAAGAAAGTCTATCAATCCAACAGGCCCTACGAAACAACTTGGAAGGTTTCTTTCCCTACGCCGAACATTGGATATGCGACCATTCAATCTTACAATCCTGATACGAGTGTCAAGCAACAACGTATTGTTAAAACAACCGATGCGGGTTTGACTTGGCAAGAATTGAACTTGGTGGAAGATGCGGGTGCCCGCGAATTCGGAATTGGATTTTTGGACGAGAATCACGGCTATGTAGGGACGATGAAAAGTGGCTATGAAACCCGTGATGGTGGCAAAACCTGGACCCCGGTACAACTAGGGAAGGCCTGCAACAAAATCCGTTTCTACAAGGATGTGGATGGATCGGTGATTGGTTATGCGATCGGCGTCGATGTCCTAAAAGCTGAATTTTAATTGGAATAGATTAATTTGGGCCTAGGTAATTCGATGAAACATTTTCTATTTTGGGGATTCCTTCTTGGGGTCATTCCGTTGGGAAGCCTAAAAGCCCAGGATACGTTGGCGGTCCTTTTTTTGGGGAACAGCTATACATCCGTTAATA
>ENA-UPTJ01001688-UPTJ01001688.1-marine-metagenome-genome-assembly--contig:-NODE-1688-length-11374-cov-4.006184_pt1 | contig 11374 bp, 14 predicted proteins | sample MGYA00238168_ERZ767080 | MGnify/ENA primary metagenome ERZ767080 (study PRJEB28935, sample SAMN06266237) | marine metagenome | isolation source: Columbia River Estuary | place: USA:Columbia River... | reverse complement strand
TGATTTGTCCCAGCTCCCCTCCTCGTTCGGTGGAATAGGAATGCTGTACGCCTCTTGTTGTGTGCGCAGGTTGCGGCCAAGCATCGCAAGCTCGATGCGTCCATCGCCGTGAATAAGGTATTTACCTTGGGCGCAAGCTAGTTCTCCGCTTTCCATAACCCGCAGACCAAACCGCTCGGCAATCTTTGGTGACTGAAGCACGTTGGCGATCATCAAAAGACCAGACTTCGTGTAAGTCTCCATCGCTTGTGCTGCACGTTTGTCGGTTGTCAAATGAATCCCCTTACTGGCAAGGTATTTCTGTAAGTCATGCCGACTCGCTAAGCAGGTCTGCTCCATTTCAAAACGTCGGATAACGGTTTTCCCGTTTGAGTCTTTCGCTAGCTTGTGAATCCAAACCTGCGCTATGTCGTCGGTGTCGTAAGCGTCCGACCAGCGCCCAAACCAAAATACGTTGTGCGTGAATGGCACATCGACTTCGATCGGTACTTCCTCACCAGCTTCGTTTACGCGGGTAGCGCGTAACTTACACACCAAAGTCAGCTCTTTACCAACCATCTTGACTGCAAAGTTTTCTGGCAGGCGACCATCCCAAGGGTCTACACGCGGCGTTTGAACCGCTGCGTCTGCGGCTACCTCTGCTGGCGCTTGTTCTACCTCTTGTGGTTCCGGTGGTGGCAGAGCCTCAACTTCTTGCACGTTCAACTCCCCCAACTGCACTGGCGTTTTGATCTTGCCCTTGAACTTGCAAGACTCGCACTTGGTTGAAAACTCAGCAAACGACTCGCACAGCGGCGGGCCTTTTTGCCAACGCTCAAACTTAGACTCAACTTCGTCAGGGTCGTAGCTTGCATGGCGTGAACTAATTGCGTGTGCAGCGGCAACGCCCTCGATGGTGAACTTGGTGACGCCCACTGCCAGACGCCAGTAAGGTTCTTCGGTACGCTCTTGGTCGCTGTATGCGTCCGCCATCGCATCGCACTTCAAGATGATCTTGTTAAACGATTTTGGTGGGCCCTTAATCTCTAAATCATCATTTACGCTCAGGTCATATTTGGGCTTAGCAACGTGCTGCACAGCGTCAGCAAATTCTTGCAGGGTGTAGACCTTGCCTGTGTCCTTGAGCACAGACACCCGCTTACCGTTCGGATGCAAAGTGCCAACTGGGCGCAGGACACGAGCGTAATCCGACGTAACTGAGGAGTCGATCTTCAGGCCGTGGGACGCACCAAACTTCTGAAATGAGCGTGACACTGGGTGCCATTGTTCGGGGATGGCCGGTTGATCCAGCTCATAGTAAACGTGCAGCCCCTCACCGCTAGAGACGACCAAGGAAGGCACCAAGCGAGTTTCTTTTGTGAACGCAATTAGGCCAGCCAAAGCAGCTTGTTGATTCTCGTAGACCTTCTCCGGGCCCTGAATCGCCAGCTTTTTCTCACCGGCATCCAAGTCCAATCGGAAGCACTTGATCTGATCTACGTTGTCTTGGGTGCGGCCCTTGAATTCCGTGCCTTCAGTGAGGAACGTCGCCACTGTGTAGTAAATGTCAACGCGATCACCAAGCCCCTCGATGTGAGACGCCGTTGCGTCGATGCTGTTGAACCAGTAGTGTCGTTTGTCGCCGACTGTGAGGAGTGCATAGGTGCCAGTTAGGGGGAGCGTCCGCTCAAGAAATAACCTCAGTTCCATCGTTGTGTCTCTGTTGTAAGTCATACTGGGCAACCCACTTCTTAGGGAGCAGGTCGAGCGCGTTCATTGCGGACAGTGGCACTGGGTAGCTTTCATCGCTGATAGCGTCAGACCAAGCCGTTAGTAGTTTTTGTTTTGTGGTTTGCGGTACATTGCCCGCCCTCACCGCTCGCAAGACCTTATATGCTAACGCGCTTACAAGTTCTTGGGTTGAATAATGGGGGGTACCAAACATGTTTTTTCTCCATCGCCAGACTTGCATTCGGGTAAATCCCGATAGCGAAGCCAGCACAGCGGGTGTGAGCCCCACTGCGGAAAAGACCTCCATGCACTGTTTTATGCTCAACAGCGGGAGGTTCGGGTATGCCTGCATGTTGCGAGTCATATAGATTCTCCAGTAGAAAAGCCCCCCGCTTTTGACGGGGGGCCCTTGGTTGCGTATCAGTCGTCTTTGTTGCCGAGCAGATCGTCTAGGTCATCCAGCAAAGCAGAGCTGGCTTCTTTCTTTGCGGCGGGTTTAGCGCTGGCCTCAGCTTTTGGCTTGGCTAAGATGGCGTTCAACTCGTCAGTGATGGTCTCCGCTGGTGCGGCCTTGGGCTCGGCTTTGGTTGGTGGAGCCTTGGCCTTGGTCGTCGCTGCGCGAGCCGCCAGTGCCGCATCTAACTCGTCTGTATCCACGCTTGGTTTGTTCTCGATCGCTGGCGCTTCAGTGTGACCGGCGTCTTCCAGACCAACAATGGTGCGAACAACTTCATCGTCGTACATGCCCTTGATACGCTGATAGCTACTGTCGTCCAAAAAGCCAACTGCTTTAAACGTCAGCTTGGGGCTGGGTGCCTCACGATCAAAGCCAACTTTCACGATCACAGAGTTGTAGGGAACCTTGCGGCTAGCGACGATCTTCAGCATCTCTTTTAGCGCCTTGAGCGATGCAGGGGGGACACGCAACAGCATGGGGTTATCCAGCGCGTCAGGAGCCGCCAGAGCGATGCGAGCGTTGTCGCTGCATGCCTTACCCTTGGCTTCACCGTTATCGCCCATACGAGCGCCCCACTGGTTGTGCGGGCAGATTGCACACTTCTTGGCCTGCGGCTCTTGAGCGTTACTGCTGGGTACTTCACCGTCGTATGAGTAGCATGTTGGTCGGGCTCCGTCGCTATCACCTTCACTGTACTTGGCAGCGTAGAAGGTCTTGGCTTTCAGGTTAACGCGGGTCATAACCACGCCGATAGACTGCGCGACTTCCTCGTCGTCTTCAGGCTTAGTTAAGACTTTGCGAAAGCCGTCTTTTACAACGGTGAACTTCATGCCCTTAATAGACATGATCGGGAAAGCGGCTACGCGGGCAACTTCTTTGTTGATGTCGAGGTCAGCACTGCCATCGGTCAAGTAGGAGGGCAGGTTTGTTGCGGAATCAAAAGGTACGATGTTCATGGTTCTCTCACTTTAAGTTGGAATTGATGCGATCTTGCAGTTCGTAAACTAAGGTCTGTAGCAGGGCAGGGCCCAAGCCTTTGCTTTTGCCCATCATGAGCAAAGCGTCTGATAACGCGTCAACGAACTCTTGGTCTGGGATGGCAGGCCATTCAGGGGTGGCTGTTGTCATGCCGATAAAGAAGTCCGCAAACTCGTTGCGCAACGTCTCGCGAACGAGGCGCTGCTTGTAAGCATTCAGACCATTAAAGTCTGATGGTGGTTTGGCTGTTGCCATTACGATCTCCTGATGTTGACTACGCGCTCCTCAGTCCAGTTTAGACCCGGGGGCAAGTCGTTGTGCTCTTCACGCCATTGTGCAACAACCGTCTTATTGACTCGGCGCTCCAGCATTTGCCACTCGTCGTTGGCTTTCACGAAGTCCAGCACGGCTTCCCAGTCTGCCACCGAAGCGCTGGTGCGCTTGGAAACGTACGGGGTGCCATACGGTGTGCGTACGGACTCCACTCCCAGCTCCTGCATCTTAGTGAGCAGGAAATTTTCAATGCGTTCTAAAGCCGAGTCAATGTCCTTGACGTTGGCGTCGTACGCAGCTTTGAACTCTGCCTTTTGGTCGCGCAGTTGAACGTAGCGCTCAACGATCTGCGCAATCTGAGGCTTCTCAGCAACTTCTGTCATCATGTTATCTCCTTGTGAAGTGACGTATCATATGTTACTACTAACACGCTAACGTGTCAATAGGTGTGTGAAAGTAATTCAGTGTTTCATGGGTTTCCTCCATGTCAAGGGGGGTTTTGCGGCAGAAAATTAAAACATTCCCAGCAGGGTGCCCTGCATGGACTCTCGTCGCTCAAGGCGCTCATACATGCGGCGCTCCACCTCTGAGCCTTGGATTCGGACAATCAGGGTGTTGCGCTTCTGCCCCGGCCGCACAATGCGAGCGTTGGCTTGTTGGTAAGTCTCTGCGCTGTTGGTGGGTGCGTACCAGCATATGGTGTCGGCGGCTGTCAGGCTCAAACCGTGTGCCATCGTGCCGGGCTGCGCAATAAGAACTTTCGAGCCGTTGGGTTGCATGAAGTCGTGGAATATCTCATCACGTGCTGACTTGCTAACGCCGCCATGTACCACGCTTACCGTGTAGTGCTTGCCAATCTCTTCGGCTAGCGCGTTAAGTGCGCCGGTCAAGGGCACAAACACAATCACCTTTGACTTGGACTCTTCGACCACTTCCAGAACCGTATCAATGCGGGGCTTGGCGGGGATCACCATGTCACCGTCTTTTCCGTACGCCACGCCGCAGACGATTTGCAGCAGCTTAGACAGCTTGACCGCCTCGTTGACCGCCGTAATCTGACCCCCCTCATGCTCGGCCTTAAACTGCGCCACCATCTGCTTGTACATCTTGGCCTGCTCTTTTGTTAGCTCGGCGATTCGATCAGCGTAAGTCGTAGGTGGCAGGTCTATACAGTCAGCGCGGTCAAATCGGATGGCAGGTTGCATAACGCGGTACACCGTGTCAAGCGCGTCTGCTTTGGCAAACCACTTGTATTGGGTGATCTGGCGCATCGTCATGTCGCGAAACCCGTTGAAGTATTTAGGGACGGCGGTTGGCGTTATCAGTCGACACTGCGCCCACGCGTCGGTTGGCTCGTTAGGGATTGGTGTGCCGGTTAAGCCCCATACCCACTCCTTTGGTGGAATGCCCGCCTTGCTGTTGCCGTTGACTAGCGTGTTGAGGCACTTCCAGCGGTCAGTTCCAGAGTTTCTGAATGACGCCAACTCGTCAATGATGATGACGCCCCGGCCCTCCTTCTTAGCAAAAAACTCAAGCAGGTTCTTGTTCTTAATGCCATCGTGGTTGATGACGTAAATATCGTACGAGTCTTTGGCGATCTTCATGCGGCGCTCGGGTGTACCGTAAACCACACCGCAAGTCAGCTCGGGGAAGTGCTTAAACACCTCGTCCGCCCAAGTGCGCTCAAGTGTTGACAGTGGGCTGATGACTAGCGCCCAATCAAGTACACCGATAGACCTCAAGTAATCAAAGCCCCACAAAACGCTGAGTGTCTTGCCGGTGCCCATGTCGTTAAGCACATACGCACGAGGTGCCAGTGATACGAACTCGGCGGTCTCCCGCTGGTGCGTGAAAGGCTGGAATCTTCCCGGCCAGTCGTAGTAGTGGTTAATTGGCCCCGGCGCTTTTATTCCGAGGTTGCGTAAAACTCGAACTGCGTCTTGAGTGTGGGGTACAGAAACAATGTCGTTCCCCTTAATCGTTACGATCTTGGCGTTGGGTATGACGCCAGTGACTTTCAACGGATTACTCAGGTTCAGCAGAATCTTTTTGTGTTCTTTTGCTACTAGCATTTAGTTTCTCCAGTACATCAAGCGGCTTGATGTGGGTGTATCTCCGAAGGGCCGTCCAGCTCACGTGCCCACTAATTAGTGACACTTCTGGGATGCTCAGCCCCTGTTCAAACAAACGACTGATGCCCTCGTGGCGCAGGTCGTGAAGGCGAATATCTTCGATACCCAGTTCTCGAACGGCGCGCTGAAAGGCAGCAGAAACCGACTCTGGCTTAAAAGGCAGAATTCGGTCATCCCCGTCAAAGCGGGGTAAGTTACTGATGATCTTCTGGGCCGGTACCGGAACGGGAACTACCTCGTTTCTGAGGACAGTCGGGTTCTTTGTGTCGCGCAGTCGGATCGTTTGGCCAGTGTAGTCTGACCAGCACATTGTTAAAAGTTCTTCCCTACGCCTAGGTAGGGCCACGGCCAGCCTCACGTATGTGTCTGTCGGCACACTGAGCTGCCGCCCGCGTAGGTAGTCGCATATCAGATCAATCTCGGCATCCGTAATGCGGCGTTCACGCGCTTGGCTGCGGCCTATGGCCTTCACCTTTTGCAACGTCTGCATTGCAGCAAGCACGGGCGACAGGTCTGGCGTAAAACCAACCAGCGACAAGGCGCTGTTGTAGGCAGCGCGAAGCGTCATGAAGTGGTGCATCACTGTGGCAGGCGCAACCCTTTTCTGAAGCTCCAGCCCCCACTGCGTCAGCTCGGCTGCCGTAATACTGTTGACACCCTTTAGCGCAAACGGAGCTTGGCAAACTGCGCGGATGCTGTGCTGCATCCCTCGCCCCATCGGGCGAACTTTCTCGCGGTAGGCTGCGTACGCCATCATGATGTCAGTTACAGAGTTGGTACTCGTGTAGTGTGTCTCTACGCCGTGCTTGTTAATCTTTGCTTCGAGGGCATACCCCCAAAGCTCGGCTTGCTTTTTTGTGTCGAAGGTGGCGCTGTCTTGGTAGACAATGGCCCCTTCTTTTTTAATTCGTACCTGCGCCTGAAAGCGCCCGTTTCGTTTTCTTATGGTTGGCATGGTGTGACACGGTAGTTTTTGTCACACCAATTGTCACACTCTAGTGTGACAAACGCAACTTATAAGTGTTTTTGAGTGTCTTACCAGACACTATGAGAGTGAGCTAAATGCTTGATTTAGAACGTAAAGTGTCGAAAAGTGCGCAATGGAAACTTTCGGTCGCGCCCATGATGGATAGGGGCTACTACGAGGGGAAAACCCCCTCGTGTCACACTCATGTCACACCGCTCCAGCGGCCATCATGCGCTCATTCAGCTCTTGCGCTCTTGCCTGACGGTCGGCAACCAGCTTATTGAGCGCCTCTCGGCTCACAAATAGCGGGCCCCGGCGTGTACCAGACAATCGAAAAGCAGGAACGGGCAGGGTGCCAAGTGCAGCCTTGCGGCGGGCGATCTTTGGCGTCACTCCAAACCAAGACTCGCAGATGTCTTCTAGCTTGACCAAATCGTCGTTCATTTTGAGCCTTTCTTTGTGTATTCCTCTGGGTGATCCTTACGCCAGCCACGATTTGCTGACGCGCTAACAACACGCAGATTAGATTTTTTGTTGTCACCGCCCTTGTCGAGCATCTTGATGTGGTCGACGTCTTTTCCATCGCCCACACTTGTCTTACCGCTTTTTATGGCTTCACGCCGCGCGGCGTTGTTCTTAACTCGCTTGTCCACGTTTTCAGGGCGCGCGTTGTACTCTTTTTGATATTCAAGTTTCTGCTTGCTAGATTTTGGCATTTCAAACTCCATTGAATAATTCGTTTAACTGTCCTACATCGTCCACGACTACTGCCATGCCCCCGGCAGCTTGTATAGCTGCAATCTGCTGGTCTTGTAGCGCCGATGTGTTGCTTCGCTTGCCCGGTGCCTTGCACTCGATTCCTACAAACCTGCCTTGAAAGCAGCAGATAAAGTCAGGAATCCCATGTGCCCCCATACCATTAGAGACTGGCTGAAAAAACCAATACCCGTGTGATTTGAGCCATGCTCGGACTTTCGTTTTAACGCGCCCTTCAGGCGTCGTCGCCATCGTTCATAGCGGGTTGCGGCGCTTCGGGCTGAAGCTGCGGGACAACTTGGCGGCGCAGCTCATCAATGATGGGCTGGCTAACCTCGTACGGCAGTTTGCCAAGCGCCCCGCCAATAACGTCGAGCGCTGAAACAGATATTTGAATAGTTACGATTTTGTCGTTCATGTGCTTACAACAGTTCTCTTGTTAGTGTGTCAATGCCGCTGTTGTGCAAACCAGCTAACGCATCTAGGGCCACGATAAAACGATCTAAAAGCTCATGCTCAAGCATGGTTAGATCGTCGCGCAGCGTAGTTTGATTTATCAATTCGTCGTTCGTAAGGTGGCTGAATTCTGTCATTTCACGCTCCACAGTGGTCACACAAATCTCGCCCAACAGGGCACCAACTCCTGCACAATCCAGAAGGCTTTGCAGGCCAACTATCGTTCTTTTGAGATAGCTCCATTCGGTGAACTCGCGCTGCAAAGTCTTGAAAAATTTCAGTCTTTTGTGCCGGAGAAAACACTTCAGTATCAATCTGAGCAGATTTTAACCATATGTAACCTGTTTTTACAGAATCTACATGTGGCCAAAGAGACATTGCCGCGCCCGCAAAAAGCCTGAGTTGGTCTCCGTCGAGCTTGCGCGAGCCGGTTTTATAGTCCAGCACGATAGCAGTCTCATCTTTGACAATACAGACGTCCAACACACCACGGCACCAAACATCTTTGGCAAAGAAAGTAGTCGGCTTTAGGTCTTGGGTCAGACCAAATTTGTACTCCAGTAGCTTGTTACCTTTGGTCGCTCGTAGCTTGTCCGCAACCGCCTTGTATTCCTCGTACTTCTCAGGCAGTGCGAGTTTGCCCCCGACGTACATCTCCAGCGCCTTGTGAACTTCGTTACCGTGCATCGTTGCAACCGTCTGAGGCTCGCTAACCTGCTTACTGATTCGCGTTAAATAAAAACGCTTTGGGCAGGTTTCATACGCCGACAGGCTTGAGTACGACCAAGGCAGGGCATTTCCAGTTTTTTTAACCGTTTGCATTGAGTACCTCTGCCAGTTTCTGGCGGTAGTGTTGACACTTGTCGAGATCGGGGGAGTCTTTCCGCCCCTGTCGCATCCCGTACTTAATGATGTTGCCCTTCAAGAAGCCAATAAACTCCTCTTTACTCAAAACTGACTCCATAACGTGCCACGGCTGAACGCCCATCGTTTTGTAGTGGTCGCCGCCGTACTGCAATTTGTCTGCTGCCTGACTAAGCACACTCATACGCTACCCTTTCTTTGGATGCAGTAAAAATTTAAAACCACGTGCCGACCGCTTACTCAGTGGTTGGCGCTCTTCTTTCTCAACAAAAACCTCAAACGCATCGAGCTCGCTGTCAACGTCAGTCCATAAATTAGTGGCAATTTCCGCCAGTTCATCGGTACTTAGGCGTCGATCAAACTTGGCTCTAGCTGCGGCTTCCCGCTCTTTTTTAACCTCATACCAGCGGTTTGCGTGTAACCGCTCAAAGTCCATGCGCTGGGTGCCTTTGAGCTTGTCGTTATCTGCGCGCAGGCGGTTCTCTAAGTCCACAAGACGGCGGCCGCGCTCACGTTTTTGAGCCATGAGCTCGCGCATGTAGGCGCGTCGCATGTAGTCACCATCGCCAACTGGCCCCAAGCCTGCTGCGTCTCTTTTCCTGTTTATGAGCGCGATAACGCGCTCTGCTGCCTCTTCGTCCTCTAACCACAGAACGAGCAGTGGGTTCAAAACTGCTGCTCGGCCCACTAGCCTCACGGGAACATTTTTACGAGCAAGGTCATAAACTCCTGCAAGTTGTTTAAAAAGCGCTGCGGCGTCTGCGTCTGTTATTAACGTATCTACTGCGTCCGCTAGTGCTTGCTTATCGTTCTGATTCATACTTCTCTCCGTGTGTATATCTGGTGCTCAGACTTTCCTTTATTTAAGAAAAAAACTATTAAGTGATTAAGGAACTTCTATTGTACACATAGAGGTTGAATTAGAACCATAAAAACGCGTAAGCAGAGTAAGGGTTTTCACTTGGCCGATCCATAAGTATCTGCGATGTCGCCCTCAGACTCCGTGACCAGCTCCGGCCACCAGACCGGTGGGGTGCGCATAATCGACTGCAACTCAGCTAAAACGCCAACCGCCTCTGACTCTGGGACGACGTAGACCAGCTCGTCGTGCACCATCAGCTTCGGATAAAACCCAGTGCGTTTGTATAGCTCAAGGCTGTTGTCGGCGATCGTGTCGCGCGCAAGCGCCTGCACCATGTTCTCGGTTATTTTCCCGGCATAAATCCGTGCGCGGTGCCTGCCCTGACCGTACCACCACTCACTTTTCCCGTCTTCGTTATCTTCGAGGTGGAGGCCGGGGTATCGAATGACTCGCCCGCTCGGCAAGATAATTCCTTCTTTGCTGGTTGAGCATAAACCCCACGGATCGATAGTCGCGCACACGCCGTCGTAGATCAACTGTAATGCGTCATGGCACGTACGCCACCCATCGGCAATGTTGCTGTACTGTTGACGCCACGCCGTCGTAACGCTCTGCGCCTCCTCTTCGGTCAGATCTAGGCCGCCCATCAGCTTGGCGACTTTCTGAAATGTTCTCCAACCTGCGCCAAAACCAAGACCTAACTGAGCTACCTTGGCTAGCTGGCGCTGTGCCTTAGTGACCTCTTCTGGCTCAATGCCATAGCGAGCAGCGGCAAATGCGCGATACAGATCGGCCTTTCGATCAGCCGAATACAGTTTGATGGACTCCGCAACTTTCCACAGAAAGTGGTTTACGCGTAACTCAATGCCGGACTGGTCAGCTACGACAACTTTGTAGCCAGAAGGTGCGGTAAGGCAGTTGCGAAGGGCATCTGATATTTTGGGTTTGCTCGGGTCAATTCGCGGCATGTTCTGAGGGTTGTAGCCCCACCCCGACCAGCGCCCTGTCGTGTCAGCGCCGCAGTAATTCAGCGGGACGGGAAACCGCCCGTTCACCGCATTGCTCGCATCCAAGAACGCTTGAATTCGCGTCTCAAGTAGGGTGGACTTGACCGACAGCCTCGCGCGGGCGGCGGCGCTCACCATCTCGTTCTCGTGCGTTTGCAGTGCAATAAAAGCCTCATCGGTCTTTGCCAGCGCCCAAGTCTCCTTTGCAGGGTTAGTGGGGCTGGGCTTGCGAGGTGGCACAACGCCGACCGAAGTTAAAAACGCCGCAAATTTAGCGGAGCTTGCCAGTGCTGAGCGAACTGCCTCTTCCAGCTCTTCTAAAGTGGCGGCCTCCCGGATGTCATCCGCCCCAGCTTCCTTGCGTACCATGTGCCGCGCCAATATCAAAATAGTTTTGCGCTTCTGGTCGCGTTCGGCTTGAAGGGCGGCCTCTAGTAGGCTCTTGTCCACCATAAGGCCGGGCTCGACGAGCATACGAATCGTCGCATCAATGTGCCAGAGCTCAGACGGCACGTAATACCGCACCAGCTTGAGAAACAAAGCGTAGCACTGGTCTGTATCCGCCTTGTTATAGACCCTCATCCCGTCGCGCTCTTCTTCGGTGAAGTCTTTAAGGTTCTTGCCCTTAGTGTTGAGCAGTGCGGTGTTGTCTTTCACGCCCAGACCGTAAAACTCGACCAGCTTGGCCAGTGAATTGCCGGTGGTTTTGGTGTGGATTGGTTGCGCCATTGCCTTGGTGCAGCCCCACATCTTTGGCTTTAAGTTAAACCGCCACGCAAAGATCATGGCGTCAAAGCCGCTGTTGTTGTGAGCGACCAGAATCGCGTCACTCAAGTCGATTTGGTTAAACGCGTTGCGAACGTCGTCTTCCCCAAAATACACCTGACTCTCTTCACCGTCGACTTTGATGGC
>ENA-UPTJ01001685-UPTJ01001685.1-marine-metagenome-genome-assembly--contig:-NODE-1685-length-11409-cov-4.273472_pt1 | contig 11409 bp, 10 predicted proteins | sample MGYA00238168_ERZ767080 | MGnify/ENA primary metagenome ERZ767080 (study PRJEB28935, sample SAMN06266237) | marine metagenome | isolation source: Columbia River Estuary | place: USA:Columbia River... | reverse complement strand
TACGGGCTTCCATTACTACTTCTTCGTCTGCAAGTTCAAGAACAACTTCATCAGCAGCTTCTTCTTCAGTAGCTTGCTCATGCATACCTTCTTCTTCTGAACCCATTCCTGCCATGAGTTCACTGATTTCTTCTTCGAGTTGTTCTAGAAGAGATTCTGGGGATGGTTTACCGGGCCATTCTTTCTTTTGCTTAGTTGAGAATGGTGCTGCTTCAGCTTCAGCCTTGACACCCTTTGGGTTACCTGAAACTTTGTGCGCATGTTCTGCGGAACCACCTTTTGAATCACCAGCAGGATCAACTTTGCCTACTGCATCTTCAAAACCTTCGGCACCTTCGAAAAGTGCTTTAACCAAATCTTTCAATGAATTCTTGTTTGCCATGATATTATTACCCTTTACTAGTGGATTTCGCTTATAACTAGTGATTACATTCAGATTTTCATGTAGCAATCCCAATCTGTCTTCATTGAAAGAAAATAGTCTAGGGGATATTGCATTTTTTGCTTTTAGACCAAGTAAGTTGTCGTATAAAGAAAACAGTTGCTTTTCGTATGCTTCCTTCAAAAACAATATATTTTCGATATCTTTTTTGCTATGAAGAGATTGGACCAACTGATCAGTTTGATCTAGATGCTCTTTAAAGATTTTGTATTCTGTAACAGCAGCAGGAACGCCCGCAGCTACAGGTGTTGGGGCCACTGGCGGTGCAGCATTTGGATCAACCGGTGCGGCTGGTGGAGCAGCCGGTGCTGCTGCTGGTGCCGCTGGTGGTGCAACCGGTGGTGCTGCTGGTGGTGTAGCACCTGCGGCTGCATTTAAATCAGTTGGTGGTGCGACAGCAGCATCTGGAGTTGCTGGGGGCGCAGGAGCAGCAGGAGCAGGAGGAACTGGGGCTGCAACTGGTGCTGCGGGAGCAGGTGCGGCATTTGGATCAGTTGGTGGAGTTGCTGGTGCAGCTTGTTCACGCAGAAACTTTTGGACGGCATGATATATTTCCGATATTGATTCGGGCGCTGCGGCAGCTTGTTCTTCTGTTGGAACGTCTGTTGGTGCAGGAGATGCTGTCAAGTCTGATGCTGGGGCAGATGTTTCTGGTGAAGGCATTGGGGGTGTTACTGGGGCGACGGTTGTTTCTGCTGATGCTGGTGTTGTTTCTTTTTGAAAAAGCGCATCTACAGGAATAACAATTTGTTGTTCTCCGGTTGGACCAAGATCGATTTTGCCAAGAACATCTGTGCCGGGAGCTTTGATTGGAGGAGCGGCAGCGGAAACGGCTGGTGTCATTCCGGGCATAGGTGGTTTTACTTCTGCACCCGCAGCAGGTGTTGCTTCAACTGGACCTGTTGCGCCTGCATCTGGGGAGGGTGCAGGTGGTGCTGGTGGAGGTAGATCTGCTGCGACCGGGGTTGTTTCCAGTGATGAATCATCTTGTTCTAGAATAATTCCGGAAATTTCTTTGTCGATCATTTGTTTGATTAATGGAGACACTGCTTCCAGAACTGCATTCTTTGCTTCAACAGTTGCTGCGTCACGAAGCTTTTTTGCTTCAATCAAGGCTTCTTGGTATAGAGGTGTTGACATTTCGTTAAACTCCTAATGATTTTATATATGTGGTGATTCGCAAATATCACGTTGGAGGACGTGGGAACTGGCCTCTAGAACCATCTGGTGTTCCTGCCGTTGTTGCACCTGAACCAACACCCAATTTAAATCTACGAACTTGACCAATATTGGTTACCGCATTTGTTGAATCTGTGTTTTGATGCTCTGCGGCCACGGGGTTATCTTCACCAACAGGCCCCGTTATAAGAACTTGTGTTGCCTTACTAGTAACTGAACGTAGTCGAGTTGCATCAATACCATTGCCTTCGCCGGGAGAAGCAATGGTTGGTGTATATGCATTGCCAAGTCCTGTGCCTGTGCCAACAACAACAGTGTTTTTGTCTCTTACGTTAACATATTCTTCCGTAAGGCGTTCACCACCAGCGGGAATAAAATTCCTGCGATATTGTGGGAACATTTCGTTGTCGCTAACGTCAGGTGAATTCAAGATATTGCGAGCTCTCTCCAACGCACTATCATCGGTTGCTGCGATGGGGCCGCCGCTAAATGCATCTCGCAAGTTAACTTCATCCCGTCGCCCCAGCGTTCTAGAGGCTGGAATTCCTTCACCATAGGTGCGGGCGGGTGGCGAAACGGTTGATTCGTAACGTGGTGGTGGATCTGCTATTACTGCCATGGTTTATTCTCCGTGTAGTTATTCTACAAGGATAACTATAGACCATGATGAATTTTATATGGGATTATTCGAAGTTGCCTTTTTTGGAACCGGGGAGGTGCCCGCTTCCGCCACCAAAACCCCCACCAGATTGTGAAGGGCGATTTGATATTGGTTTATTAAACGCTAATCGTGCCCATGTGTTTGCTGGTGCTTGGGTTTGTTGTTGACTATATTGTTGTTGGAGAGCGGCGACAGCTTGTGGATCTCTGGGTGGTAGAGGATTTCTTCCCTGTTGGATTGCTGATAAGTTTTCTCCAAGCATTCCCATATTAACTCCGGCGGGCAATGTCATACCATTTGGCAACAATCCTTGTTGTTGTTGTGGTAGGGATGTGACGGCTGTATCAGCAAATATTTGTTCCATGATTGGATTTCCTGCTGCTGCCATTTTGATTCTCGGATCTTGCATAAGAGCTTGTTGCTGTACAAATGTTGAACGTTCAGCAAGCACGCCATTAACCATATGGTCCAAGGCGCCTTCGGCAACTAACTCTTTAAGACATTCTTTGATGATTGCCTTGAACTCTGTTTTTTGAATCTTCATGGTATGTTACTTCTTATTGTATTGGTATAAAAAAATGTTTCAAGGTTTCTTGCGCAGAGACAAAATTTCATTAACAGCACGATCAACCAAATCGCTTTTTGTAAACACTTGACGAATAGTATTTTCGTCATATTGTTTGGCTTCGGCCATCATGAATGCGCCGGGAGTGCTTGGTTCGCTAACAAAGTCCCAGCAAATAATCTGCAAGTCATCTTGAACAACGTTAACATTGTTTTCTCTTTGAAGAGAACCTAATGCTCTGCTGGAGATGCCGGGTTTGCATTTTGCCTTGATGATTGATTCAATGATTTTACCGCATGGTGTATCAAGTATTTCTACCTTGCCGTAAACCACTTCACCTTCCATCCAAATCTCACGAATAACGTGAGAGATGTTTTTCATGTTTACGATTGGTTCGTTGGCATGGTCGAGTTCACCGAATGCACGGTTCTCACGAATGAGTTTTTCGTAATTACGAATCTCACGTTCAAGAATGTGTTTTGGGTACACACGACCGTTTTGGTTGAGTGTGTTTGCTTTTTGAAGAATGCCACTTAAAACAAGCGGCTTACCTTCTTCACGTTTGGTTATATCATCGTCGTTATATTCAAAGGCTGTGAACTCTTTGAGTAGGAATTTCTTATCGCTCATTTTGTTTTTACCTCGGTTTCTAGTTTAGAGATGCCTAGATAGAAGGTTACAAGTTCTTCAGTTATAACCGAAGTGTCGTTGTAGTCTTTTTGCAGAATGCCACGAACTTCGTTTATCTTATTTGACAACACGGTATCGGTGGCAAACTCATGAGAGTGTGCTGCAACTGTTCCAAGGAAACGACGCTTAAGAATATCTAGGTTTTCTGAAAGCTGTTTACTTGAAGCCTCGTCATCTCTACTAAACACGAACAAACGAATAATGTCTTTTTGTTCTGGGTTGAGGTTGTTGTAACGCTTGTTGACTTTTTCGGTCATGATGTTAACAACAAGACGATCAACGTCTTCGTTTGTCATTTGAGCAGCTTCGTTGATTTGCTCGGCTGTGGCACGTTTCTCCAGCATAAATTCCATAAGACGTTCTTCAAGTTGAACGGTTTCACTTACGGCTTCTTTTAGAGTTTCGTCTCGCCATGTGTTTAGTAATACTTGAATAGTTGCTAGTTTTTTGTAGTCTGGGATTGTTTCTTCGAAAAACAGATCGGCATTCAAGTTCGCATTGACTTCATGAATCAAACTAGTTTTTTCCAGATCCAACCGAGCTTGGCTTTGAAACTTTACAGCTTCACGAACTCTGTTGATTAAATGCAATGCTTGGTCACGATTAGAAACGTTGCTTTCCGATAACGCTTTAAAGAGCTTAAGTTCTTTATTTGTGTCGGTGCTTTTGTTGAAATGTTTTTTCAACAACGTTTTTGCTTTGGATATATCACTATCTCGGTTTTCGAGAATAGCTTTTCCAATATAGCGGGCGAAAAACTCGTATAGTAATCCTGTGTTGCGTTTCTTGTTGTGCTTAAGCTTTTGCATTTCTTTACCTTGCTTACAGATATATTAGATAGCTGCTTGCGGCTAGCTGTTTCATAAATAGAATATCTATTCCGTTTTCAGATCTTTTTCGATAAGGAATAGTTCATCACTGTTTTCGTTTGTATTTTTTTCGATTACAATTGTTTGTTGTGGGTTCAATGCCTCGTTTAGTTTGCGAAGACTAGTTTGCATTTCTTTGTTTATTCCAAAAGGCAAACGTTTTTGTCTGAACAAGTCGTTCTCCATTTGAGCTTCCTCAAATACAAACTTCTTCATGCTTGCTGAATCAAAAGGATCTTTTGAATAACGATTGTTGGTGATATCCAACATCTTTTTGAAATCTGGCATTGCTAATGCTCTATCACCTGTGAACGCTTTGCTTCTTCTGGATTTCCTAAAGCTTTTATCTAGGTTAGGTGTTGGACTGAACTTGATTGGTGCACCGGAGTTGTTTCCAGATTTCTCTTCACGTTCTCTAGCACGCTTGGCCTGATACTCTTGTTCTTCTTCTTGGTTTTGAATTTCAAGTTTTCGAACTTCTTTTTTGTCTGGAGCATATGGAGAAGTTGGAACTTCATAGTTGCTTTTGTCAAAGATATCGATGTTACTGTCAATGCTCTTATCAAATGGAGGATTTTCCGCAAGCTTCTTGAGTTCTGCCATAGCAACTTGATCTTGACGAGCTTCTTGTTTGATCACATTGATTTGTTCTGGTCGCAATCCAAGAATCTCTGACTGAATATAGTTGAAACTTAAAAGACCTGTTTCTTTGGATAACTCTAAAGCTTTTCCGGCAATTTCAATTTTGCTGGATACCAGGGCAAGTTTTTGTTGAACCGCAACTGTAGATGGGTTCGAAAAACTGATTTCGAAGTTTAACAGATCTTCACCGCTAAAACCAAGAGCGTAAAGGTGAATCATTGCAAGTTTGTTAAGTTCTGCAATCAAAATCTTTTGAACCTGCCCAACAGTTCTAGAAAAACGAATATCTTCTTGAGCTAGAGTTGCTTTAGAAGAAATAGCTTCGTCATATGTCAAATAAGCTTTTGGTACCATAAGAGCCGCAATAAGCTTCTTGTGAATGAATTCTACATCTTCGATAGCTGTTGCGTTCTGTCCCCCAGCCAATGATTCAATCTTGGTTTGGTTGTTTGGACGGGTTGGAAGGAAGTAATCTTCATCGATGCTGAGAGGGTTATATCTGAAGTCTTGACGACCGGTTTGTTGCTCGATAACAGATGCCCCTCGCATACCCTCTTTAACAGCTTCCATATAACTTGGAATGTCGTTTGGGTGAACCGCAGATACGTCGATATAAAAAACTCTGCGTTCTGGAGAGCGTACAAGGCGATATACCAGCATGCTGTCTTCCATCATGGTATTGTGCGTGACAATACCATTTGCGAGAAAGTTATGCTCTTCGTGGTCAACTTCTAGATCCCAAGTTTGTCCTTGCTCTTCTTGTACAACCCGAAGAACGTTTTCATAGACCACTTCTTCCGAAGGTTTAGTTAGGTCCAACCAAAGTTTATATGACTCTTTATGTCCTTGTCTTTCGGGACGTACAGAGATGGTTTTGCCGGTGGGTATACCAATCGTCCAACAAAGTTCCTGTGTTTGCTCCATCAGCTTCTTGTTGGCAAAGCAAATGGTTTTGGTGTTATCACAACCGTCAGCATCAAACATACCTTGGACAAGAGCTCTTCTGGCGGAGAGATCAAGGTCATATACCCAATTCGGTATATGTTTGTTGGCAAATCCTGTCTTAAATCCAATGTGTCGGAACACATCAGCAACTTCCGTATTAGACCAATTAACTTGTGCCGACTGAGTTCCTTCCTTTTTTGAAAGGGAATAATTATTACCAAAAAGCTTTGATGCGTATCCGATATATTCTTCGTTTTGTTGTTCGTATACACCCAAAGCAAAACCAAAACCGTTGCTCTTTACCCAACCATCTCCCAACATGAACCCAAAGAACTTCATGAAATCTTTGTCGAGCTCGTAGCTATGGTTGTTCGCACCAAAAAATATAGATTTCTTCTTGGAGTTTCGGTAGTAATATTCTACCGGAGTTGTTAATCCAAACTCTTGCTGCACAAGTTGATAGTCGCTCCAAGAAAGCTTTTTAGAGCCATTTAGGAACAGGTGAACATTTTTATACCCCGTTGCCGTATCAAGTTGTTTGAGTCGCCGCATAATGCCTTTACGCTCGATCTCCGATGCTTTTTTGGTAAGCTTGACTGAGTAGTTGTTTGCAAAGTCTTGGAAGTTTATTTGCAAAGATGGATTACCCGACATTACCGCAGGTAATACTAATTTATCTGCGTTTTTGCTGGTACTTCCTCCTTGCCCATGACTTTGAACAAGATCACTAGCTTTTTTATAAAGAAACGTTCCGTTTTTATCCAAGGTAAGCAATCCGTGATTTGGAGTTACCTTGATTGTCCGATGTGAAGTTTCTACGGAAACAATAGGCTGTTTGCCCATATCAAGCACATGCTTGACTTTTGCTTTAACTGTTTTTTTGCTTTCAGGAATGTGTGTATAAACAGTTTCACCTGCAACGATATCCTCTATATTTTTGTATCCAGTTGATGTTAGAACTCTTGTTCCAGACAAATGGCATAGTTGTCGCCATGGTCTTCTTGCGCTCTCTAAAAAGCTTGTACCGTATGGTAGGAACAAGTCGTTGCCAAGAATACGGAAGTGAAGCATTTGCCAGTTTTCTAGATACTTGCCGCCTCTTGTGATAAGACGGAAACGAACAGCGTAAGGATCGTGTTTATCAAATCCTTCTTCACGTTCTACTTCGTTTACTGGAAGAGGTTCTACGTTGATAACACCGTAGTCTGGGACTACTTCAACATACATGAAGTAATCACCGTTCTTGACAAGGTTACGAACCATACGACGAGCGTTGAACTCAATGTTTAAAACGTCGTAAAATAGTTCTTCGAGAGCACGTTGTACTTGTGGGGTATCACTATAAATGTGAAACGTTTTGCCATTTTCATCTGTGGCACAGGATTCATCAGCATATACATTTAATGCTGTTGCAATATCTGCTGTGTCTTCCATTGAAGCAAACTCAGCATAACGAGACATACGATCAAGGATGCCATATGCGCCCATTACTGAGAATGGAGAAGCTTCACGTTTGAATCCAGCAGCACCATAATAACCTAGGTTGTTTTGTACTACTTGGTTGTCATAGAAGTTTTTATAATCTTGACCACGAACTTTACGACGAATGGCTGGTCCGCTACGGAATAATCTCGTCAAGCGTTGATAAAACGATTTTTCTTTTTTGGCCATACTTTAACCTTGTTGTACTTAAGTATTTAAAAGAAAGGCTAAAAACGACAACCTATTATGCCTCTGACAGCTTACGCTAAAGAACGAATCGAATACGTTGCATCGTACGTGCAAGGTTCTGTAACAGATTGGTTTCGTTTAAAACGAATAATATTGCAAGGAATACCGGGCCAACACCGCAAATCTATTGGAATGTCCAAACGGCACCGTAGCACCAAAAAAATGATATTGAACGATGTGGATCATGAAGTGATCGCTTATTGGGAACTAATTACAGGTGTTAAGCTATGGATTGATCCAACAAGGGTTCATGATCCAAGTTGGGTTAGTAGACCAAAAGGATGGGCGTTAAATGGCGGCAAAGAAAAATTACTACAAACAGAAGCTGAACGAGAAACGAACACAGATTCTTCTTCAGATAATCGAAGAGGAAGTTGATACCGCCTTCAAACAACTAACAGAACAATATGATGACTATACTAGCTCCGATGGAGGTGAAGGTAAAGGTCTTGGCAGAATCGTAAATCGTCATAATGCTGTTGGTGTGTTTTTGTCACCATTTTCAGACATCTGGAATGCTGTAAAGTTTAGAACAGGAGAACTTGGAATCAAAGCCGTTAAAACTGTTGGAGAGTTGGTTGCGAACACTATTACCAGTTTGTTGCCATTTGCTTCATATGACAAAAACACAATCAACCACTATTTTGAGCACTGGGAGGATAAAGCTTTAAGCAGCCTAGATCAACAGTTCGCAAAAGAACGTAAAGAAATCCACGAAGGTTGGAATACTTTTAAAACTGATTTTTGGGGTATTGGTTTTGTCGCTTCTCCAATGAGTGCTATAGCGGGCCTTGCTGCTGGTGGGAAAACTTTGGATGCAGCATTCTCTGTTCTTAACGTGGTTAGTGGTGGCCGAGCGGAGAGAGTTTATAATCTAGTAAGCGGCGAAAGAATGCGTGGCAACGTTTTTGAAGCAGCAGAAACCGAAGCAAAAAAACCATTCAAAGATCTTACAGAAGATGAAAAGAAAAAAGTTCTTGATCAAGTCATGAAGAATCCGGATGTGGTTTCGGCAGCTAATGAATGGAGCACAAAAAATTTGCCAAAAGTAATGAACAGTATTGTACATGATATGAATCAAACTATAGCTTCTGGCAAAGTTGGTAACGTTACTCCTCAAGAGATCGCAAGTTACAAAGCTATGGCTCCTTCATTTGCTACAACAATGTTTGACAAAATCAAAGGCAAAAACAAAAAGTTCGAAGTTAAACCTTCCCCAGAAGCGTTAGCTGCTACAAACCAAGCTGTTGCCGCCGAAATCAAAAGTATGCCGGATACTGTAGTCCAACCACAGCAACCCAACCAATAACCTTATACAAAAAACTTAGTTGTTACAATATGATATGCTTATCCACAAGGATAGGCAAGACATGAGACGTAATAAGCAACAAGTTGAGCCGGACGAAATGCCGGAAAATCTTTCTGAACTCAAACCAATTGTAAATGAGTTCGTTGATCGTATGCGTACACTCGAAAACGAAGAAACTAGTTTGCGTGAAGCAAAGAAAGAACTCGTTGACGAATACGCTACAAAGCTTGATACCAAGACTCTTAAACTGGCGTTGCGTTTGGTTGAACTCAAAAAGAAAGTGCAACACAAGCATTATTTCGACCTTTTCCTTGAGATAATCGACCCAGAAAGAAGTCAATCATGAGCTCAATAAAACAAAACCGTAAACTTAATGCACCCCCAGAAATTCTTTATGAATCTCCAAACTACCCCGGCGAAAAAGTGTCTCCTATTCCCTATGTGGTGATTCCTAAAGACAAGGATATGCCTGCTGGTTTATTCATCATGCGATATAGTCAAACAGGTGAATATGAAGTTGGTGATTCAGGAAAACCTGAAGAGATTATGGATGGTCCGTATCCTCATATGTTTGTTGATTTCAAATATTTGGAAGAAGTGCTTCATGAAACGTTTCCAAATCTTCATATGGGCGATGCTGTTGATAAAATTCGTGTTGGTCTGGGAATGAAACCTCTGGCGCAAGCCCGCAAAGAAGGCAATGAACTTCTTGATCGTGTTGTGGCAAAAGCAAATGATATTGCTACAAAAGCTTACGAAAACCAACAAGAGCGTAAGGTACAATATCAAGAAACTCTTAAACAAGATATGGAAAAGGATAGCAAGCAATGAAATTTCATGCTAGTGTTATTGAAGATATCATTTTAAACAGCCGCAACTTTGGTGGTCATGCATCCGAACGTAAACTCCGTGATGTGTTAGCACAAAAACGTTATGCGATTTATTCTGGGGATCGTCGAGATATGGTGTTGGTTGACGCCGAACGATTCATGCGAGAAGCATTTCAACGTGGCATGCCGACCAATCAAATCGTTCCCATGGCTCTTCATCCAAAAGCCTTCGAGAAGGTCATGTATTTCTTTGATTTATACTCTGGGTATGAAACCGAACAAAAGTTTCGTACCTCGCTTTCAAACATAGACTTTACACCATACGAACGTAAAATCGGCGGATCGGGAGAAGTAGTGCTTGTTCTTACCGAGGATTATACAAAAGCACTACAAGGAACACCATGACTTTTGCTATCGGTCAAGTGATTTACGTTCTCAGTGACAAAACACAAACGGTTTTGCCGGGTGTTGTTCAAGAGGAAATTCATCACCGATCTATTGATGGAGAAAAAGTATCCTATCGAGTTGCTATCGGTCCTCCAAACAAACAACGGGTGGTAGATCTGGCAACAGTAGACGGAGAGGTATACGGAGATCTCAGCGAAGTAAGAAACGTTTTGATATCCAGACTCACAGCATTTGTTGATGATCTTTGCAACACAACAACTGAGAGGGTCGGTCAATGGTACCATACAACAAACAGAGCTCCAATGGCCACAAGTGCAAATGGTAAACTTGACCCTGCCACTCTGATGAATGAAGTAAATGCCGCCCAACCAACAACAAACGGTTTCATGAAAACTGGCATGCAACCCCAGCAAATCAACAATGTTGTTGGACTTAGAAATGCACTTGGTGATCCGGAACTAAACACTCGTGAATTTATCGATTCCGATGGAACAATTCGTAAGATTTCTATCAACATTCCTCATTAACACCATATGAATAAAACAAAACCTTCTGAGTCTGATCAACTAGTTCAAGAAGTAACGTTTGGCCAAGAAGCTCATACTCAACTTCTACAAGGCGCTGAAATTCTATACAGAGCCGTAAAAAGCACAATGGGTCCAAGTGGTCACAACGTCATTATCGACAATGGACAAACTGCACCCCTCATTACCAAAGACGGTGTAACTGTTGCTAAGTCAATCAACCTCAAGAACAAGCTTCCTTCTATTGGTGCAGAGCTAATCAAAGAAGTTGCAAGCAAGACAAATGAACTTGCTGGGGATGGTCCGCAGCCATTATATGCGAAAGTATTAACTCCGACAGGTTGGACAACATTGGGACAACTTAGAATAGGAGATTCTATTTGTGGCACGGATGGTACCATTCAAAAAGTCTTAGGAACATATCCCAAAGGAACAAAAGACATATATCGAGTTATTTTATCTGACGGTAATAAAAATACACATTCTAGAGTTGTGGAATGTTGCGAAGATCATTTGTGGAGCGTAACAACGTACTACGGAAATGAACGCACATTAACCACAAAACAAATGCTTGAAACCGGTCTTGATGTAGGGCAATACGCACGAGGAAGGTA
>ENA-UPTJ01001669-UPTJ01001669.1-marine-metagenome-genome-assembly--contig:-NODE-1669-length-11475-cov-3.528809_pt1 | contig 11475 bp, 3 predicted proteins | sample MGYA00238168_ERZ767080 | MGnify/ENA primary metagenome ERZ767080 (study PRJEB28935, sample SAMN06266237) | marine metagenome | isolation source: Columbia River Estuary | place: USA:Columbia River Estuary... | reverse complement strand
ATTGTAATCGCCCCTTCACGAGGAGGATCAGGAACATTCTCATACGAATGGTACAAGGGTAATTCTTCAAGTTCAATTACAGAACCTATTTCTGGCTCAAGCGGTAGCAGCTTAACGTATTCTAATGCACTAAATCAGACGACCTATTTCAAGCGCGTCACTCGCGATCAAGGTCAACCATTTGATAGTTCATTTGTTGAAATCTTAGTAAATACAATACCAGGATCTTCAATTACCAGAAACCCTACGAATTCACCAATTCCTGATGGAGCGACGGTAACATTGTCGGTTCTTGCTGTGAATGGAGGAAGTTATCTCTGGTCTCCCGCCGGTGGTATTGCAAATGCTAATTCATATTCAGTAAGTCCTACAGCTACTACGAACTATACTGTAACGGTTACGGATGCCAGTGGGTGTTCCAGCACCAGTTCATTGAACGTAGTAGTTGATCCACTCAATCCGGGCACACTAAATAATCAAGCTCTGTGTGACGGCCAAGCGCCTATTTCAATAACGGGAACGCCAGTTTCAGGTGGAGACCCAAGTAGTTATGTATACACATGGCAAAGCCGAGCAGCAGGAACAAGTGTCTGGTCAGGCAATATTTCTGGAGCAACTGGTGATTCCTATACGCCGAGCCCAGCACCAACAGTAACCACGGAGTACCGACGGACGGTAACCAACCTTGGGGTACCAAAAAGTACAATTGGAACGGTGACCATTGCGACGAGTCCGACAATAGTCATAACTCCTGCATCGCAAACAAATAACCTGGGAGCTACAGCAACGTTGACGGCGTCAGGTGCGTCAACATTTGCTTGGACGTCGCCCGCTGTAACGACAGCAGCAATACAGGTCACTCCGAGTGTGAATACTTCGTATACAGTTACTGGTGAAGATTTAAATGGTTGCGACGGGACGGCGACAGCTTCAGTTACAGTTAATTTGACGGCGGGAACAATAGCTGCAGCAAATAACTTGATATGCCAAGGAGCTGTTCCTGGTCAATTTACCGAATCAACACCTCCAACTGGGGGTTCGGGTTCATATACGTTCCAATGGGAGCAATCTAACTCGGGACTCCCCAATTCTTGGACGCCAATTTCTGGGGCGACAACACCGTCATTCAGTCCTGTGCAAGCGATAACGACGACCAGATTTTATCGTAGAATAACGAGTGATGGACTTGTGACTGCGCCATCAAATTCAATTGCCATTAATACAGTTACCAAGCCCAGTATTGTCGCATCCGCGAATATTTCAACCATTCCTCCAGGGGCCTCGGTTCAATTAAGTGGTGATGGTGCAGGTGCAGGGAACACATCGTACCAATGGTTTATCGGTTCTGGCTCTGTAGGCACTACACAACAAGTGACAGTTAGCCCATCAATTACGACGTCGTACATTTTAGAGGGCACGAGTAACGAAGGATGTAAGAATCGCGACACGATATTGATAACAGTTCGTGCAATTGTTGGTGGAACAATTGCTGCAGCGAGCAACTCACTTTGTGTAGGCAATGGTGGGGTCACGATCAACAATGTGGCATCGGCCTCAGGAGGATCAAATGTATTCACCTATTCGTGGGAGGTCAGTACGGATGGGGGTACAACATATACTCCAATACCTGGACAAAGTGGAGTCGATTTGACGTACAATGAGGTACTTACGGGGACAACCCACTTTAAACGAAAGGCTACGGATAATTCAATTATTCAGTATTCGAATACGGCTATAGTTAACGTCAATCCGCTTCCAAGTATTCTCGCGTCTACAACGACGCGTAAGGTTCCGCCGGGGGCAACAGTAGTCTTTAGCGCATCAGGTGGAAGTAATTATTCTTGGTCTCCTCAAGGTGCATTCAGCGGAAGCACGAATATTGGACCCACTGTTTCTACCGAGGTTTTTGCATCGAATGTGTTCTCAGTTCAAGGTACAGATCCTGCAACGGGTTGTGTTAATGAAGATACTATTTCAATTACCGTAAGACCTCTAATAGGTGGTCAAATAGGGCCGGATCGATTCATTTGTAGTGGAGGCCAAGCACAAACAATCAATAGTCTGACCAGTGCTTCTGGTGGGTCTGGTTCGTACCAATACCAATGGGAGAAAAAGGAGCAAGGGCAAATAAATTTTGTAGATATATCCACAGCAACTGGGGCAACATTTATTCCACCAATTCAAACAGTTACAACTACATATCGCCGAAAGGTTACTGATATGGGTATTCCAGCATACTCAAATGAAGTTGTTGTTACTGTTTCGCCCAATCCAAATGCGCCGGTAACGAAGGATACGGTATTCTGTCAATCATCGAATTTCTCACTTCAGGTATCCACACGGGTAACGAGGGCTTCGGGTAATTCTCTTCTCTGGTATGAATCTGCCACAGGAGGAATAGAGAACCTTAATTCCCCAATTTATACCGCCACTACTGTTGGAGTAAGCGAATATTTTGTTTCCCAAAAGAATTCGACTACAGGATGTGAAAGTGTACGTCGTAAAGTATCAATCACTACAAGAGCCTTACCTAACCAGCCGGTTGTCTCAGCTGATCAATTCTATTGTGAGGGAGCACTTAGTCCATTACCAATGTCGGCGACATTAAATTCTTCTGGAAATAGTTTGTTTTGGTACGACAGCGATGGAACAACTAGATTGAATTCAGCGCCGACACCAAACACCGGTGTCTCAATGCAAAAGACGTACTTTGTTTCAGAAGTTGATCAGTTTAGTTGTGCAAGTCCAAAAGCTCAAACAAAGTCAATTGTGTACCGTCCAGAAGTTTCTGTTACGGTCAATCAAGAAGTGAGTTGTTTCGGTGGACAGAATGGACAATTAACAGGCGTGGCTACTGCCGGGCTAGCTCCATACACATATCAGTGGTCAAAGAATGGAAACATTATTCCTGGCGCAGATCAATCGGTGCTACAAGGTCAAGGATTTGGAAATTATCAAGTTAAGGGTACTGATGCTCGAGGATGTGCCCATACATCAACGAGAAGTTTGACCCAACCTTCCGACATTCAAATTTCGGTAAGTGCTCAAAACCCTTTGTGTTATGGTGACAATGGTTCTATAACAGTAACTGCTTCTGGAGGCACCCCGGTATACCAGTACAGTTTTGATAACGGAGTCACATATCAAGCTTCTAATTCAAAATCGTTACCTTTTGGAACCTATCGAGTGAAGGTCAAAGATTCAAGAGGATGTGAGAAGACGAATACAACAAATCCAATAAGTCTAGTTCAGCCTAATGCAATATCTTCGACGTTTGATGTGACAAATGTCAGTTGTTGGGGTTCAAGTGATGGAACACTCAAGGTGAATGCGACAGGAGGCAATTCAACTACATATACGTACCTCTGGAACGACCCCAATTTCCAAACTACTCAAACTGCATTTGGACTAGACAGTGGTTCATATAGTGTAACAGTTTATGACGTTGTGGGTTGTAACAGAACCTTCACGCGATCGATTGGAACACCGAAACAGATCAAGGTTACAGGCATTACGAAGCAAGACCTAACTTGTTTTAATAATGGTACCGGGCAAATCACCGTCACGGCTACCGGTGGAAACTTATTGAATTACAGACTTAATTCTAATCAATCGGTACCCAACAATATTTTTACTGGATTAAGTGCTGCTGAATACACTGTCACAGTTAGCGATAGCAAGAATTGCTTTGTCAATTATCAGGTTCCTAGAACGGTAATTCTTAGTCAGCCTAATCAGTTGGTTGTTCAATCAATTACCGTTGATTCTGTATCCTGTCGGAACTACAGCGATGGAGAGATAGAAATTGTGGCACTCGGTGGCAATGTGAAAAAGTATTCCATTAACAATGGAAGTTCATACAGCTTGTCTAGTTTGTTTAGTAACCTGACTGCAGGTACCTACACAATTAATGTAACAGATGATAAAAATTGTCCAGCCAGTTACACTGGTGTAAATACTGTGCAGGTTTTAGGGCAGCCTGCTACTCTGTTGGTGACAGCGATTAATAAATCGGATCTTAGTTGTAAAAATTCTTCCGACGGACAAATAAATGTAGTCGCTACTGGCGGCAATGCTAAGCGTTACAGCCTTTCAGGCACCAATAATCTACAGGCTAGTCCACAATTTAATGGACTTGCGGCTGGACTACATACAGTTACTGTGAGTGATGTAAAAAATTGTCCGGTAACCTATAATGCGTCACGAGTAGTTAACCTAACTGAGCCAGACTCATTGCGTGTTACAGCAGTGTCATCATCAAATGTGACATGTAAAAACAGCCAGAATGGTACCATTGTTATCACTGCGACTGGAGGAAATGTAAAGACATATAAGGTAAATCCTTCAAGTAGTATTTATCAAAACTCTGGACTGTTCAATAACTTGGCACCGAACACCTATGAAGTAACAGTGCGAGATTCAAAGCAATGTGTTCCTGCATACAAGGTGCCAAGGACAATAAATATTATCGAACCAGATAGTTTGATTGTACATGAAGTATTAAAAAATGATGTTTCATGTAAGGATTACAGCGATGCCGAGGTCGAAATAGTAGCTACAGGAGGAAATACAAAGACATACAAGATTAAAAATACAGCGAATGCCCAAACCAATTCTTTATTTTCAAACCTAGGACCGGGTAACTATTTTGTTACGGTAACTGATCAAAACAATTGCTTGGCTTTCTATAGAGCTCCACGATCATTCGCTTTAACTGAACCAGACTCTCTCTTCGTCGACTCCAAGATAGTTACACCGGTTTCGTGTTATGGCTTCAATAACGGAAGTGTTGTAGTTAATGCCTCGGGCGGAACGATTCCTTATCAATTTGATTTAGGGTTATCAGGCTCAAATTCAGTTCAACGTGGCAACGTCTTTGATAACCTTTCGCCGGGGAGCTATTTGATTTCGATGACCGATGCAAATGATTGCCCAATGTATTCACGTGGTCCGCTCAATTTCGATGTGACGGAGCCAGATCAGATCATTGTTCAGTCGGTGTTGGTAAATCCCATTTCGTGTTTTGGTTTTGGAAATGGCGAGATACTATTTAATGCTACTGGGGGGAACTTCCCATTGAAGTATGAGATAAGTGGCGATTCTATTTTTAGTTCGAATAGTCCAGTAATTGATTCCCTGCATCCTGGAATATATACTTTCAACGTTTCCGATGCGAAGAGTTGTCCCATGGTAATGACTCCAGGAATTTTTGCTCAATTCCAAGTTCGTGAGCCAGATCCATTAGTAGTATTTGATGTAACAAGTAAGGATATCACTTGTAACAATTTCAATGATGGTATTATCACAATCAGTGCTACTGGTGGAAATTCACCCTTGTTGTATTCACTGAACGGCGGTTTAACATTTGGGCTCAACAACTCGTTCAACAATTTGGTAGATGGCATCTATTCAATAAGAGCGACTGATTCACTTGGATGCCCAATGGTTTCAACTAATCAATCAGTGACTAATCTAATTGTTGACATTTCAAATCCTGATCCCATTTCAGCTTCGTTGTCAATTAGTGACGCTTTATGTCACGGCGCCCCCGACGGAAGTGTTGAGGTGACAATTGTAGGTGGCACTTTAGATACGGCTAGTGACTATCAGGTCATTTGGAGGGATGTTAATCAAAACGCAATTGGTTTCAGCAGATTACTTGACTCTATTTCTTCAGGGAGCTACACTGTAGAAGTACGAGATGACAACTTGTGTTTGTTCACTACCCAATCCTATATCGATGAACCGGATTCAATAAAGGTATTGAGTGTATCATCGAAGGACTCAAAATGTTACCGAGCCCAAAATGGTGAAATTGTTATAGCTGCGATTGGAGGTACTGGTCTTATTTACAGTATAGATGGGGGACTCAATACCCAGATTCCGCCGTCATTCACTGGATTAGATACTGGTAATTTTTCAGTGGTCGTAACGGATGCAAATGGGTGTGTATCATACCCCTCAGGCCCCTTCAGTGTGACTATTGAGGAACCTGATTCGTTCTTTGTAAGTGGAAGCGTGATAAAGGACGTGGACTGTTTTGGAGCAAGTACTGGATCTATTCTTATCCAAGCTTCTGGGGGTAATCAGTTGGAATTCACTAATGATAATGGACAAAATTGGTCCCTTAACCCACTATTTGATAGTTTGGTGGCGGGCACATACATATTGGACGTTAGAGATAGTGCAGGTTGCATTGGCGTAAGTTCTATTAATAACATTGTCGCTGTTAATGAGCCGACGCTATTATTGGCCAATGCATCTATTGTGCAGGGGGTTAAGTGTGAACTTGAAGAAGTTGGTATTGCTGAGGTACTACCGTTTGGGGGAACATCACCATATTCCATTGATTGGAATATTGGCGATACGACGTTCTTGGTAAGTGGTCTTCAAGGATTTGAATATGAATTTACAGTTACAGATTCACAACTTTGTACATATACATCTACGGTTAAAATTCCGACCACGGATGCAGATTGCGACTCTATTCCAGACATTGATGATGGTTTTGATGATTTTGATGGAGATGGACTACCTAATTTTAGGGATGAAGATTCTGATGGGGACTTATTCCCGGATTTTGTGGAGCGTGATTTGAATCGGGATGGAATTGTATATGATGACTGTGATGATGACGGGTGGCCGAATTTCCTTGATATAGATTACTGCTCTGTATTTATACCGTCAGTGTTTACTCCAAATGGCGATGGCGCAAATGATCTTTTCGTGATTCCTGGTATCGAGGAACATAAAGACAATACATTAGTTATTTATGATCGAAATGGAAACATAGTTTTCTCGCAAGCGCCTTATGAAAATGGATTTGACGGAATGACAAATGGTACTTCCTTTCTTAATTCTAGAGATGGATTATTGCCAACCGGTACCTATTACTATGTGTTGACCATTCCGAGTATTGACATACGTGAGATCGGATATTTCTACATTCAACGATAATGAGGAAGTTTCTGTTTCATTTGTTAATCTTATTTGCGCCTATTGTTTGCGCACAAGAAAATCCTTCTCTATACGCGTATGTTCACAATCCAATAGTGCTAGCTCCTTCATTTGCAGGAATTAATAGCGGAACGTTATCGGTATTGTCAGATTATCGTTTCATTGGGATACAAGGTGCGCCAAGAACGTCAATCTCTAGTTTTGAATATAAATTAGTTGAAAAGAATTTAGGGTTGGCTATGGCCTATACTACTGATCAAATTGGTCCGGTTCAGAATAATTCATTGCACATTTCAACGGCGTATCATTTGCAAATTTCTCGAGATGAATTTTTTTCCTTTGGTATGCGTCATGGGTTTCATACATTTTTAATGAATTTGAACGATGAGCGCTTTTTGGATTTAGTCGATGTGAGTATTAACACGGCTATCTACAATACTTTTTATTACAATCTGGATTTATCAGGACTTTATTACACGAAGGATACATATTTTGGGGCGAGCATGTTTAATGTTGTCAATGGTCAATTTTTAATTGATAACTACACTGCACGTACTCTTGGTGTCTATGGTGGAGGTAGAAATCAATTTAATCGGCGTGTGAAGCTTGCTTATAGTGGAGCGCTTTTTGCTACGGCAGGGAAACCTCTTGTTTTTAATGTGTACGGACAATATTATGTGAGGCCTGAGTTAAGAGTAGGGCTCCATCGTCATGATCGAGATTATGGATTTAATGCAGTTTTTGAAAATCGTGGCTTTAAGGTATTCTACAAGTACTCGTATCCATCGAATCAGCTGAGGTTTTTTTCTAGGCAGTCTCATACATTTGGACTTTCCTTTGATTTTATTAATGAAAAACAGAAAGTAGAATCACCTGTTTTCTTTCTAAACTAATGATATTAAATAGGTTAACATCGGTTTTATTGATTGTGGTCGCATCTATAGGCGCCCGGGCACAGGAGATTCCATCGTTTTTGCGCTCAAATTATGTAGAGCGAAAGATCATCTCTTCGAAGTCAGATGATTTTGGAGTAACACGATTGGCTAAGGGGTACTTTGTTTTTTGTTCGAATGGTAGGAAGGGTATATCAAAACTGATTTCAAAACCAAAAATCGACTTGTTTCTTTATGATTTGTCTTCCGATAAAATAAGCCCTTTTGATAAGTCAGGATTGTGTGACATTGAAAATTCAAAATACAATATTGGCTCTCTTTCATTTTCATCGGATTTGAAAAATGTATTTCTGTCAAGGAATAGAGCTTTAAAAAATTATGATGGATACATTCCCTTCGAGTTAGTCCAAGTTGATATTAACGATGAAGGCTCTGAATGTTCAACCATGTCCTTTGTAAATAGCGACTACTCGTACCAACAGCCATTCTATGATACGAGAACCGAAACTTTATTCTTTGTCAGCAATATGCCTGGCGGAAAGGGAGGGTTTGATATTTACTACACGCGTAGAACAGGTAAATATACTTGGTCAGCCATCCAAAATTTAGAATCCGCAAATTCACCTTTTGATGACCTTTTCCCCACATTGGATTTTGAGAATAATTTGTATTTTTCGAGGCCTGTCGATCAGCGAGGGTTGGAAATTTTTTGTTTGCCGAATGGGGCTCGTGTTCCTACTGCTCTCCCTGGTCCCTTTAATACAATTGGGGATGACTTCAATCTAAGCGTGATTGATAAGAGGAATATTGTTCTTGCCAGAGTCCCCAACAAAAATGGAGATTCGGATATCTTTTTATACAGTTTGAAATGAAGAGGTATGTTCTCAAATTTATTCTGTATGCTATCTTGGGGCTAAAGGTTTCATCTTGTAGTGGTGATTTTCTTGATGTAACATCGGCTGATATATCTATTTCGCCTTATTTAAATTTTCCTGTAGGAAGTTTAGATATTGTAATGTCAAATGTTGTCCCTGATACTGGTATAATTACCCAGGATTCTAATAGATTTTACATTAGTTACGTTGTTGATTCTGCTCTTACACTGTATGCGGATTCGTTGCTACCAGAAATTCCGAATTTAATTTTTGGAGACAGTTCTCAGTTAGCCCAAATAGTGTTACCAGATTTTTCACAAGCTGCAGATTTTACTCTAGCTGAATTTGGTCCTACTTCGAACTTAAACGGAGGTCTTTATATATTTCCGCCGCTTGGTCCTGTGTACGGAGGGAGTCAAGCTGTCCAAGGAAATTCTCCTGTGTGTTCAGCAGTTGCCAGTCAAGGTACTGTTACGTTGACCGTGACTAATTCCTGGCCAGTTCCAGTTCAGCTGAGTATAGCTCTTGTTAACAATTCCAATGGCCAAACAGTAACTAATTTCATTTTCCCTACTATTTTACCTGGATCAAGCAGCAGTCAAACCAAAAGTTTAGTAGGTAAGTCGATTAGCAATAATATGTCTTTGGATATTGTAAACATTCAGAGTGCGGGTTCAAGTGGTGCCCCGGTTCCCTACACCCCAAATGACGCAATTTCCTTTTTTGTTCAAACAAATGCTATGGAGGTTTCCAGTGGGAGTGTAGTATTCCCACAAAGCCAATTGTTTGCGGCAAGCGATTTCTTTGCTTTTGGATTACCGAATAGTGTGAGACTAAAGGAAGTAACAGTGAAGCGGGCAGTTATTCGGTACATAATCGAAACGCCAATTCAAGGTGTAATCCAGACAGATGTGACTATTCCTTTTTCGGATAACTTTGGATCGGAGTTTGGCTTCACGATAACTACTACTCCGGCAACCCAGATTGTTACAGGTCGGGTCGTAATGCAGAATGTAGATTTGGACCTTTCGCGAATGCCGGGCGCTCCCTTCAATCGTCTCCCCCTAGAGATTGAGTCATCGCTCGTAAATCCTTCTAGTTGTATCGGATTTAACACTCAAAGTGACTTAACTTATAATTTTATCTTGGATAGTATTGAGGTTGGGAGCGTGTTCGGTCAATTTGGTGATTATGAGTTCTCTTTTGGCGCGTCCTTTGACTTGAATAGTATTGAGTTAGGATTGAATTATGACGAAATTGTATTTTATGGCCCTAAACTCAAACTGGATTTTGAGAATAGCGTAGGTGTTCCCATTTTTTTAGATATTGATTTAACTAGCTCGAACAACTATGGACAGTTTTCTGAGCAAATTGTAGATTTTGGTATAGATTACCCCGCAACAAACGCCTTCCCGTTGCTACGTGAATCGGCCCTTGTGGTCTCTCCCGACACTAATTTGCCTTTTATTGTCTTGCCTGACCAAGATTTGCAAGTAGAAATCGAAGCTAAAATTAGGTCGACCGGTAATCCACAACCCCCACATTTTATTTCAAGTGGTGAGGACTTAAATGTTAACGTTTCCCTGGTTCAGGAGAGTAGATTTGCAGTTTCCAATCTACTGTTTTCTGATACAGTCTTAGTTTCGCCCCCTGATTCATCTACTTTAAGTCAAATTATTGAAGCGTTTTGGGGTTTGGGGTATACTAATGATTTGCCATTCGATGTTGAAATTGATCTAAGTGCTTTGGACCAAATGAACAATGCGCTGTTCGCAAAGACGTTAACGATTACAGGAAGAAGTGGTGAGAGCCGGGTGGATTTAACAAGCTCAGAAATTGAAAGTTTAAAACAATTGCATTCTCTGGTCTGGGTTGTGCGATTTAATTCGAATAATTCAGAGAGTCCTTTGCTTAAGTCTACCGATAAATTAAGACTTTCTTTGAGTCTTGGAGGGAGGTTAAATATAGAGATTTTATGAGGGTGTTGATTGTTTTTTTAATGGCGATTACTCCTTCAGTGATGGCACAAAATTCAATGACTATTTTGTCACCTTCATTTAGGATGTCTCATTTTACGGGAAGTACATATTTACCTGGATTTTATTCATCACTGTCAAGTATTAATCCTTCGGTTGCTTTGAACTTTGCGGTAGGCGATTTTTACAATCAAAGTGCTGCTAATACATTATCAAATTTGGTTGATTCTCGGACGTATCTGGGCGTCAGCGCAGACATTCCGGTAGAAATAATGTCAGTCATTAAGAAAAGGCGAAAGGGCGGTATTAATTCATTTGGAATCCTTGCGAATACCACCTTTTCAGCTCAAGTAGATCGGGATTTGTTGCGAATAGCGACTGCTGGGATTTTGCCAGAAGGTTTTGGCTCAGAGAATGTATCGAGTCGCGGTGTTTCCTTAGAGGCCCACCTGAGAACTGAAGTCTACTATCATCAAGTAAGAGAGATTGGAAAATTAAGTGTGGGTTACAGAGTTAGATTGGTGAATCCAATTTTAGGATCTCAAGTCTTAACACCGAAGTTTGATATTAATAGGGTTAATACTTCTTTTGAAAATACTTTGGGATTATCTTATCATTTTACTGCATCCTCATATGGTTTTGATCCGTTACGGCCTCAATTGCCGTCTCCTGGAATTTCAACATTTTTTGGAAAATACAGTTCGTTCCTTTTCGATTTTGGTTTTGAGCAACAGTTGAATTCTAAGTTAAAGCTTGGACTTGCATTAAAAAGTT
>ENA-UPTJ01001659-UPTJ01001659.1-marine-metagenome-genome-assembly--contig:-NODE-1659-length-11516-cov-5.469244_pt1 | contig 11516 bp, 14 predicted proteins | sample MGYA00238168_ERZ767080 | MGnify/ENA primary metagenome ERZ767080 (study PRJEB28935, sample SAMN06266237) | marine metagenome | isolation source: Columbia River Estuary | place: USA:Columbia River... | reverse complement strand
CCAGGAGATCTACCTATAATAAAAATATACAACCGGGTATTATCAGCTTCAGAAGTATTAACTAACTATAACGCATTTAAAACCCGTTTCGGTATTTAAAATATTTATTAATAATGGGCACACACGGAGGACCAAGACCCGATACACAATGGTATCAAGCTTATGAATGGACATCTTTTACTGATGTAGGTAGCTTTGCTTATACCTTAGATAGAAGTTCTAGTGCTCCTTCATTTTCAAGAGTGTTATATGTGTTAGCTTTAGATAGTTATTCTGTATGGATTGAATTCGATGATTTCACAAGTAACACAGCTAACCGAGTAGGGGTTCCTTTAACTTGGGTTTATGAAACTAATGTAACTAATATGATTGTAAAGTTTGCTAGACCTGGAGTTTTTCCTGGAGCTAACACTGCTACTATTTACAATCGATTTACCCCTACATCAGGTCGAATAAATTTCTGGCCTAGTAATTATGGTACAACCGGAGAAAACAACGATCTCTATGATTCAGATGATAGTGGATATGACTCAGGTAACGGGTATGGTTCTTTTCAATTTTTTGATGTAAGTGTATCTCCATCACACTGTATGTTTGCATGGAATTACTGGGGAAGTGGATCAGATGATTTAGGAATGGGAAATAGTTTAGGATCTCACCCAGACTGGACTTTTGCTTTTAACAATAGTTCATTTTCTTATAGGTTAGGTAGAATATACGTAAAATAATGGCAGGAATATCAGGACCAAATGTAGTAGACTCAGGATTAGTAATAGCAATAGATGCTGCTAATAGAACTAGCAATGTTGTAGTTGGGGGTAATTCCTTAGTAAATATTGCTAATGCAGGGGGATCACCTATTGTAGCTAACGGTATTACATCAACTACTACTGTTCCTTTAGATGGTACTGATGATTATATTTACATTGGTAATTCTATAAGTTCCGCTACTTTAAGCCCAGATATAGCGACTTTTAGCATATGGTTTAATCCTTCAAGCGCTGTAAGTAACGGTAGAGCAAATTCTTTAATTTCAAGAGGAAATTACAATACGGCAGGTGGATTTTTTATTCACATGTACACCAACACAGTATCGGGTAATTCACCATCAGTTCAGGCAAGCTTTTCTTATTCAACAACCACCAGTTATTCTTATAACAGTACTAATGCCTTCAGTCTTAGAGGATTTAACGTTTGGAGTAACGTAACAGTCGTATGTGATAGTTCAATTAGTATTTACATAGACGGTGTATTTAAAGAAACAGTGGCTAGAAACTATCCAACAATTATATATGGTAATAATGCTATTAATACCGGTGGAGATACCGACCTAGTATTAGTATGCGGTTTATCCTACGTACCAACAATTAGTAATGGATACTGGGAGCCTTTTAAGGGAGACTTTAGTGATTTTCAAATGTGGAATAGAAGACTTACAACCTCAGAGATTCAACAAAACTATAACGCAACAAAAGGACGTTTCGGACTTTAATATTTATTAATATGGGGGTAGCTGGAGGTCCAAATATCGTTAGTTCAAACTTGCAGTGGGCTATTGATACTACTAATACTAAGTCTTATCCGAGAGTAGGAAGTACAGCTTATGATTTAGGTCCAAACAAACTAAATCTAAACGGAGCAGCATTCATGGGATCAGCCCCATACGCTATTGCCTCAGGAGCAACAGGAGCAACAGCAACTACTAGTATTTTAAATACAGATTATCATTCTATATTTTATACATTAAAAATTAAATCTACTGCAACTTACCCTAACGGGTATACAGGAAACTGGGACAAACTATTTAGTTATAATGCTGGAGGAACAGATAGATCTCCAAGTATTTGGAGATACCCTAGTCTTAGGTGGATGCACTGGCAATATGCTCCTGGATATAACGGCCCTAATTTTGGGTTAGAACTTAACGGTCCCGAGTTTGTTATAGGTACAACTTATCTTATTGGAGCTACAAAAGATGCAGGAACTGTTACAACCTATATTAACGGGGTATCGATAGGAGCTGTAGGAGGTTCTAACCCTAAATCAGCCGGTGATGCTCCAATTTATATCTTTGAATACTACCCTCCTGACCTAGCAGAAATTAGTTCAATTTATATTTGGAATAAAGCATTATCAGCAGCTGAAGTCTATCAAACTTATTTAGGAATTAAAAACAAATATGGTATATAATCAAATTACAGATAATTGTGTAGAGTGTGGTGAGTACAAACCTTTAGATAACCAAGGTAAATGCTCAGTATGTGGAACAAAAGATAAGCGATAAGAGCTTGGCTTTCTAAATAAAAGTTATTATATTAATATAAATGATTTATAATCTAGCTAAATTAGTTTTAGAACGAGGAGGTAGTATTACTCCATTAAAGATATCACCTGAATATACTAACGGAACAGGACTATGTAATCCTTCCATTTTTGTAGACGGGAAGGATACTCTTTTAATACTTCGAAATGTAGGGTACACCCTGTACCATTCAGAATTTCAACAAAAATTTCAAGGACGTTGGGGACCTTTATCTTACCTCCACCCAGAATCTGATCAAACATTAAGGACAACAAACTACTTTTGTTACTTAAACAAGGATTTATCTATTAAAGAATACTTTAAAGTAGATACTAGCGATTTAGATGAACCTCCTCTTTGGGAATTTATTGGATTAGAGGATGCCCGGATCGTTAAGTGGGACGGTAAATACTTTATCTGCGGGGTAAGAAGAGATACAACTACCAACGGAGAAGGTAGAATGGAATTATCTGAAATCACCATTACTAAGAATTCAGTAGTAGAAAAAGCAAGGTATAGAATCCAACCTCCAAACAACGCACCTTCTTATTGTGAGAAGAATTGGATGCCTATTAACGACATGCCCTTCCACTTTGTTAAGTGGACTAATCCAACAGAGGTAGTTAAAGTTGATTTAAAAACAGAATCAAGCAAAACTATTGCTTTGGTACCTCAAACCATCACAACTAACCAGGAAATGAGAGGCGGTTCCAATGTAATTAATTGGGGAAAATATAAATTAGGCATTATTCACGAATGTACTTTTTGGTATAATGAAGGAAATAATAAAGATTCAGTTTATCTTCATCGATTATTACTTTGGGATAAAGATTGGAACTTAATTAAATACTCAGATGAATTTAACTTTATGACAGCCCAAATCGAGTTTGCATGTGGTGCTGCTGAAATAAATGGAGATTTAGTTATTACATACGGATATCAAGACAATGCAGCTTTTGCTTTAACAGTACCTAAAAACCTCGTGGAGGAGTTATTAAATAATGAACAATAAAATCCAAGAATACATTTTTGACCCATATAATGCAGAGAAAAACTTTGAAGTGGGTTATACTTATGACCTAGAAGGCCATATAGCATCAGCAGTTTCTTTTTATTTAAGAACAGCCGAATTATCAAATGATGATAATTTAACTTATGAAGCATTAATTAAAGCCGCTCTAGGATTTAAAAAACAAGGGTATAGGTTATTTTCAACTAAGAGTTTGCTTTATCATGCAATTAACCTCTGCCCCACTCGCCCGGAAGCATTCTGGATATTAAGTCAGGTTTATGAACTGAACGTAGAGTGGCATGAAGCGCATAATGCAATTTGTCAAGCCGAATACTATGCTGATAATGCTATACCAACCCGTACTTATATTGGGTACGAAGGTAAATATGTAATTTTATTCCAGAAAGCAGTTACAATTTGGTACATAGGAGGAAGAGATGATGCTAGGAGAATGTTTGGTGAGTTGTTAAAGAACTACGAAATGTCTACTCAATACGTTAACGATACTTACAAGAATCTTAAATTAACCAAAGGAGAAATGTACTTCAAGGCCCCATATACTTCAGATTTGCAAAGTAGTTTAAGACATCAATTTAAAGGAGTCGATAAAATACAGCAAAACTACTCTCAAGTATACCAGGATATGTTTGTTTTAACTATGTTAAATGGAAAAACAAAAGGAACTTATTTAGAAATAGGAACTGCAGATCCAATTTACAACAATAATACCTACTTACTAGAAAAGAAATTTAACTGGAAAGGAATATCGGTTGAAATTAATCCTTTAGAAGTAGAAAAATTCCTAGAAACAGACAGGAACGGTCCTATCTTAATGTTAAATGCTTTAAATATTGACTATAAAGAAGAACTAAAAGCACTTACATCTAAAAATACAATTGATTATCTTCAGATTGATTGTGAGCCTGCCGACATTACTTACCAAGTATTAGAAAAAATTCCTTTTGACGATTATAAATTTGCTGTAATTACCTATGAACATGATTACTACGCCGACGAAACTAAGTCTTATAGGTCAAAATCAAGAAAGTTTTTAGAAAGTAAAGGATATATTATGGTAGTTGGCGATATTGCTCCCGATAAAAATAGCACATTTGAGGACTGGTGGGTACATCCTGATTTAGTAAATCATGAAATATTAAAAGTAATGATGGATTCTTCCGAAAAAATTAAATTTGTAGGAGATTACATGCTTTTTTAGTATATTTATATAAAATAACGTTATGGAACCAATTAAATTAGCAGTAGAAGAAGTTGAACAACTTCAAGCAATTCAGCAAAAGTACAATGCTGTAGTAAGTGAATTAGGAAACATCGAATTATCTAAAATTAATTTAGATTCTCGTAAAGAAGAAGTTCTTACTTTCCTTAGTGAATTAAAGACCGAAGAACAAACTTTGGGTAAAGAATTGAGCGACAAATATGGTGTCGGATCAATTAGCATCGAAACTGGAGAGTTTACTCCTGAGCCTGTAAAGGAAGCTTAATTAACATTTTACATTAATGAATTAACAGAAGGGCCTTTAAAAAAGGCCTTTCCTGTTTTAGGAAATATTTATAAGTAAATGGCAAACGCAGTAAATTATTTATCCCAAATTCAAACCGGGCAAACCATCCAAGCAGTCCATGTATCTCAATTTGTTGATGCATTAACCGGTTCGGTAGCATACGACCTTAAAGTCTCCGGATCATTAGTAGTTATTGGCCCCTTGACTGCAACCGCTTCGGCTGCAAATACAGCTTACATTGCTTCAAATGCAGCAACTAACAGCGATTTCACTTTAGTATTTAAAAACAGTACTGGTGCTCTAGGTGATTTCTATCAATTAGCAGCTGACGGAACAAACGGTCCGTACTACAATCCATCAACCAACCTTTTAGGTGGGTTAGGAGGATTAACAGTCTCCGGTTCTATAGGTAGATTTACTTCAATTACCGGTTCATTATCAGGTAGTGTAACAGGAAACGTTACAGGTACAGCAACATCCGCATCTTACGCAGCTACTGCAAGTATTTCTGATTTTGCCACCGCTGCCAGTCAAGTATCAAGCTACTACGTTCCGAGCGGATCAGCGGTATCCGTTGCTGGATTGTTAAAAATATTTGCAGGTGCAGGTAAAACTGGAGCAACTCCTCCATACACTAGCGTAGTTACTGTATCCCCTCTTGATTTAACAGGTAAAACTCTAAATCAAAGTTTATTTTTAGGTATAGCTCCTTCACAGTCAGGCGCTACAGTGAGTGCAACCATAAGCAATCCGTCTAGTATTACTTTTGTAAGCAACGTAGCAAGTACCGATTTTACCTTTGTAGCTACTTACATTTAAGTCTATACTATTTATTAGTATATGGCTAACGCTCAAATCTGGCCCGGTTCCTCATCCTTCTTTCCCGGAGATACTCCATTCGGTTTTTACGACTATGATTATCAGTTTCAAACAGATGCTGATAAAGTAGCGGATTTCTGTGCAAGGAGATTAGGATATCCTTTAGTGGATGTTGAATTACAATCTACAAATTTTTATACAGCATTTGAAGAAGCAGTAACAACTTACGGAAATGAAATCTATGCTTGGAAAGTAAGACAGGACTTTCTTTCAATGGAAGGAAGCTCCACAGGCTCTTACTTAAACAACTCAGTAGTACAGCCAAACTTCGGAGCTATTGTTAGAATGTCTAATCAGTACGGAGAAGAAGCTGGAGTAGGAGGAACAGTAACTTGGTATACAGGTTCTTTCGATACTATCGCCGGTCAGCAGAATTACGATATGAATGTATGGGCTAGTGCCTCTGCTTCTCTAACACCCGGTGATACAATCGAAATTAAAAGAGTATTTTATGAAGCGCCTCCGGCCATCGTTCGTTACTTTGATCCTTATGCAGGAACAGGGACAGGAATGATGAATATGTTAGATACTTTCGGATGGGGAAACTATTCACCGGCAATTAACTTCCTTCTGATGCCAATCAACTACGATCTTCAGAAGATTCAAGCTATTGAATTTAACGACCAGATTAGAAAATCGAACTTCTCTTTTGAATTAGTAAATAATAGGTTAAGAGTCTTCCCAGTACCGACTGAAACCGGTGGAAGATACCGGTTTGAATATATTAAAAACTCAGAAAGAAACAATCCGGTGATGGCAAATTCAACAGGGTTAGTTTCTAACGTTTCTAATGTTCCTTATACTAATCCAAAATACCTGCAGATCAACTCAATCGGTAGACAGTGGATCTTTGAATACACGCTAGCACTAGTAAAAGAGATGCTCGGATATGTCAGAGGTAAGTATACCACTATCCCAATACCCGGCGCAGATGTTACCCTAAATCATGCAGATTTAATTACTGCAGCTACTGCTGAAAAGAACTTGCTTTTAGATAGGTTAAGAGTTTACTTAGATGATACATCAAGAGATAAATTACTAGAGAGAAGAGCTCTAGAAGCTGATTATAAACAGAAGGAGCTTAACATGGTTCCACAACTAATATTTATAGCATAATGAGATTAACAGATCTATTAAACGAAGTAACATACTCAATGTACAAAAATTTGGTTTATGTTGAATTTTCCGATGAAACTAATATTACTGATATCGCTCAGTTGATTAGAGGTCTACGTTATGTTACTGTCGTAAACAATAAAACTGATAAAGAAGATTTAAATCCAAGAGGATTACTTCAATTAAAAGTAGTTACATTAAAGCCTGGACAGGAAACTTTTGAATTAATTAAAAAAGAAGCAATGGCGACCATTCCTACTTTAAAGAAATTTAAATATAGTACCAAACAATTACAAAAAATTGAAGAGATATAAATGGCTTTATTTGGAAGATCTAGAGACGTATTGTTGATCAATAGTATCAACCGGGAGTTACTACCTAATATTGTAACTCAGCAGGTTGGTTACTACAAACTCACTCTCGGAGCTTCACAAACAAACATTTATGGAGAAGCCACCAATAAATTCTTTAGCGAACCAACCCTTCTTAATTGCTTAATTGAACGACTAGATCCAACCTGGACTTCCGATGCATTTGGACCAGATACTGGCCAAACGCTAAATATTGCATTCTTTAGAGAGGACCTCGTCGACGTGGCAATTGTCCCAGAGGTTGGAGACGTCATATTCTACTACGAAAATTATTATGAAGTAGATGGAGTTGTTGAGAATCAATACTTCGTAGGAAAAGTACCTGATTACGCGTATTCTGAAGGGTTAAATCAATTTGGCTCATCAATTAGTATCGCTTGTTCAACTCACCTAGTACCTGCTGACAAACTAGGTATAACCAAAGAAAGAATGTAATGGCAGACAAGATTAGAAAACCGGTACCAAAAAATCAAAGAGAGATTTCCATCTCTCAACAAACTCCGTTACTAGACAATCCAAATAATGCAGCAACACCCTTGCCGGTATTCGCTAATCAGAATGATCCAGCAACTGCAAAAGCTTACCGTGCTAAAGAAATCTCAGTAAAAGGAGATACAGATAAACCATACACCGTCGGTATTCAGGACATTGATGAAACAGTCACATACTACTTCAATAATGTAATTAAACCACAAATATACCAAAACGGGACTACTATCCCAGTACCGGTAATTTACGGAAATCCCGAAAGATGGAAGGCAGTTCAAAAAGACGGGTACTACAGGGATAAAAACAGTAAGATTATGTGCCCTATTATTATGTTTAAAAACTCCTCAGTTGAAAAAGAATACACTGTGGGTAATAAACTAGATGCTAATAATCCTCTAAATTATGCAGTAACTGGTAAAAAATACCAAAAAGGGGTAGCCTACAGTAATTTTGATGTTTTAAATAATAGAGAGCCTGTAACCAACTTTCAAGCAGTAGTAATCCCTGATTATGTAACCTTAAATTATGAATGTATTATTTGGACTTACTACCGCGAGCAGATGAACAAGATTGTAGAAGCAATCAACTATTCCTCTGATTCATATTGGGGTGATCCAAGTAAATTTAAATTTAGAGCAAGAATCGATACATTTACTGATAATACAACTCTAAATCAAGGAGAAGAACGTCTGGTAAGAATGTCTTTTAATATAAAGTTAAGAGGTTATATTATACCCGAAACAATTATTAAAGATTTAACTAGTGTAAAGAGATTTTTATCGACCGGAAAAATAACTTTTAACACAGAGATTGATTCAACATTACAGTAAGTTAGGTGGATTTACTCCAAGCTTTTTGAACACTACCTTACTATTTATATTAGAACTATTAAATTAACAAAAATAAAATGGCAGAAACTTTAATATCCCCGGGGGTACTCGCTAGAGAAAACGATCAATCGTTTATTACACAAGGACCAGTTACGGTAGGAGCAGCTATTATAGGACCTACAGCTAAAGGTCCTGTAGAAGTACCTACAGTAGTTACATCCTACTCCCAGTACCAAAATATCTTTGGAACTACCTTCACAAGCGCTAGTAGTGTATTTACATACTTTACCTCAATCGCAGCTTATAACTACTTCAACAACGGAGGCGAAAGCTTATTAGTTGCCAGAGTAGTATCAGGTTCTTTCAGCTCAGCAACATCTCCTATCAGTGGTTCAAATACTTCTGGTTCATTATTACTAGAGACCTTATCTGAAGGTACCGGTATGAACAGCTCTAGCTCATTAGATGCTAATGGAGCTTTAGCTTCAGGATCAAAAGAAAACTATAGATGGCAGATTGTTAATTCAAATACTTCCTCAGGAACATTTGATTTGCTAGTAAGAGCAGGAAATGATACAACAACCACCCCAACTGTCTTAGAGACTTGGACTAACCTTTCTTTAGATCCTGAAACACCTAATTACGTAGCAAAAGTAATTGGTGACCAGACTTATAACTATGCAAGCTCAGGAACTAGCTACTACCTAGAAATTACTGGATCTTATCCTGTAAATTCAAAATATGTAAGAGTTAAATCTGTAACTTCACCAACTCCCGGATACTTTAACAACTCTGGAACATTTAAGAGTGAGTATACTAGTTCAATTCCTTTAAACGGATCAGGTTCCTTCACCGGAGCAACAGGTGGAATAATGAATGGTGCACAGTATTACGATACAATTAGTGATGGTAATAAATCGCAAGGTATTCCAAGCGGTAGCTACGACAACATGATTAACTTGTTATCAAATAGTGACGACTACAAATTTAACATCTTGTTAACTCCTGGTATAATTAATTCACTACACACTTCCTTAGCAACTTCAATTATCTCAAACACTCAAAACAGAGGAGATAATTTATTCGTACTTGATTTAGTTCCTTACAACTCACAAGTAGGTACAGTAGTGACACAGGCTGCTTCAAGAAATACTTCTTACGCTACTTCATACTGGCCTTGGGTTCAAGTAATTGACCCAGACTCCGGTAAACAAGTATGGGTACCAGCTTCAACCGTAATCGGTGGTGTTTATTCATTCAACGATTCAGTAGCTGAGCCATGGTTCGCTCCTGCAGGTATTAACAGAGGCGGTTTAAGTCAAGTAGTTAGACCGGAAAGAAAGTTAGCGCAATCTGATAGAGACACTCTATACAGCGGTAAAGTTAATCCAATCGCTACTTTCCCAGGACAGGGTACAGTAGTATACGGACAAAAGACTTTGCAGACTAAAGCATCTGCTTTAGATAGAGTAAACGTAAGAAGATTATTAATCTCTTTGAAATCATATATCTCTCAAGTAGCTAACAACTTAGTATTCGAACAGAATAGTGTTGCTACTAGAAACACTTTCTTATCTCAAGTTAACCCATTCTTAGAATCAGTTCAACAGAGACAAGGACTTTATGCTTTCAAAGTAGTGATGGATGAATCTAATAATACTGCAGATGTAGTCGACAGAAATCAAATGGTTGGTCAAATTTATATTCAACCAACTAAGACTGCTGAATTTATCTACTTAGACTTCAACATAACTCCAACAGGAGCAACATTCCCGGTATAATTTTATCTTAACGTAATATTTATAAACAAATAGCAAAATGGCAATTTTAACAGCAGACGAAATATTCTTTACCGCGTTTGAACCCAAAGTACAGAATAGATTTATTATGTACGTTGACGGTATTCCAACTTATATTATTAAGGGAATTACCGGATTGGGCTTCGAACAAGGAGAAATTATAATGAACCACATCAACATCTACCGTAAAATCAAAGGTAAGTTGAGATGGAACGATGTAACTTTAACCTTATTCGATCCTATTACTCCTTCAGGAGCACAGGCAGTAATGGAGTGGGTACGTCTACACCATGAATCTGTAACTGGACGTGATGGTTACTCTGACTTCTACAAAAAAGATGTCGTAATCGACATAGTTGGACCAGTAGGTGATATCGTGTCAGAATGGGTATTAAAGGGAGCTTTTGTAAAAAATGCTGCTTTTGGTGACTTAAACTTCGATAACGATACAGCAGCACAAAATATTACCTTAACTTTAGGAATGGATTATTGTGTATTGAACTTCTAAATAGTATTAACCTTAAAGAAAGAGCCCTCCTATTTATTAGAGAGGGCTTTTTTATTACATGAAACTCATAGATCTACTAAACGAACTGGTTATGCCACCGGCTTTAAAAGCCAAACAATACGAATTGGAGAAAGACGGCTATACAAAAATAGGAGGTGGAGATAATGGCATTGTAATGGAAAAAGGATCCGACGTAAAGAAGCTTACTACGGATGTTGATGAGCTAGAACACGCTGAGAAACTGTTAAACCATTCTTTCACATGCATTATCCCTATCACAAACGTAGAAATTCTACCTGATAAAAGAACTGGGATCATTGACATGGTGGATGCTGAACAACTAGCAGAAGAAGAGAGTCAGGAAATCTCAATTAACGGAACTAAAGCAGAAGACTTCCTAGTATATGATGAAGAACTAAATATAGACCTTTCAGATAAATTAAAAGAGTTTTTAACCGGATTAAAAGAAGCATTTAAACAAGTAGGTATCAACCCAGATGAAATTGATTGGTCACCTACAAACGTTATGAATTATAAAGGAAGTTACGTTCTAGTGGACGTTTAAACCTAATTCATATATATTTATATTAGAACAGTTATAAAAAATAAGTATATGTCAGAATTTAAATTCCCAACAGAGGTTATTGATCTTCCTTCAAAAGGATTACTTTACCCTAAAGATTC
>ENA-UPTJ01001657-UPTJ01001657.1-marine-metagenome-genome-assembly--contig:-NODE-1657-length-11520-cov-4.724989_pt1 | contig 11520 bp, 14 predicted proteins | sample MGYA00238168_ERZ767080 | MGnify/ENA primary metagenome ERZ767080 (study PRJEB28935, sample SAMN06266237) | marine metagenome | isolation source: Columbia River Estuary | place: USA:Columbia River... | reverse complement strand
AACAGGTTTTGGTGCAGGTTTAGGTGCTACTTTAGGTGGTGTCGGAACAATGGGTGGTTTATCTGCTGGTGCATCATTAGTTGGAACTGGTACTTTAGCTGGTGCTACTTCTGGTATTGGAATGATGGCTGGTGCTGCTGCACCTTGGATTGCTGGTGCGATGTTACTCAAAGATTTAATGGCTTATAAAGTCGAATCCAAAGGTAACGGTATTACAGCTACTCTAGGTGGAGCCAATGGTTTGCCTTCTGGTCAAGTTGGTACATATCAAGAGTTTCAACAAACTGGTGGTCTAGGCGGTGGTGGAACAACTACAAACAGAGATTGGGGTGTTGCTGGTAGTGGTGTTACAGGTTATATTGCTAATAGTGTAAAAACTATTACAGCAAGTAACAAAGCATACGCTAAAGCTTTAGGTTTAACAAGTGATTCAATAGATACTTTTACTAAGAATATTGAAGTTAACCTTACTGGTTTAGATGCTGCTGGTCAACAAGCTGCTATTGATGCTGCATTAGCTTCATTCTCAGCTGAGCAAGCAACCGCTGCTTATGGTGCTGCACTAGCTGGTGTTACTCGTGAAGGTGAAACAACTACTCAAACATTAACTAGATTAGGTACGGACCTTACTTCTGTTAATGCGATGTTTGGTGATTTAGGTTATACATTGTACGATGTATCTGTTACTGGTGCTGCTGCAGCATCTAGATTAGTTAGTGCATTTGGTAGTTTAGCTGCTGCACAACAACAGATGAACAGTTACTATGAAAACTTTTATTCTCAGTCAGAGCAAGAAGCTAATATCTACAGAAGTGTTCAGTCAGATTTAGCTGGCGCTGGAATGAACTTTACAGTAGAACAACTACAAGCTGCTACTCGTGGTGACATTCGTAGTGCTGTAGATAGTTTAGCTGGAGATGTTGGTACTGAACAAGGCGCTAATAGATACGCTACTGCGGTTAAAGCTGCAAATAGACTAGCCGGTATCAAGTCTAACAATACTCCTGCACCTAGTGGTCCAACAGGCCCACAACCCGGTACATCTGAGTATTATAAACCCGGTGGTGAAGTATCAGGTGGTTCAGCTAGTGCAGGTAATGAAGCTGCGGATTCTATTGCGAATGCGTGGCAAGCTATTGTTGATTCAATTTGGGGTGAAGTAAAACGCATCAGAGAATTGTTTAACGGTACTGGTAAAGATGCACTAGCTGCTGCTAAAGCTGAGTTTGAAAAAGCAACAGCAATGGCTCGGTCTGGTGATCAGGAAGCTGCAAAGGTTCTACCAGAATTAAGTCAGACAATGCTTACTTTGGCTCAAGGTCAAGCTAGTACTTTGATTGAACTTCGTAGAGCACAGGCTTTAACTGCCAATAGTTTAGAACAGACTATAACAGGTATAGCAAGTCAGTATGGAGCTGTTGTCCCAACATTTGCAAGTGGTGGTAACTACGCTGGTGGCATGGCTCTAGTAGGTGAAGAAGGGCCTGAATTGATTAACTTTAATCAAGGTGGATATGTTCATACTGCTGGTCAGACTGCATCAATGTTAGGTGGTAATGGTGATTTACTAAGAGAAATCCGAAGACTAAATGACAAGGTTGATCAGTTAGAAGCTGCTGCAATTAGTACTGCTATTAGTAATAGTAAATTATTAAAGATACTTGAAAGAGTAACACCTAATGGTACTACTGTGGAAGTTTCTGGTACTGTGACTGCTGTTTAATAAGGAAAGAGGGCCGTGTTAATCCACGGTCCTTTACTAAATAAAGTTATCGCTTTGCGAAAACGATAAGGATAATAATGAAAGTAATAAAAACTAATGACTTTCCTTCTACTGATGGTTCATTTACTAGGTCTACTGTAGGTAATTTCTGGAATGAAAGTAAAGTATTAACTTCGGCTGCAATCAATGTACCTAGGTTTAATTATAACCCAGATACTTCTAATTTTGAAGGTATTCTCATTGAAGCTGCTAGTACTAACTTAGTGCTGAATTCAACTACATTAAGTACACAAACTGTTACTGTAACCTCAGGTGTTCAATATACTTGTTCATTCTATGGTACAGGTACGATAACTTTATCAGGTGCTCATACAGCGGTTATGACAGGTACAGGAGCGTTTAAACTTACTCAGTTGACGTTTACTACCAGTACAACAAGTATAACGCTTACAGTAACTGGTACGGTATCTTACGGACAACTTGAATTAGGTACGAAAGCTACTAGTAGAATAACTACTACAGGCAGTTCTGTGACTAGAGCAGCAGATGTTATTACAGGTACAGGTCTGATTTATACAACAGTAACTGATCCTAACGCTGCTTGGAACGTTGGAACTACTTATGCACTTGGTAACAAGGTTAGATATAACTATAAAATATGGGAAAGTTTACAAGCATCTAACACTGGTAATACTCCAGTAGACCCTTCAGCGTGGTGGTTGGATTTAGGTCCAGATAACATGCACGCTGCATTTGATACTACAGTAAGTACATCGTCTACTGCGACTACTCAAATGACTTTCGTGTTGAAACTAGGAGCTATTAACTCTGCAGCTTTAATTAATGTTGATGCTGCAACAACAAGACTTACTTTGTTTGATCCGACTGAAGGGTTAGTTTATTCTAACTCACAAGGATTAGCTGTTAGTGAAATACTAGATTGGTATGACTACTTCTATGATCCGTCTATTATTGAACGAACACAGATTGTTTATACAGGTATTCCTTCTTATGCAAACTCTGTTATTACTGTAAGATTAGATACTGCTGTTAGTGAAATAACTTCTATTGGTCAAGCACTGTTTGGTGTATTAAATACATTAGGTGGTACTCAATATGGAGCAAACGCAGGAATTACTGATTATTCAAAGAAAGAAACAGATGAGTTCGGGAATATTACATTCGTTGAACGTGCATTCAGTAAGAAGTTAAGTGCTCAAGTTTTTATTGACAACATAAGACTAAATAAAGTACAGAACTTATTAACTTCACTTAGAGCTAAACCTTCTGTTTGGATTGCAAGTGAAGATACTAGATTTGAAGAAACATTAATTATCTATGGATACTACAGAGATTTTAACTCAGTAATATCTTATCCTAGTTACAGCTTATGTAGTATAGAAATCGAAGGATTAACTTAAATGAAAAATAAATTGATTGAAACAAAAGTAAAGGAGCAGTATGTCAATTACAGCTTTACCAACGCCTCCTAGTAGGCAAGACCCTGCCAATTTCTCAGATAGAGCAGATGCATTCCTCGGTGCTTTACCTACATTTGCAACAGAAGCTAATGCTCTAGCAAGTGATGTTAATGCTGATGAAATCGCTGCTGCAGCCAGTGCATCAACTGCAAGTGCTGCTGCTGTATCTGCTGCTAATAGTGAAGCAAACGCTGCTTCTTTAGCTAACTTTAAAGGCTTATGGTCAGCACAAACTGGAGCTTTAAACAAACCAGCTAGTGTAGATCATAATGGTGCTTTCTGGGGATTATTAAACAATTTAGCTAATGTGACTACATCTGAACCGGGAGTATCTTCTGATTGGGTAGTAATTAGTGGTGCATGGCCTATTATACGTATTAATACAAATACTACAGCAGTTCCTAGACGTACATATTATATTTATGGTGCTTGTACATTAACTGCTCCAGCTATTACTGGAAACAGAAAACAATTTGCAATTGATGTACCTCCGGGTGTAAGCGGTGCAATATTTGCTCCAGCAGGATCAGATAAAACCAGAGGTGCCAGTGGTAGTCAAACTATTGATGCACCTTTTAAAATAATTCTAACAGACAGTGGGGCCACCGATGGGTGGATATAAATTATGAGTATGAATGATCTTTTCGGATTAGCAGGTTCTAAACCTAAATTAATTACAGTAATTACTAGTGGAACTGGTACTTATATACCTACAGTAGATAATGCTCGCTGTCTTATACGTAGACAAGGTGGTGGAGGTGGAGGTGGAGGTGGTAGTGGAGGCAGTCCTGCGGGGGGCGGAGGTGGAGGCGGCGCTTTTGTAGAAACAATGGAGCGTGTACCTATTGCTGGTATTACTTATAGTATTGGTGCTAAAGGTGTAGGCGGGACTAGTGCCAATGGTACAAACGGAGGCGCGACCCGTGTTGGTAATGTTATAGCTCCCGGTGGTAAAGCTGGAATAGGCAACAGTACTGGAACAGTTACTGGTGGGCGTGGGGCAATGTTAATTACAGGGGATGTATCTACAGGAGAATTCGGATTATTAAATGGTGTTTCAGGTGGTGCTGCAGGTAGTGGTGGTACAGGTAGAACTGGATGGGCACCGGGTTTTAGTGTACCTGATACTACTGTTAGTGGTAATGGACAAGCTACTGGTGCTGGTAATACATCAGGTGGTGGTGATTCTCTACTAGGTAAGGGTGGAAATGGAATAATACTTGGAGGGGCAAATGCTACAGGTAAGGGTGCCGGTGGTGGTGGTACGGCTACTGCTGGTGTTAAAGGCGGTGATGGTGCCGATGGTTACGCAGAAATTTGGGATTATGGAGAATAAAATGGCTAGATACGCACAACTTACAGGACCAGATAATAATGGTGTTCAAATAGTCAGTAATGTCATATTCTCAGAAACTGACCCTGATGGCATAAACGGAGGATGGATTGAATGTGGTAACGCTGGTCCTGAGTGGACTTACGATGGCAATACATTCAGTCCACCTGTTGTAGTAGCTACTACTGTAACTAAATACCTTAGTAAATTAGGATTTCGAAACAGATTTACTCCAATAGAGAAAGCAAAAATTGAATTTGCTGCTTTAGATGACCCTACCGCTGCAATGCCAGCTAGGATGCTATCTGCTAGTATTCGCGCCACATTAGCAGATCAACGTGACGCTACATATATTGATCCTACTCGTCCAGATACTCGTCAAGGTGTAATTGGAATGGAAGCTGGTGGATTACTTACAGCAGGCCGTGCATTAGAAATATTGGATGCACCAATCGAAGATCATGAAATGTTTAAAGGATAATCATGCAAGCCCATTATATTATCCGAACATTGTTAGCTTTAGATCAGTTAGCGAATGTAGTTCTATGTAATGGCTCTCCAGATGAAACAATGTCTGCTGCATCTTACAGAATGCACAGGGATGGTAGATTCTGGGGATTCATGATGCCTGTTATTGATTTAATGTTCTTTTGGCAAGGTCCAAACCATTGCTATAACGCATATAAAAAAGAACTAGCACGGGTTCAGTATCCAGAAGAATACCAGAAAATTAACCAAGATAGCAAAGAGAAGTAAACATGAGTGATGATATGGAACCAAACAAGCGACGAAGTTCTGACGTAAATATTCAAGTAGTTATTGACCGTCTAACTAATCTTCATGATGATGTAAATGATCTGAAAGAGTCAACGAGAGATTCTATGAAAGAAATTGCAAACGCTATTACTAAACTTGTTCTCTTGGAAGAACGTCAGTCTCATACCAATGATAACTTCAGTAGAGTAGTTAATCAATTAGATAATATTCAACGTAGAGTAGAGGAACTTGAAAAGCAAGAACCTATTCAACGTTTAACGTCTAAATGGATGATGACTGCTATATACGGTGCTGCCACTGCTGCTGTATATTTTGTAGCTAAATTTGCAGGGCTTGTTTAAAGAAAGAATATTTACATGCAACTATCTCCTAATTTTACACTAGCTGAATTTACATTAAGTCAAACAGCTAGTAGATTAAACATTGAAAATACACCATCTAATGATGTTGTTAAGAATCTTATTCTAACAGCAAATGGTATGGAAGAAGTGCGAAAACTATTAAATAGTAAGCCAATTTTGATTTCAAGTGGATATAGGGGTGTTGCTTTAAATACTGCTGTAAAAGGATCAAAATCAAGTCAACATACAACAGGTGAAGCTTGTGATTTTACTTGCCCTTCATTTGGTACTCCTGCTGATATTGTAAAAGCTATCGTTAACTCTGATATTCAATATGATCAAATTATACTTGAATTTGGTTCTTGGGTTCACATTAGTTTTAGTCCAAAGAACAGAAAACAAGCATTAATTATTGATTCAAACGGAACTAGGGAGTATAAATAATGATTGATTCTATTAAACGATCTAACATACCTGCTTGGTTATCCTTGATTGTAACAATCGGATACTTTAGTATTTTGGTTGGAATGATGACAGGTTTTCTTGTTATTATGGATTCTCAAGCTTTACTAATAATGCTAGGTAGTTTATCCACAGGTTGGGGTATGGTAATGGCATATTGGTTTGGAACTACTTCTGGTTCTCAAAACAAGAATGATTTACTAGCTAAAGCTAATTTTAATAAAGAACAAGGATAGTATGTTTCCAATTCAACTTAAAATTATAGCAGCACTAACATTAGTAATTGCAGCTTATGTATGGCACGCTAATACGCTTAACAACGCTGTAGAACAAGCTGTGATCAACGAACGTAACTCATTAGTAGTACAGTATAGTAAACAAGCAATCAAGCTGCAGGACAATGCTTATTTAGCTGAAGTTCAGTTGCAAGATAAAATAAAAAGGATAACAGATGATAAGAACAAAGCTCTTTCTGACAGTAATGCTAAGTATAACAATCTTCTTAAGTGGTTGCAGTCACAATCCAACGGTGGTAGTACCGGAAAGCAAACCAGTGTTTCCAATGGCACCAGCACTGGAGAAAGCACCGAAGGAACTAACGGACAAGGACTACTACAAGGAAATGCAATCAATCTTATCGAATTTGCTAGATCAACAGAAGAACTAAAGTTATACCTGTTGACTTGCGAAAGACAATATGATCAAGTACTGGAAGATCAACTGAAGTTCCGGCTAGATAATACCGTTAAAACCGATTAGAACAGCCGTAGAAGCGTTCAAAACAATCTCAGAGTACTCTCGGTACTCAACAATGATAAAACCCCGTATAGCGACCTATAAACTAGGTTACTATACGGGGTTTCTTTTTGTCTATACTTCAGTAAAGCATTTCTGAATATAATTTATCTGTATCATAGTCTAACTCTCGTACAACTTGATTCATTCTACGAGCAATCACTAACGCATCTTCACGAGAGTGTAGCTTGCCGAAGTTGTCAATAAATCCTTGTTTGAATAAACTATAAGGTATTTCTATTTCCTGATTTTCATATTGACTACGCATAGTGTTATCCCAATGTCTTGGACCTAACACTAAAACATCAGGGTGACCATCTGGATAAGAGAACCAACAGGCAGCACATACAATTCGACGTAATGACTCGTCAGGTTTCCATTCAGTATTTTCCATATTAGTTATAATTCCGGGTAGACTTCATTTCTTGCATAGCATAATCAAAGAACATATTAGATAGTTCAGGTTGAATTTCAATCATTTCGAATTGATACACAAGATAGTATTCTGTACGATTCCACTCATTTTCTAAAGCTTTCAAATGTTGTTCTATTAGACTTAGCTTATGATTCAACTCCTTGATTTCCTCAGTTTCAGTTGGTTGTTTTAGCTTCTGTTCTTTATAACTAAAACCAGCGAAGTATTTCCGTTCTACTTCTTGAATTTGTTTACTGTTGTTTTCAAGTAAAGTATTTCGTTCTTTGAGAAGTCTAGTTTTTACACCAGTCCAAATAGATGATTCTTGTAGTAAGAACGAATGGTAGTCTTTAATTTTAACCAAGTTTTTAATAGTCAATTTGTCCTCCTTATTTAACTGATGAATTCTAACACAAACTCCTTGGATTTAACTCCAGTAAAACGTTTAATTTCTACTCCAGAGGTATCTAGTAGTACAACTGTAGGTAGCATACGAACATTCAGTTCTTTGGTTAATTCTGGATCAACGTCAATATCAATTGGTGTTAACAAACAGTCGTTTAGGTCAACTTGTTCTAGTACTTTATCTAGTGTTTTACAGTTGCTACACCATGTAGCGCCGAATTTTAGTAATGTTTTCATTTGTATTCCTTTTGTTTAATAATTTTTACAAGTTTTTTAAGAGTCTTGCCTGCCCGTAGTCTACAGACTGTGCTAGCGTCAACTCCTATTATACTAGATATTTCCTTGTTAGAGTGGGTAGGTAAGAGATTGAGTATGTTTTCTACTTGTTGTTTGGTTATTGTATTTTCTTTAGCAGATTTGGGAAACTTTTCTCCACACTTATCATATAATTCTTTTCTACGTTTACCGTGACGAATTAGAGATATGTATCTTGGATGAACATTAAACACATCTGCAATTTCTTCGTTAGTTTTAAATTGTCTGAACAAACTATACATTTCTAGAATTTGTTCGTTAGTCAATTTAGATGATACACTCTCTTCACCTTGTTTGTATTTTCTACCAATGTGAGATTTACTTGAATTTTCATTTCTTGACAATAACTGGAGATTTGCAATTGAGTTATTATCCTTATTCCCATCAATATGGTCAACGGTTAAATTTGCAGGGCATTCTCCTTGCACCATTGCATAAACAATACGGTGACAAAACTTACCATCAACTACCCAGTATTCTGTTGTTTTATTTTTACAACCAGCAATATCACCTTTACTAACTAATTTGTACCCCTTAGTTTTTAGATTATATCTATCAGTTTTCCAGCGTAAACCACTTGGACTATTAGGGTCAATTTCAAACTTATCAAAATAATCTGAACCAATATAAAGTTTTGCATTTGAGGCGGATTTAGACTTATTAGTAAGTTTTATACCTTTCATCAAAAACTCTGCAATTAAAATCTCTTCTAGAATTTCAGCTTCAACTTTGGTTAAGTGTGCCTTATATATTTCATAATATATTGGAGTTTGATTAAGTATATTACAGTGCTCTTTATTTCTACAATTAGATTTTGATACCTTTTTAGCCCTATTCTCCCTACCTTCTCCCACAAAAATTATATCATCATTATCTAAGCGTCTGTGCAAATATACACAATAATTTCTATCTTCCATATTCCTCCATAAAAAGAAAAGAGGCCGAAGCCTCTAATCCTACCAGACTATTTCACAGGCTCCACCACTACATGATTGAGCAGCTAATGAATCTGCATCAACATAATGCTTTTCTTTCAAATCACTAGCGAATGAAATAGGTTTCATTGTTCTGTTGATTGTACTCCATTTATGGAGGTTGTGACAATCTTTCAAGCAATTAGTCATTTCCAGAACACTACCTTTAAAGTAATTGTCTGCGAACTTCTTAGCTCTACGAATCCAATCACGCTTAAGTAAATGTTCACTGTTATCTGAACTGAGTCTTTCACCCCATCCATTAGCAGTATCGCAAGCAACCCACAAGTTACCATTAAACGCTTGTAAACCATCCACAATCAATCCAGAAGCCATCATTGATGCATTTCCATACATGTCAAGGATTTGTTGTGCTGTAAACACTTCAGTGAATGGTGCTTGAGCATAAGCTTTATCTCCCATTGCACTCAAAAGTGAAATACCAGCAAACCATTCTTTGTTATCAAAGATATACTGTTCAACTTCATCCCAATTATCTACAGTGATGGTATTACTGATGTTATGACGAAGATTCTTATCTACGCATAAATCAAGATTAGTGCCATGTTCAACCCAAAATTGCTGTGCTTTCTTTACGTACTCTAACTGTTTAACACCAAGTAATTGATTCTTATAAATAGAACCTTCTTTACTGACTACAGGGAAACTAACAACATAATCTGTACCACCAGAAGACCATACACTGTTTTCAACCATTGCTGGATTGATTTCACGAATAAGTTTCAGTACATCATCTTGCTCATTCATTTGAACATTACGAATGTACATTGGAGAATGTTCACCGTGAATACCTGAAGCTGTACCAAGAATAACTGAAGCATTGCCAGAAGGTTTAGCACACGTAGTACGCGCGGCTACGTTGATTCCAATCATACCAGCAACTACTCGGTTCCATTTTTTAACTTCTTCAGCACCATCAATCATATTCTGTTCGTCAAATAGCACATCAGGATTACTCATCCAACCAGTAATACTAACACCAATTAATGCTTCACGTTCAATAATCTTTCGTGATGCTTCAGATAAGTATTTAAAGTTAGTGTAACCAGCTTGTAGAGTACCTAAGATAGCACTTGCTTTACACAAGATCATTAAGTCTTCTTTTGTATTACATTTACCACCATTACCTTCGGTCAAGTTGCAGACTTGAAAGCCTGACTCTGGTTCTTTCCCTGGCTCACCCCAAGTTGGTAACATACCTATTTCAACGCAAGGGTTAAAACAAAAATCTAAGTTATCAGTGAAGATGAAACCCGGCTCACCTACTTGCTTAACTGACTGCATAATTTCAGACCATTCTTCACGGGTTACTTCATCACGTAAAAGCATTACTGAGTTGTTGCTACGACCACGTTGAGGGTTAGTTACGTACCAATCTCCAGTCTTAGCATTTAACATTTCCTTGTCAGTTTTACTGAACATACAAATAGTAGCAGACCTGCGTACACCCCCGGATAATACAGCATCTGACATGTGCATAACAAAGTCATAAGCTACAATAGGTGAAATCTTAACAGCTACAGACCTTGGATTGTCTTGTACTAATTTTTGCAATAGTTTCTCACACTTACGTAAAGCATCAGCTAAACCATCAGGACCGGGAGCCTTAAATCCACCACTGATCAATGCACCTTTAGGACGGATCAAGCTGAAGTCAAAATGTACTGTTTTACCTGCGTACTCTGGAAATGTCTGACCAGATACAAAATAACTAGAAAGTAATACTCCGAAAGCATCAGCCCAACCTTCGATTGTATCAGGTACTACGAAGATTTTAGCATGAGCAGTTGGTTTAGTAATCAACGGTAGTTTAGCAATATGCTGTTCTTGTACAGAAAAACCAACACCACAACCACATAGTAACATGTACATTGCTTCCTGAAAAAACATTGGTCGGTCACAATGTGAGACTGAACAGTTGTACATACGTGCTTCGTGCTTGAATAGCTGTTCACCACCGAATTGTAATGCGCGTTGAGCACCGAGTACTCGCTTATCTTTATATGCTTGTTCAGCAAAAGAAATTAGTGCTTCTAATTTAGGGGTTAACTTATCCTTGTACTTAGTACGATGCATATTCATCACACGTTCAACTGATTCATCCCATGTTTCGTATCGGTTATCTACATCCACCCACCGAGAATAACCCATGTAAAATTTACTCTCAGATAACATTTCTTTACCAATTAATTCGTTTTTATTTTCCATTACATTCCTTTAATATTTTGTAGCTTAACCCACAGAAGAAAACCCTTTTCTGTTCTCCACGAAATCATTCTGTCATTCCACGTAATCTATACAAATCGAACACTAGCTTTGATCCTCCAGCTTTATCCTTAGCTTCCTGTGAAGCATAGCCTGATGTAATCCATTCTTTATCTAAACGCTCATTCCCGACAAACCTACTCCCTGTTATCAAATTACCGAACCTATTCCTATGTTCTACAACTTGACGCTCATAGTTCTGGCTAACTTCCA
>ENA-UPTJ01001654-UPTJ01001654.1-marine-metagenome-genome-assembly--contig:-NODE-1654-length-11546-cov-5.826038_pt1 | contig 11546 bp, 3 predicted proteins | sample MGYA00238168_ERZ767080 | MGnify/ENA primary metagenome ERZ767080 (study PRJEB28935, sample SAMN06266237) | marine metagenome | isolation source: Columbia River Estuary | place: USA:Columbia River Estuary... | reverse complement strand
GATGGAAAGTTAGTGCTTAACCCTACCCGTAGCCAATTAGCAAATGCTGATTTAGACATCCTATTGGGTGGAACCGCAAAAGACCTTAACATGGTTGAGGGTGAAATGATGGAACTGTCTGAGGAAGAGTTTCTTGAGGCATTAAAGTTTGGTCACGAAGCCATCAAAACACAGTGTGCAGCTCAATGGAATTTTGTAGAAATGATGGGAGGTAAAAAGCCTTTCCGTGTATACAATCATGAAGATAACGACGAAGAATTAAGAACTCGCGTTATTGCTGAGACATCAAAAGCCATCCGTGAAGTAGCTGAAAGCGGAAAGCCAAAACACGAGCGTTCTGATGCATTTAAAGCAATCATCAGCGAATACGTTAAACAATTCGAAGGTCATGAAGAAGAGTCTAGAATGGTTCGTTTGGCTAAGAAATACTTCCATGAAGCAGAGTATAACCAAATGCGTGCAATGATACTTGAGAGTGGAAAACGTTTAGATGGTCGTACAACTACTCAGGTTAGACCTATCGATACCGCCATTGACTATTTGCCAGCATCACACGGATCTGCGGTTTTCACACGCGGAGAAACACAATCATTGACAACTGTAACTTTAGGAGGTAAATTGGATGAGCAATTATTAGATGCACCTTTGTTACACGGTCACAGCAGATTGATGTTGCATTATAATTTCCCAGGATTTTCAACTGGTGAAGTACGCCCTAATCGTGGACCTGGTCGTCGTGAGATTGGACATGGTAACTTGGCATTGAGAGGTTTGAAGGCTATGTTGCCTGAAAATGTTCCTTATGTAATCCGAATTGTAAGTGATATTTTAGAATCGAACGGTTCATCTAGTATGGCTACCGTTTGTGCTGGATCTATGGCTTTGATGGATGCAGGTATTCAAATGAAAAAGCCTGTAAGTGGTATCGCTATGGGTTTGATTACTGACGACAAAGGAAACTATCAAGTATTGACTGACATTCTAGGTGATGAAGATCACTTGGGTGATATGGATTTCAAAGTGGTTGGTACCAAAGACGGTATCACTGCTTGTCAAATGGATATTAAAATTGATGGGTTAAACTGGGAAATGGTAATTCAAGCGTTGAAACAAGCGCGTGAAGGTCGTTTGCATATTTTGGGTGAAATGGAAAAAACCATTTCTGCTCCTGCTGATACAATGAAACCACATACTCCAAGAATTGAGATGATCATCATTGATAAGGAATTCATTGGTGCGGTTATTGGCCCAGGTGGGAAAATTATTCAAGATATCCAAGCTAAAACAGGAACTACCATTTCAATAGAAGAAAAGGATGGTAAAGGGCATGTTGAAATTCTTTCAAATGATGCAGAAAGCATGGAAAAAGCTGTGGCAATTGTTAGAGGTATTGTAGCAATTCCAGAAGTTGGTGGAACTTATTCAGGTAAGGTTAAAAACATCATGGAATTCGGTGCATTTGTAGAATTTATGCCCGGCAAAGATGGCTTGTTGCACATTTCTGAAATCTCATGGGAAAAAACCCCAACCATGGAAGGCGTTTTCCAAGAGGGTGAAGTTGTAACCGTGAAACTTATCGAAGTAGACCAAAAAACTGGTAAATTCCGTTTGAGCAAGCGTGCGTTAGAACCAAAACCCGAAGGGTACGTGGAACCAGCTCCTCGTCCACCGCGTGAAAATCGCGAAGGAAGAGACGGAAGAGACAACCGCGATAGAGATCGTGGAAGAGGACCTAGAAGATAATTATTAAGTAATAATTAATTGAACATAAGAAAAGCCGCCTCAAAAGGGTGGCTTTTTTATTGTGCATTCAACCAAAATATAAAGCATCCTTACATAAATAAGAATTACAGGAAACACCTTCATTTGTGATTTTTCAACTATCCATATCCTCCAAGAGGCTGGATATAAATCGGTTGGTCCAAAAACAGTAAATAATAACATCAATCCTAACAATAGATAATCAACTGTTTTTATTTTGTCAATCATAAGGTAGAATCCAACAATTGAGCCAACTGCAATAATGAAAGTTGCAGATTCGGCCATGTGGTTAAATATAACAACCCATACTCCCCAAGTTAATCCATAAAGTACAAGTAATTCCTTTTTCTTCCTTACCAGAATAGCCACTAAAAACTGAATTAACAATGCAGTCAAAAGGGTTATTGACTTATCTGGAATACAACTAAACCATTGCTTCATCCAGCCCAATACGGAATATTTTACAAAATAACCGCCATCGCTTTTCAATAAAATAAACCATCGATGGTATTGAGAAATAAGGTAATCCCAAGAAACAAAAATCAATGGCAAAGCGAACAATACAACAAACTGCAGAACTGCACTAGAAACGATTTTTAGCCATTCTCGTTTTTGAAATAACAATAAAGCGAATAAAACGAGCCCAAATATTTTGATGAAACCAGTTAATAGAATGCAGAAAATTGCAGAATTCCATTTTTCCCTTTGATAGAAAACCAAAGTCCAGAGCATTAATCCCAACATTAATCCATTGCTTTGGCTATTGAGCATGGAAGTTGAAGACTCAACCAATAAAAACACAAATAAAAGAGGCCACCTATTTTTATGATTTGGATATAATTGGTTTACTGCTAAAAAGGGCAAAACCGCATTTAAAATGTTCCATGAAAGCAAACCTAAAAAATCATTTCCCATTGCGAATGGTGCAAATAATAGAGCAAAGGTGGGTGTATACTTAAACACGTCATATTGCACTGGACCATACGTTTCAAAAAGCGGCAATTCATTTAATAAATGAAAGAATGAGTTTTTGAAAATAAGAAAATTATTAAACTGACAAACGGGAAATGGGATGTTTGGCACTCGAGTCATTGCACCATAGAAGTTTTTAAATGTAATTCCCAAGGCTAAAAACACCAATACAAGAAAAGCGAGTTTAAGTAATAGATTGGTGTTTGTTTTCATTTATCAAATCTTGGGCACTAAAATACAAAAAAAGGCTGCCTCTTTACAGTGGCAGCCTTTATTAAAGATAGTTTATGCCTATTTTACACGTTTACCGTTTTCAAATTTTACCACAAAACAATCTTTGAATGATTTTGTGCGAAGAGCAGCCTTATATTGTTCAGCTTCTGCTTCTGTTTTAAATTGACCAGCTGTGTATTTATAATAATTACCGTCTTGATATTCGTAAACGTCTCTTAATCCAAATGCTTGAAATTTAGCAATGCTCATTTGAGATGCTGACATTGCCACCTGTACTCTATAAACTAGCCCATCTGAGTTCTGTGAACTTGATTTTGTGTTTCTGGTTGGAACAGGCATAGATTCCGTTTTTTGCACAGGATCAGCATCAACCACTCTTTCAACTTTAGGGGCTGGCGCCGCCTTCGGAGGAGTTGATCTTCCTGATTTAGCATTTGGTATTTTTTCACCTGGATAGTTTTTGTAATTCGCAGGCGACTCGTATTTATCTGGAATACCATCTTCATCAGAATCTGTGTCAATGTAATCTGGTTTACCGTCTTTATCAGTGTCAACTGTTCCTTCTACGTTATCAGGAATACCATCGTTGTCTGAGTCTGTATCCAAATAGTTTGGTTTTCCATCATAATCAGCATCTTTTGTTCCTTCTTCAGCATCTGTTAAACCATCGTTGTCCGAATCATTGTCTAAGAAATTAGGTGTCCCATCATTGTCAACGTCTCCTTTTCCTTCAAGTCTATCAGAAACACCATCACCATCAGAGTCTAAATCCAAATAATTTGGTTTTCCATCACCGTCTGTGTCTTGAACGCCTTCGTATTCGTCAGAAATACCATCATTATCAGAGTCTGTATCAACATAGTTAGGCTTGCCGTCTTTATCGTAATCCATACCTGTTTCAACTGCATCTGGAATCCCATCGTTATCAGAATCTTTATCAATGAAATTAGGAAGACCATCCATATCTGAATCTTTTCTACCCTCAGAAGCGTCAGGTATACCATCATTGTCAGAATCTGGATCTAAATAATCAGGAATTCCATCATTATCAGCATCACCTACATTCATGGGTCCTTGCTCTAAATCCTCTGGACGGATATTTCTATGAGCATTCATCGATATTTCTTGATCAAAATCATTCTTTCTCGAACCGCCTTGTGCAGCTACAGCAGAATTTCCTGTAGATTTTGAATTTGTGTTTTTTGCCAAAGTTGGTAAAGCTTTAGCACCACGAGGTAATTTCTTACCGCAAGGAATGATACCTTTTATAAGATATTCAGTTCTGCGATTGACTTGGTGTTCGTTATCAGAGCATTGAACACCATCAAAACAACGGTTTACTATCCTACTTTCGCCATAACCCTTATAGGTTAACCTTTCAGCTTGAATTCCTCTGTTAGCTAAATATAAATAAACCGATTTTGCACGATTTTCAGATAATTGTAGGTTGTATTCATTGGATCCTCGAGAATCTGTGTGGGAACCTAATTCAACCATTAAATTGGGGTTGTCATTAAGAACAATTACCACTCTTTCCAATTCTTCCTTACTTTGTTGAGTTAATTCAAAACTATTTAACTCATAATAAATTGGTTTTACATCAAATATTACCCCCAGATCTTCACCCACTCTGTATCGTTGTGCTTTCACTTTAACTACACGTTGACCCTGTGCATTAACCTCATATTCACTGGTCGAAGAGTATTTGTAACCACATGGATGAGCGGTTATTTGAACCTTTGCTTCTTTGGGAACATCAGATCTAACAATCATACCGTCTTTATTGGTGCTATCAGTGAACGCATTTGCATCATCAGAAAGATTGTCAATGGCAACCTTTACATTAGACATGGGTTTTCCTGTTTCATCATCAACTACCATTACGATTATTTCGTCGATAGTTGGTTGTTTTTCAGACTTGTTGTCTTGGAACCATTTGAAGTAATACATATTGTCATCAAATGATTTTGACTCTCTATTCGAGGATAGAGTGCCCCACATATCATCCATCAATGGTGCAAAATCATCCATGTTTGAATTGATGGGTTTTCCCATGTTCAAAATCATGTTCGAGTTTTTATCAACGGTGAATATGTCTAACCCACCAAAACCTAAATGTCCTTCAGAAGAAAAATAGAACTCTCCATTTTTTCCAAACCTGGGGAAATTGTCGCGCAACATGGTGTTGATTTGTGGACCCATATTAACTACTTCACCTATGGCAATACCTTGCTCATTTTTGGAAATTATGGGAGCCTCGTATAAATCAGACTTACCAAATCCACCTGGCATATCAGATACAAAAACCACTTTTTTACCGTCGGGTGAAATCACCAGATCTGAAACTGAATAAGCATCATTATTCAATTGGAAGGGAACTTCTATCCATTTGTTGGTTTTGCGGTCCTTTTTAATAGCAAAAACTTGAAGTACCTTTTCTCTGTTCTTATTCAATTTAGGAGAGTTTCTTGTAACGTATAACCATCCAGTAGAAGAGTCAAAACAACTTACTTGTTGGTGGACTCGTGACTTATTGAAGGTTTCCAATTGAGACCTTGAAATGGCACTATCAAAATACTTTGCTGAGTATACATTGTAATACCCTTGTTCGTGGCTTGAAGACAAGATTTTCCACAAACCGGTATTTGACTTGTGTTTAGAATAGTAAGCTAATCCTTTCTTATTTGATACAAGCGAAAACTCGCCTTTTCCTGAATTCTGATCAAATGGTTTAAAATAATAATTAGACGAAAAATTAAACTCTTCCCAATAGTCATCTCTCTTTTCTTTGTTTTGCAAATAAAATGGATATGTCAATTCTTCAAACAAGGGTAATCCATTAAAAGTTGAGTCTTTCAAGGTCAACAAAATGCTGTCAGACAAACCATATAATTGCATATTCCTCGCGGAAAGTGCGTAATAAAGTTTATCGGTTGCGTCTATTTGAGAAGGATATCTTTCTGTCAATTCATAATAAGCATCATACGCCTTATCGGGCATATTCATTTGTGCATATGAATAGGCTAATATTCTTTGGTTAATATAGTCTTTCTTTTTCGCTGAGGATTTGTTTTCGTTCAATCGCGCAATTTCTGCAAACTTATGTTGAGCTAACAATTTCACCACTTTAGATTGAGACCAAAGTTGTGTTGAGAACAACATGCTCAATGCCCATACGCCAAATTTTATATTCAATTTCATCTTGGTTTTTCGTTAAAGTTAGAAATATCGAGGAGCTCTTACTCTTGCATTTGAAACATATGGAATCATGAATTGCAATCCAAACTCATGAGATCCATTTATATAATTATTCAGTGGAGCCAAACGACTGTCATAAGAATACACCAATGTGAAATTTGGGTTCACTTGAGCCATTGCCATGATTCCCATTTCGCCCCCTGTACGGAAGAATCCACCCAAAGAATAATTTTCTTTGTAAATGGCATGCACGTTAATGTCCGCTTGAACTGGAACACCTTGTACCACACGCACTTGGGTAGTGGGTTTAATTTTGAGGTCAGTTCCTGCATCTATAACATAACCAGCAGTCAAGTAGTACTGTGTTACTGCAGCGTATTGAACGTCCACGTTCTTACGATTATCAGCCGATATAAACAACATTCTCGGCGCTGAAACACCTGCAAAGAAGTTGTTTGTATATGCATAAACTCCAAAACCAGCCATTGGTGCTGTTAAATTGAAATCATTGTTTACAAATGCAACATCACCGGGTTTATTTACTTGCAATTGAGACAAATTCAGGCTGTAATTGTAGGCACCTAATCTTAAACCTACTGCTATCCTTAAATCGCCGGTAATCTGCTTGTTCCAAGAACCTGATAGCCCTAATTGGGTTTCTGTCATTGGGCTCGCTGTTTTAAACTTTCCAATAGTTCCTGTTTGAATATTAATTCCTCCACCAAAATCCCCGATTAAAGGAGAGTGAACTCCTAAATTATAATATCTGGGAGCTCCCGGAAGATTTAACCATTGGGTACGCACTAAACTATTTGCCACCAAGGTTTGCTTTGATCCTGCATAAGCAGGATTCACCGCAAATGAGTTATAGTCATAATGCGAATACATCTGTTCTTGTTGGGCTGTTGCCTGGGAAGACCAGGAAATTGCAGCTGTAAACAACAGTTTATATATGATATTCTTGTTCATTTCGTGATTTTTTAATTTTAAATATTAATTGATTATCGTTTGATGTAGAAGTTACCGGTGATCGGCTCTCTATTTTGTCCGTTGTATTTAAACACATAGAAGTAAACCCCTTCTGGTAAATCTGTACCCAATGATGGGATACTTCCCGAATAAGTACCAGCCCACTTGTTGTTGTAACCTGTTCCCGATTGGTAAACTACTTGTCCGTTTCGGTTGAAAACAATGATTTCTGCTTTATCAAATACTTTTAAACCTTTGATATACAGCTCGTCATTATCTCCGTCACCGTTTGGAGAAAAGGCTTCGGGAATGATAACTTCCGCATCGCGGTAATCAGGAATTCCGTTTCCATCAGAGTCTTTGGTTCCCTCGGTAGCATCATCTACTTCATCGTTGTCAGAATCTATATCTCTGAAGTCCATAATTCCATCTCCGTCAGTATCAACTGGATTGTTAGGATTTGTTCCCGCTTCTGTTTTATCGTCAATTCCATCTCCATCAGCGTCTAAATCTCTGTAATCTTCTTGACCATCATTGTCAGTATCTACAGGATTGTTTGGATCTGCACCTGCTTCTACTTCATCAGGAATGGTGTCACCGTCAGAATCTAAATCAATATAATCTTGCTTTCCATCAGAATCAGTATCAACTGGATTATTGGGATCAATTCCCGCTTCTTCGCTATCTGGAATCTTATCTCCGTCAGAATCTATGTCGCGGTAATTCTCTAATCCATCTGTATCTGTATCTACCGGTGCCGCTGGGTTTGATCCAGCTTCTACTTTGTCAGGTATTAAGTCATTGTCAGAATCTGTATCAATGTAATCTTCTTGACCGTCGTTGTCTGTGTCTATAGGATTGTTACCTGTTTTAGCCTCATAAGAATCTAAAATAGTATCAGCATCTGAGTCAGTATCTCTGTAGTTTGGAAGTCCATCTGTATCAGTATCTACAGTACCCTCAATGCTATCTGGAATGGTATCGTTGTCTGAATCAGTGTCAATATAATCAGCGGTGTTGTCTGAATCAGTATCAGCAGGAACGGCGTCGTTGCCATCACCAAAGATAACAGATCCATCAGCACCATCAATGATTCCATCTCCGTCAGTATCAGTTCCATCAACCCTACCATCGGCGTCTGCATCGGTATATCCTTGTAAGCTTTCTACCAGATCAAATATGTTATCATCGTCTGAGTCTAATTCGCGTTGATTGCCAATTCCGTCTCCGTCGGTATCTATAGAAGCAAACAATAGATCTGAAGCATTGTCTTTCAAACCGTTTTGATCTGCATCGGGTAATCCAGCTTCGCGAACATCGTTAATACCATCATTATCAGAATCTAAGTCTTTGTAATCAGGACGTGTGTCAGAATCTGTATCAACCAAGGCTGCTCCGTTGTTGTTTTCTAACTTATCTGCAAGTCCGTCGTTATCAGAATCCTCATCAAGGTAATCTTTGGTACCATCACCATCAAAATCACCGCCTTTTTCAACGTAATCTGGAATTCCATCATTATCGGAATCACCAATAACTACAGTTACTTTCACTGTTTTCTTCACTGAATTACCAATCTTATCGGTCAAAGTGATATCTACATTATTATCACCCACATCGGCTAATCCAAACAAGGTTTTGCTGATGATCACTTGATCGGTAGCGCAGTTATCAGAAATACTTACCACTACCATAGGTTCAGTAAGAGTAGCGTTTCCAGCAGTGTCAATATAAATGGTTGCATCTTGTACTGTCAAAACGGGATCGATGTTGTCATTAACAGTTACAGAGATTTCAGCAGAGTCAATGTTTCCATTGAGATCTTCTGCAAAGAACCAAATTTTGTGCAATCCCAAGTTTGAACAATCTATGGTTGAATCACTCATCCAACGACGCTTGATAGAACAGTTATCTTTCGTTCCACCGTCTACATCTGTAATAGTCAAACTTCCAGTACCATTTGCATCTAAATCAACGGTTGGGGATTTTAATGAAATTACCGGTGCCAATGTGTCAAGCACAAGTACCATTCCGGTATCTTTAGATACATTACCGTTATTATCTGTTACGGTAATAATAATTTGCTCTAGTTTACCTGCACTGTTGCAGAAGAAGCCAGTTTTATCAACGGTAATACTCGCAATACCACAATTATCTGTTGATTTTGCACCGGCCTGAGCTGCGGTGAAGTTAGCAGAACCTGAGGAATTCAAGTATAAAGTATCAATAGAAACCTTTGCTATCGGAGCTAAGGTATCAAATAATGTTAATTCAAAGCTGTCGTTTCTGAGATTTCCTGATGGATCAGCTACCGAAACATATACTTTATTTAAACCAATATGGGTGCAGTCAAATGTTTCGGTTGAATATATGGTATCAGCAATACTGCAATTATCTGCAGCAAACAAAATAATACTATCACCTTCTATGGTGTATTGACCGTTAGCATCTAGATAAGCGGTATAATTAGGTCTTACTACCAATGAATCTGGCTTAATGGTGTCTAACAGTAATACTTTAACAGTATCTGTGGTTAGGTTTCCTGATGGATCTTCAACAAAAACCACGATGTTAAATACTCCAGCCTGCTTACAATCGAAAATGCTATCAGACAGGTATACTTGGGCAATTCCGCAGTTATCGGTTGCACCTGCATACACATCAGCGAGCGTGATGGTGTCAGCACCGTTGGTGTCTAGATATCTAGTTATTGAATCTTCGGTAATGAGTTGATAAGGAAAGAAAGTATCTCTAACAACAACTTCAAACTGTTTGGAAAGGGAATTTCCAGAAGCATCTTTTACGGTAACTGTGTATAGGTTGCTTCCGAGGTGTCCGCAATCAAACTTGGTTTGCATGATGGTGTCTGTGATTCCGCAATTGTCAGATGCAAACAGGACAATCGAGTCCTTAGAAACAAAAGCTTCACCAAAAGAATCTAAGTAAAGGATGGTGTCTCGCACTTGCAAAGAATCAGGAATTCTACTATCAAGAACGGTAACCTGAATATCTTTATAGTTGATGTTTCCGGAGGAATCTTCGGCGTAAATTCTAATGGTGTTTACACCCTTATCGCCACAATCAAATGTTGTATCAGTATTTGCATCCCAATAAACCTTCATTTTACCGATACTGCAAGAGTTGTTGTCAGTAACAGATAATAACACGTCAGACATGGTTAAAGTGTCAGCACCGTTAGAATCTAGGTAACGAGTTACATTTTGGACGCTCATTGCAGGACGGGTGGTATCTAAAACTAGGACTCTAATAATTTTATTGGATTTATTATTTGAGTAGTCTGTTACTTCAAAGTTTCCAGAATCAAGCCCGAGGTGTGCACAGGTCCATGCATTTTGGAAAATTGTTATAGATTTAATAGAGCAATTATCTGAAGAAGCACTGTCGGTCATCGCTCCGGTCAAAGTGAACTCACCATTATTATCAAGGTAAACTTTGGTAAGGTATTTTGGCGCTGCGATTGGGGCAGTAACATCACGCACCCTAACATTGGCGGTTTTCGAGGCTGTATTTCCGTTAGAATCGGTAGCTGTTAATGTTACGGTGTTTCCGGTTGCTCCAGTGTCTGCACAAGAGAAAGTAGTTTTATCTAATGTTAACTTGAACGCACAATTGTCGGTAGAATTGTCATCCACTTGACTAGGTGTGATGGTGACATTACCGGTGTTGTCAAGATCCACCACGATGTTTTTGGTGTTTACCGTTGGCGCGGTGTTGTCTGAATGCTTTATTATTGCGCTCTCGGTGATAATACAACCCAATTTGTCTTTTATATCTATAGAAAATGTATCGTCAATAAGTGAGTTATATGTCGATACTGAATTGAAAGTACCTGTTTGACCAAAATCAAAAGTAAATGGCGATCCATTTCCACCTGATGGATTTAAGGTCAATGACCCTGACCCATAACAAATAGAATTTGTAATAGACAAATTCGACTGTATTTGAGCTGCTGGACCTAACACATTAACATTTTGATTTACAGTACAACCACTATCATCTTTTATTGTTACACTGTATGAATTAACCGTCAAATTACTAAAAGTAGCATTGGTTTGATAAGTGCCGCTGCCAATTCTATATTCATATGGCAATGAACCCCCTGAACCATTAACCGTTATTTCTCCATCGGACAAGCCAAAGCAAGTAACATCAGTTTCGCTGGTTGTAAAAGTTAATTGTGTTGGTTCGATAATAGTTACCGTAGTAGTTGCAATACAACCAACGTTATCTTTTACTGTTAATAGCACATTGGTTGCAGGTCCTAAACCTGTAAAATCAGTACTCGAATTAAATCCAATTGTACCTAGTTTATAGGTTAAAGTTGTATTGGTTGAACTAGTCGTATTTCCAGATGCTCTCACAAATCCGTCGGCAACATTAAAACAACTTACATC
>ENA-UPTJ01001652-UPTJ01001652.1-marine-metagenome-genome-assembly--contig:-NODE-1652-length-11549-cov-5.877936_pt1 | contig 11549 bp, 22 predicted proteins | sample MGYA00238168_ERZ767080 | MGnify/ENA primary metagenome ERZ767080 (study PRJEB28935, sample SAMN06266237) | marine metagenome | isolation source: Columbia River Estuary | place: USA:Columbia River... | reverse complement strand
ATACTTGCAGAAGATGCTATCAAAGCCGCAGTAGAAGACTATAGAAAAAAATATGTTTAAGTGGCTATGTTTTGGTTTCTTACTGACAGGTTCCCTGTTCGCGCAGCCAGTAACTATACAAAAGCCTGTGGAATGTGTTGACACGGAAACATTGTTTAGAGGATTAATTGGCAGCGATTACAAAGAAAATCCTATCTGGTTAGGCATTCAGTCTGGTGTTAGTTTGCCAAAATACACTTTGTTTGTGAACGAAAAGACTAAAACATGGACATTGATTCAGTTTAATGAGAAGATATCTTGTGTATTAGGCACTGGTGAAAACAGCACTCAAATATTTAATGGACCTAAGATATGATCTCGTTAACTGAAAAAGCATATGAGAAAGTTAAATCACAACTTCATAAACGTGGTAAGGGAGTTGGCATTCGACTTGGTGTAAGGACTACTGGTTGCAGTGGACTTGCATATACCATGGAATATGTTGATAAGTATGATTGTGAAGTTGGTGTAACTAATTACGCTCAAAAAGATTTCGCAGTTCTTGTAGATGCAAACAGTGAAGTGTACCTTAAGGGTCTTACAATGGATTGGGTTCGTAATGGACTCAATGAAGGATTTGATTTTAAAAACCCGAACGAACGTGATCGATGTGGTTGCGGAGAAAGTTTCAGAGTATGATAACAATCACAGAATCAGCAAAGACAAAAATTCTAGACCTTTTTGCAGAAGAAGGTAATCCCAACTTGTGTTTAAGAACATTCGTGCAGGGTGGTGGGTGCAGTGGAATGAGTTATGGGTTTACATTCGATGAGGTAATGAACGAAGACGATTTTGAAATACCTCTTGAGAAAACTAAAATATTAATAGATGCTATGAGCATGCAATATTTAACAGGCGCAACTGTAGATTACAAAGAAGATATACAAGGCTCACAATTTGTGATAACTAATCCAAATGCTCAATCAACATGTGGTTGCGGGAGTTCATTTAGTGTATGAGATACCGAACGATATTCATAAGTGATGTTCACTTAGGTACTCGTGATTGTCAAGCAGGCAAGTTAAATAATTTCCTTAAACATAATAGTTGCGATACTCTCTATTTGGTTGGAGACATTATTGATGTTTGGAAAATCCAGCAGAATCGATGGCATTGGAAACAATCTCATACTAACGTAGTTCGCAGAATCCTTGGCCATGCTAAACGTGGTACAAGGGTTGTTTATGTAGCAGGCAATCATGACGAGTTTTTAAGACCAATGATACCATATGGTTTTAGTTTTGGTTTAATTGAAATTAAAAATCAAACAGAACATATAGGCGCAGATGGTAAACATTACTTAGTTACGCATGGTGACTTGTTTGATGGTATAACACGACTAGCGCCATGGCTTGCATTTTTAGGAGATAAAGCATATGACTTCATTCTGTCACTCAATAGTAAATTCAATTGGATACGTCATCGTATGGGTTTTGGGTACTTTAGCCTTAGCATGTTCCTTAAATACAAAGTCAAAAAAGCAATAGACTTTATCTTTCAGTTTGAAAAAAATCTAGCTGCCTATTGTAAAAAGCGTGAGTTTGATGGAGTAATATGTGGACACATTCATCATGCTGAGATTAAAGAAATTGATGGTGTTATGTATATGAATGATGGTGATTGGGTTGAGTCTTGTACAGCACTAGTAGAACATCATGATGGTCGATGGGAAATCATAACATGGACTAAAGAAAAAGATGATGAAAGTTTAACACATGTCACTCAGTAATAAAATAACAATAGTTGTTCCATGCAAGAACGAAGAAAACTACATTGCGCATTTATTAATGCATCTGCGCCAGCAATTGTTCATAGGCGATACTAGAATTATAATTGCAGATTGTTCTACGGATAATACACGAGAAGTTATTCAAACAATGAAGGGTGGATTAAATGTAGAAATTGTTGATGGTGGACCAGTTTCTATTGCAAAGAATAATGGTGCAAAATTAGCAACAACTCCATACATACTTTTTATTGATAGCGATGTAAGATTTTTCTCTGACACAGTTATATTTGACACAGTAAATGCATTAGAGTATAATAACTTAGATCTCATTGGATTGTATGCGAAGTGTTATGATGGTAATTTAACTGCGCAAATTGGATTTATGTTATTCAATGCAGTTAACAATGTATTGAAATACAAAGTTCCATTTGCTGTTGGTGCTTACATGTTAACACGAAGAAACAAGTTTGAAGAATATGGTGGATTTCCTGCCAAGTTTGGAACTAGTGAAGACTTCTTTCTCTCTAAGATGTATGATGTTAAAAAGTTCAAATTGGTGAATCATTATTTCGGGCAGGACAGTAGAAGATTTAAGAAGATGGGATATTTTGGCATGGCTACATATCTTATCAAAAATTTTTGGAATAGAAATAATGAAGAATATTGGAACAAACTGGATTATTCGAAATATTGGAACTAAATGAAGACATTTATACATCATGATTTACCCAAACTTGAACGTGCCACATCCCCCGATGGAACAAGGGTCTACAAGACTCCATCGGGTCTTGCCTATCCAAGCGTCACTACCGTTACAGGATTACACACAGCAAAGGGAATCGCAGAGTGGCGAAGAAGAGTCGGAAACGAAGAAGCAAACCGAATCTCTGGTAAAGCATCAGCAAGAGGAACAAGAATTCACGGATACTGTGAAGACTATTTACGAGGAAACTTATTCGAAGCCGATATGTTTGACCTCGAAATGTTTAACTCAATCAAACCCTTACTCGACCAAGTCGACAACATTCACTGCTTGGAAGATCCGCTCTATTCTGACCACTTACAAGTCGCTGGAACAGTTGACTGTATCGCAGAGTTCCAAGGTAAACTTAGTGTCATAGATTTTAAAACATCAAGTAAGCCAAAAGATAGAGATGATATTCACAACTACTTTATGCAAACTTCTGCATACGCTGTTGCATTTGAAGAACGAACAGGTATTCCTGTTGGTAGACTTGTAATTATCATGGCTGTTGACAACGATGATCCTCGTTGGTTTATCGAGAAACGAGATAACTGGATCGGTGGGTTTCGTAAGTTGAGACTTGACTATAAGAATAAATATAATATATAATTTGACTTGTAATAAATTGTGAGGTATAATTATGTTATAGGTTATTGCTGTATGAAGCAAAGAGAAAAGTGTTCTGGACGGGGGTGCGAATCCCCCCACCTCCACCAAAAACATAATCGGTATGCATATAGCATACAGAGACATAAGAAACGTGATTGTGTTTTTGATGGGGGTGCATAGTTTCGACAGAGCAACAAGTAAATGAGTGGACAGCACGGGAATGCGAAACCCGTAGGATTGGGGAAACTCGGTCGCAGAAGCAAAAAAGTAAAAGCAAACGACTCACAGTTCGCATTGGCAGCCTAAACGCTGACTAGGGTTTCGGTTGGTTTCCTCGTAACAGAATAACCAACTACTAATTTTTTAAATGAGGATATTATGATTGAACCATTGGGTAAAAGAGTTTACATTGCTGAAGTGAAAGAAACTGAGCGAAAAACTGAATCTGGCATTATTCTTGAAGGTGCTACTTCTGTCAAAGTAACTAAGTTTGCTGAAGTATTAGAGATCGGTTATGACGTAAAGAAAGTTCGTAAGGGTGATAAAATTGTTCTTGACTGGGGTAAGTGTATCCCTGTTAAGATTGGTAATGTGGAACGTGCATTGATTGACGAAGAAAACATCTTAGCAATCTATCGCGAAGAATAATTTTGAGAGTTGCTGGTCTCTGTAAAACCATCAAAGATTGGTGAAGTCTTTGCTTGATGTTGGAAACCGATAACCTATTGTTATCTTGTACTAACTTAAAGTGGCAACATTGATATGTTTAAAACTTTTTAAGGATATTTAATATGAAAACATTAATTGCATTAATCGCTCTAGCCGTTTCATCAGTTGCATTTGCTGCAGAGCCAGCAAAAGTAGAAGCTAAACCAGCAGCAAAAACTGAAGTGAATTGCGTGACTAAGGATAAGAAAGGCAATTGCCCACCTGCTCCAAAGTCTGAAAAACCTACACCTAAAAAGGTAGAGCCTAAAGCAGCAGCATCTGCTCCTGCCCCAGCAGCCAAGGCATCCGAGCCAGCAAAGAAATAATTATTCCTAAATAGTTATACTGGCTTGGTGGAGCCAGTTTAAAAATCCACTATTACACACTTAACACACAAGGAGAAAAACTATGGCAAACCTTACGCCATTTGAAATCCGTCTTGAACTTCTCAAGATGGCAAAAGACATGCTTAACGATGAGTACTACGGTAAGCGTGAACAAGTTAGCAACGACTGGCAACAGAAAGTCGAATCTGCTAAACTAAATGGTGGCACAATTCCTGATCATCCAGGATTCCCTGCTATTCCATCTGAACAAGACATTATTGCTAAAGCATCGGCACTTAATGGATTTGTTTCAAATATCCCACTAGATACAAAGACTATTAGCAAAAAGTCCACCTGATAGGGATTGGGTTGCAGGATAATCACATCCTGCAACTCTTACTGGTTTAAGGAGATCCAATGCGAACTAAAAATATACTGACAATTGTCAGCTTATTAATTTTATCAATAATCGCAATTACACTATATGCTTCAAACAAGATTTTTTTAATCAATGATAGAATTCTTGATGTTGCGTATTCAGAATTAACAAAAGATACTAAGAAACAAATTGATTGCTTGGCAGATAATATCTACTATGAAGCAAGAAGTGAACCAGAGAAAGGCAAAGTTGCCGTTGCTCTAGTAACGTTAAATAGAGTTGAAGACCCAAGATTCCCAAAAGATATCTGTGGGGTAGTCAAACAAAAGACACAAGGTGTGTGTCAATTTTCTTGGTTTTGTACTCCAGTCACGAGTAATAAAGGAAGTGAATCGTATCAGTCAGCAAAAGAAGTTGCTGTATACGTTTATGTCAACTACGAGAAACTACATGATATAACTAAAGGTTCTTTGTATTATCACGCTGATTATGTAAGTCCAGGATGGAAGTTACAGAAAACAGTTACTATCGGTCGACATATTTTTTATAAAGAAGGTGGCAAAAATTATGATGGAAAAACTAAACCTCCAGTTGAAGGAAGATTCAGCTTCGAGGCATTCTTTCTTCCTGATGATGGAAGAGATAACTTTAACAACTTGTAAGAATGCAATTGAATGGGTGTTTGAAGCAAACTTTTCTGAAGAACGTCCAGACATGCTTAATCTTATTATTTGCTCTCCAGGTGGAGATTTAAATGCTTCTTTCGCTATGGTTGATGTAATGCGTGGATCAGCAATTCCTATTAGAACTATCGGTTTAGGACAAATTGCTTCTGCTGGATTAATGATATTCATTGCTGGTGAAAAAGGACAACGTATTCTTACACCGAATACTTCTATTCTTTCTCATCAGTATTCATGGGGTGCTTTTGGTAAAGAGCATGAACTGTTTGCTCAAATTAAAGAGTTCGACTTAACTACTAAACGCATGATTTCCCATTACAAAAAATGTACTGGGTTAACGGATAAAGAAATTCGTGAAGTGTTGTTGCCACCACAAGACATTTGGTTGAGCGCAGCTGAAGCGAAAAAATATGGGATTTGCGACGATGTTAAAGATATTAAGTAAATATTTACAATATTCTGGTTTGTGGTTTGGATTGGGAATCAATCCATATCATTGGGATTTCAGATTTGATTTTCTACATCCAGATGAATTAAATCCCAACATGCGTGGGATTTTTGTGAGCCTCGGACCAATTTGGGTTCGTGGTATTATCGATGATGGTTCATGGTAAGGAGAAAATATGAAAGCTGAATTTATTACATCTATAGTTGGTGCAGTTATCGTTTTGGTTACTACTGCTTTGTGTATAACGCACTATAATTTGCAACGTGATCTTGCAATGAAAAGTAACATTGAATCTGCTATTGTAAAGGGCATTGACCCGATGTCTGTTAGATGCGCTTATGGGACTTCCGATACAGTTTGCGTCGTCTATACGGCAAATCTGAAGAAGTAACCGAATAACCCTACTCTCTGTAGGGTTATTTTTCCCTTCTAAATCAACAACTTACCAGCGTCTAGATAGGTGTTTACTTTAATTCGTAGGTGATGTATAATAACTCTATTGTCTAGGAAAAGGAGTTAGTTATGGAAAAAGTTGAAATGGTGATTTTTGGGAAACGTGCCTTAGTGGACGCTGACATGGTCAAAAAGATGATTCGTAAACAGCAGTTGGTTGGTAAAGCCACTGGTTTACAAGATGGCTTGGAGAATTCTGCAGTGCCAAAAACTGATCCAATGTATCAGATGTTTGAGGCAGAATTGCACAAAACAATGGGTCAGATTATTCGTCTGAATCGCACGATTCGTCCAACTGTTCGCTTTATTTAAGGAGAAGTAAAATGAGGAAATTCATTGTAGCTGTAGTTGCTGGTTTAGTTTTTAGTAGTTCTGCATTTGCGTGGGGTCCACGTGAGCAAGGTGCACTTGCTGGTATGGCAGGTCTGTGGGCATTTCAACAATTGCAGAGAGCAGGACAACCTCAAGTAATCTATCAGCAAACACCACCTGTGATTTATCAACAAACACCACCTGTTGTGATTTATCAACAAACACCACCTGTGATCTATGCACCACAACCTCAGCAATATTGCGAGTATACAGTGGTGACTGACCAGTTTGGTTTTCACCGTAGTGTACCTTTTTGCTACTACCGATAATTGTTGACTTGCAAAACTTTTTAGGGTATAATTACATCATGACTACTTTGATTTACACCTCGTTTAAAAAACGCAAGCCAACGAAACCTACAGCGAAGCAACGTCAAGTTCAAGCTGATTGGGATGCCCTACTTAAGAAGTATGAACCAAAGAAACCCATAACACAGACTAAGGGTGATGGTTGGAAGTACTCGCTTGGTGAAACTGCTCGCCCTGAGACACCCAAGATTCCGAGTCTTCCCTTCACTGGTGGTCCATGCGCTAAGAAAGAAAATCCAGTTTACACTGGAAACGCTATCAAAGGTATTGGCACCATGCACAAGTCAAACTCTGTACCAATTTTTAGTCAAGAACAAGCTATTGAAATTGCAACAATGCGTCGTAATTGACTTGCAAAACTTTTTAAGGTATAATATATTATGAATCCCGCTTACCCCCAAATCGTATCTCAAGCAACTGATCGTGACTTCAACGGCATTGTTCAAACTAGAAATACTCTGTATGTTGAACGCATGCGTCTTGACAAGTTCTTTACTTTGTTCCTTGACAAATTTGAACGTAATATGGATCCAGACAATACGAATACTCCGATTTGGAATCTCTATAAAATTAAACTGAAGGAATATGATGATGTCCAGCGATCAATTAAAGCAGCCGACTACTACCTTACAAAGCAGAATGTTTAAAACTGCCAATGAATTTTCTCTTTATATTGAAGATGTGGTCAAGAATAAGAAGCAACCTTACATGGATGCAGTTCTTGACTACTGTAAGGAAAATTATCTTGAGCCGAAAGATATCGTTAGCTTGATTAACAAGTCACTTAAGGATAAAATTGGTAATGAATTTCGAGAACAAAACTACCTCCCCAAACAAGCCCAGTTGGACGTTTGATGTTGTTGTAGTAATTTTTATTGTGGCTTTGATTGCGTTTGGATTCTATTCTGCACACAACCAACCCAAACATGGGGTTAAAGTGATTAATTGTTCGTTAGCTGAGATCTCTCCAGATTTTACAACAGAGATGAAAGAAGCATGTAGGAAAGCACGAAGTGGACGGATTTAAAGCATACAAGTATTACATGGCTATTAAATTGCACTTCACTAGAGATACCTTTGATGTGTTTAAGAATCGTGGTAATATCAAGGGTACACGTGACGCATTTAATGCTCGTAATGATAGATACATATTTGAGAAGCTGTCACGAAAGTATCCAGTAGATAAAGACTTGATTCAATTCTTTGTAGCTAACTTTGCATATGGTAATGAAAACCCTCAGTATTTCTCGGAAGAGGCATTGAGTAATCTTGGTGAGTGGATGAAACGCAAGCAGTCTATTACTAAGGTTTTCTCTGATGATTGCAGTAAGATTGTTATGTATGCTTACAAAGAAAAGTTAAAAGAGCAATCAATCTTTTACTTTACTTGTAACAATTATCCAAGTATACTTAAGCTATTCCTTGGTGGGCAAATAAGTATTGAGTCCGTCAGGATATTTGATGACATGATGCACCTTACCGAAAACTGGAAACAAAATTCAACCATGCTATACTTGTGGGAGAATGAGATACGAAAGATTGAGAAAGTTAAGGGATTTGTGAAGTACGACAAGAGTAAGGTTGAACCAGTTTTCAATCAGTTCAAAGAAGAGATAAAAGAGTTATAATATGGGTAAGACATACCATAAAAATTCGAAGAAGTTCGATGAAGAATCTAGTGGGCGATCTGGGAAACCAGCTAGACATGCCAGCGGTAAAAAAACTGGTGGTATGAGAACGCTAAATAGTTATGTTGATGAAGATATTGATCTTGATAATGACATCTTTGATGATGATATTGAAATGACCGATGACATTCAGATTCAACACAATACTAATACAAAGTAATATTTTTAATATAAAAGGAAACATACGATGGATATTCAAAAACTCCGCTCAATGCGCAACTCTGATTTTGGTGCAATTGCCAATGCTTTCGAGAAAGTTGCCAACCCCCAATCCGAAACCAAGTCCTACATTGACGACCGATTCTGGCGTCTAGAAGGTGACAAAGCAGGTAACGGAACAGCCACACTACGATTCTTACCACGTGTTGAAGGTGATGAACTCCCATGGGTTCGTATCTTTTCTCATGGCTTCCAAGGACCAACTGGTAAGTGGTATATCGAGAACTCACTAACCACTCTTGGTGAGAACGATCCTGTTGGTGAAATGAACACTCAACTTTGGAACTCTGGTTCTGAAGCCAACAAAGAGATTGCTCGTAAACAAAAGCGTAAGTTATCTTTCACTGCCAACGTATTGGTTGTGTCTGATCCAAAGCATCCAGAGAACGAAGGTAAGGTATTCTTGTTTAAATTCGGCAAGAAAATCTTTGATAAGATCATGGACAAAGCACGTCCAACTTTCGAAGATGAAAAGCCAGTGAATGTATTTGACTTGTGGGAAGGTGCCAATTTCAAACTGCGTATGCGTAAGAAAGATGGTTATGCCAACTACGATGAGTCAGTGTTTGCTGAACCATCTCCTATTTCAGAAGATGAAAACAAACTGTTGGCAGTTGTTAACTCTCAAACTAAGTTATCTGAGTTTACTGATCGTAAGAACTTTAAGTCTTATGATGAACTCAAGAAAAAACTAAATGAGGTTTTGTCTGGTGATTCTTTTGCTAGCAAGTCTGCTGCAGAGATTGCTTCTGATGAAGATCGTCCAGTTCGTGCTGCACCAACACCAGCTAGTTCTATGCCAGCTTCAACTCCAAAGGCAAGCAAACCTGCTCCGATGGATGATGATGAAGATGTGATGTCTTACTTTGAGAAGATCGCACAAGAAGATTGATACGGAACTACTTACGTAGTATTCGCTGAGGCTACCTTGCAAAAGGTAGCCTTTTTTATGCGTATCTGTTAGAATGCGTATCTGCTAGACAGATAATCACTAACAGAATTATCTCGATTACGTGGTTGTAACTTGATAGTTTGTTGAGTGTTCTGAACATTGTTAACAGTTGGAGCAGAAACAATAGTATTTCCACCACCAGAGTTAGGCTTAGAAGCATCCATGTTAGCTTCTTTATTTTTCTCAGATCCTTTAGCTACAGCGTTACCACTCTGAGGTGCTGCACCTGGAGAAATCTTAGCTGAATCTATGGCAGCAGATTGTGCTTTATATTGCTTTTCAATTTCTGGGGAGTATGAGTTTCCCATTGATTTTGACATTCCAATAACAGCCATCTGTTTTTCAGAAAGCTGTTGTCCAGGAACTACTCTTTCACCAGCAATTTTGGTGTAAGACTCTGTCTTGGTAGAGATATCAGTCGGTGTTTTACCATTGTTCTGTACACCTACTGGGGTAGCCTGTGCAGGTGCAGTTACTACATTAGTAGCTGAGACAGGCGATGCTGCTTGTGCAGGCATTAGGTCTGGTCTGCCTGCACGTAGTGCCAACATTGGGTTTTCTTTAATATCCGCACCGAGACTACTATCTTTACCAGCAGTATCAACTCTTCTTGGATCAGTTGCTGCGAACTGAGACGACCCCTGACCACCGCCAGCATCACTATTCCCTGCGGGCATTGCACCTGAAGCAGCAGGTGCTGCGGTTTCTGATTTGAATGGACGCCATGGACCAAAACCAAACTCTTTGCCGAATACGCTAAAGTTGATTCCAGGAATTTCAAAACTCTCGAACCAACCAAATATAGTATCTTTAAGATTAGAGAAGAACTTAGTTACTGGTTCAAATACAGTCTTAAGTGGTTTAATGATAAATTCATCAAATAATCCAGCCACAGTACTAAATGCTGCCATTACTGGTTCTTTGATATAAGTGTTGAACGCATCCCCCAAGAAATTAAAGAATTTAGTAATAGGTTCTACAATATAGTCGGTAACAAATCCTGATACTGCATTGACTACATTTTTAATAGTTTGAGCATCAAACAATCCGAATGTTAAGAATGACAGAACACCACCAAGACCAGCAATCAGTGCTTCACCGATAGATCCAGTTTCAGAGAATACTTTAAACCCATCCATAATACCGTTTATAAGTGAGCCGATAATCATGGCTGGTGCGAAGAACTTAGTGAATGCTTTTAATAGGTTCTTTGGACTAAACAAGAACTTAACTGCAGTCATAAGTCCAGTACCAAGGAATCCCAGAATACTATCGATAATACCTCCACCAGCGCTAGATTCTTCTTTCGGTGCAGGTTTACCAGCACCAGCACCACCTCTGGTATTTGATTCAATTTTCTTCAATATCTCATTCTGCTCATCCATCTTTCTATTTTGTTCTATTCCTGTTTCTTCACCTGAAAGTGTAGCAGCAGCAGATTCAGCATTTTGATCTGCTTTCTTTGGCATTAAAGAAGATAGAATTGACGTAGATTCCTTTTGATCTACTGCAGATTGAGGTTTCTCAGTAATAGTCTCAGGTTTAATTGCAGAGATAACTGAACTAACTGCGGCTGATGCTGTGGCTTTTTGTTTCTTAGCTGATTTAGGTTTCGATTTTTCAGTAGTATCGGTAGATGCAGGAACTCCAGCATCAGCTGCTTGTTTCTTAGCTGATTTAGGTTTCGATTTTTCAGTAATAACTTCTGGTTTAATAGCAGAGATAACTGAACTAATCGGTACTACATTATTTTCAGCTGCTTGTTTCTTAGCACTTTTAGGTTTAGCTTTTTCAGTAATAACTTCTGGTGTTGCAGCAGAGATTAATGGACGAATTGGTACTACATTATTTTCAGCTGCTTGTTTCTTAGCACTTTTAGGTTTAGCTTTTT
>ENA-UPTJ01001651-UPTJ01001651.1-marine-metagenome-genome-assembly--contig:-NODE-1651-length-11557-cov-4.009303_pt1 | contig 11557 bp, 7 predicted proteins | sample MGYA00238168_ERZ767080 | MGnify/ENA primary metagenome ERZ767080 (study PRJEB28935, sample SAMN06266237) | marine metagenome | isolation source: Columbia River Estuary | place: USA:Columbia River Estuary... | reverse complement strand
ATTTCTTTGGTAAAATATATTTCACCGTAAAGTGTCATTATAACAGGGGTGTCTGCTGATAAGGTAGGATTTAAGCTAACGTTTCTCCAATCTAGTCCGCCAATTGAAATGTTTTCTGAAATAATTACACTGTGATTGGCAGAATTGAAAGAATTTTGGTCGAAAACAGCAATATCGAAGGCGCTGGGTATAGCCGCTCCGCTGGTTCCGCCCGAAGTTAGAGACCAGTGCGAATTATCACTCCAATTCCCACCATTTCCAACCCAATACTTATTAGCAGCAACAAGCGTTTGAGAAAAAAGTGAAAGGGTTAAGATTAGTAATTGTATGTAAAAGTATTTATTCAATTTTTTCGTTTATGAAGCATTTAACTGACGTGTTCTACGGCACTTGCTGGGATGGGTTTCCAAAATTTTTTGCCTTTCATCCACTTATCGCAATCTTTGCAGATAAATGGGTGAGCTAAAATATCTTCGCTTTCTTGGTAATTAAATGTGATTTCTTCACCTCGAGCAATGCTTTTGATAGCAATTAATTCGCTGTTTTCTACCTTACAGTTTGGGCTGCAAGAATGATTGATGAATTTACCAGGACTCTCCACCTCAACGTGCATAGATGGCCCAATTTGTATGGTGGTTCGACTTGGTTGAGATACAATATGTCCTTCTATTTTCAATACTATCTCTCCTTGCGCAATTGAGCAAGTACTAAAGAGTCCGAACATTTCACCTATTGCCTTTACTTCCATGTACGCACAAAAAAAGACAATATTTTAGCATGCCTTACATTGAACACAAATTGTAATTAACAATAGAAAGTGAAAATCATTGTGTTTTTTCGAGGTAGGCAATTTTAATTTTAATTCTGTGAGGAGCTGTTTCATCACCCCCAAAGTAGGGGTATAACAGGTAGTACTCTTCAATGTTGCAGCTACGTTTTGTCTCCACCTTTTTACCATTAACATCAAAAATATATTTTCCTGTAGCGCATGTAATTTGGCATCTCAATGCTGTATTGATGTGAAATGAGCCTATTTTCACAATTTCTCTTTTCGCATTGCTGTAGGAGTAGCCGAATAATTCTAAGTTACCTTTGTACCATCTCCATCCAATTCTTGCGCTGTTCATGTGGTGCATGATGCCGCAATCACTCATACCAAAAAGTTTGTTTACATCTTTTGCATTTTCATCTTGCTTATCTTGATATATCGCTGATGAATCAAATATTACGTTGAAGTTTAATATGGAGTCGATGGACATTTTTCCATATTCATGAGCCGACTGATGTGATCCTTTTTCTATCACATACGTTTGGTATTCGTTTGTTTCTTGTTTTTCTTTGATGCATGACAACATCATCATTGCCATGATGCATATGAGTATACCTCTCGTTTTCATACCCCACAAATTAAATTGTTATGAAAGTTTACGGGATAGAATTGGCGAAGTTGTTAAAACAAGGTAATTGTTAAAAATTTAATATTCCAAAGGCACTTCTTTTGAGTCTTTAATTTTCGATAAAATCACCATCGTTTGCATTTGTCCGATTTCCTCAATTTTACTCAATTTATGCGATACCAAAGCCTCAAAAGAGGGGATGTCTTTCACTAAAATTCTAACAAGGTAATCAGAGTTACCTGTTACCTGATAACATTCCATTATTTCGGGAATATTGTTGATTTTTTCGGTGAAACCAGCAATTGCATTTTCAATCTGACGAGTCAATGAGATAGATACCAATGCTTGTATCCCTAAACCAACTACGTGTTCATTTACCTGTGCATGATAACTTTTGATTACGCCAGAGCTTTCCAGTTTTTTTACTCTTTCAAGTGTGGGCGCTGGTGATAAACCAATTTCTACACTCAATTGCAAGTTGGTCATTCTTCCGTCTTGTTGTAGTTTTTTAAGAATTTTGAGGTCGGTTTTATCTAGTTTCATCTCTGTGGTTTTGAGAAACTAAAGTCGGTAATTATTGCTAAACCACAAATAAATCTGATGCAATTCTATCCGCAAGCAATTTTCCTTTGGTACTCAGTGTGAAAATCCCATTTTCATTAACCACATTTTCAGCATCTAAGTGTACTTTTAAATTGGTGTAAAATGCTTCTTGAAGATGTTTCGCAAATTGTTGAATTCTTTTTTCTTCAACGCCCCATTTGGTGCGCAAACGGGTAAGAATATATTCGTTGTAGGCTGTGTTTTCGTTGATTTCTTCTTTTTCGTTGGCCAATTTGTCGAGTTCTAAGCTTAAGATGTATTTCATGTTGTTAGAAACATTCCAGTATCTATTGTTGCCATCGTACGAATGTGCGCCTGCACCAATGCCTAAATATTTTTTTTGAAGCCAATAAGAAGAATTGTGTTTCGATTCGCAATTATGCAAACAAAAATTTGAGATTTCATAATGCTCAAAGCCATTTTCTATCAAAGTCTTTTGCAACATTTGAAAATGCAATGCGCCCTGTTCGTCATTCACTGCAGGCAATTTTCCTTTTTCAATAAATTTACTCAAGGGAGTGCCTTTCTCTACGGTCATTGCATATGAAGAGATATGCTGAACTCCCAAATCAATAGCTGTTTTCATGTTTTTGCGCCATTTTTCTTTGCTCAAATCTGGGAAGCCGTAAATTAAATCTATACTAATGTTTGTGATACCAATATCTTTAGCCCACTGCACGCATTGTGCCGCTTGTTGTGCATTGTGTGCGCGATTCATGTACCTTAAATCTTCTTCGTGGAATGATTGAATGCCAATACTCAAACGGTTAATGCCTGCTTCTTTTAAGTCGTGAAGGTAGGTTTCACTTAAATCGTCGGGATTGGCTTCTAAAGTAATTTCTTTAACACTGCTTAAATCGAATGATTTTCTAAGCGATCTAAAAATTTGTTCCAGTTCTTTTTTGTTAAGCAAAGAGGGTGTTCCTCCACCAAAATAAATGGTTTGAATTTTCTCGTTGAGAAAGTTTTTTTGTAATTCAATTTCCTTACACATGGCTAAAATCATGCGTTCTCGATAACCATGAAATGTTGTGGAAAAGTGAAAATCGCAGTAGTGGCAACTTTGTTTACAAAAGGGGATATGAAGGTAAATTCCTGACAAAGCGGGGGCACTTATTTTTTTAGTGAAATTCTAAATGTTGTTCCTTGACCAATCTCCGATTTTTTTACAAATATTTTTCCTTTGTGGTATTGTTCAATAATTCTTTTCGCAAGAGACAATCCTAAGCCCCAACCACGTGTTTTGGTGGTGAAGCCAGGTCTAAAAATCCTTTTGAAATCGCCACCAGGAATTCCTTTGCCATTGTCTTCAATATCTATAGAAATGAACTTTCCTTTTTCAGTAATCTTCACGCCCAACTTACCCTCGCCGTCCATTGCATCTACAGCATTTTTCACAATGTTTTCTATCACCCATTCAAACAAGGGTTGGTTAAGTGGTAGCAGCGTGTGCTCGTCACAATCACACTCAAAAGTTAATTCTACTTTTTTGGAAACGCGCGATTGTAAATACTGTAAAGACTTTTCAACCACCTCTTTTATAGGCGCCGAAGTAAGTATAGGTTTAGCGCCAATTTTCGAAAATCTGTCGGTTACAGTTTCCAATCGATGTATATCTTTTGCAATTTCTATGGCTGTTGATTCTTCTAAACCAGTAGATTTTAAATATTCTAGCCAACCCATTAATGAAGAGAGTGGCGTGCCCAGCTGATGTGCAGTTTCTTTCGCCATGCCAACCCAAACCTGATTTTGTTCAGCATTTCTGCTCGCAGAAAAGGCCAAATACGCAATGAGAACAAAGAATGCAATTACCGTTAGTTGAATGTAAGGATAGTAAGTGAGTTCTTTTAAAACAGTAGAGTTGTGGTAATAAATCAATTGTTCTTGGTTGAATACTGGGATTTTAATGGGTGGGTGTTCCATTTTCATTTCTTCCAATTGTGCTTGCAGGTAATTGCTGTCTTGTGCTACCAAAGCCGAGTCTAGGTTTCTCCACGAGAGTACTTTCCCTTTGTCGCTGGCCAATATCAATGGAATAGTGGTGTTGTTTCTGCTTATTTGCGATAAAAAAGCCAGCTCATTCATTTCTGTTTCGGGAGCTGCCAAACGTTTGGTGGCTTCAGCCCAAAGTTGTACTTTTTCTTCTTCCTGCTTTTTAAGTTTGTTCACCAAACCATTGGTGTACCAAAGAGAAAGCACGCCAATACCTATAGCAAACAGTAGTAAAAATATTTTCCAAATTTGTTTTCTATAGTAAATATTCATTCGCCTTTTTATTATTCGCCATTCCATTCAACACCTAAGCGGGGTTGATTGACTTCTTGCTTTTTGTCCTCTTTTTTCTCTTCTTTTTTGCTCTCTTTCTTATCAGTAACTTCTTTCTCGCCAAACTCTTTTCTAAAGGCGTCTCTCAATTCATTTTTCTTTTCATCTGCCGTGCTTCTGGCAATTTCTTTTTTGGTGTTTTTATCGTAACCAAATTCAGGGTTATCTATTGTTCCTTTCATGAAAAAAGGGATAGTCTGACTTTGATCCTCCTCTTGTTCCATAAATTCATTGTTGTCTTTTTTCTTCTTCCGGTAGGCATTTATTAGCTGAGAACTTTTGATGCGAAATTTGTAATTTATTTTCTCATCGAAACCATGTTCACCAGCAATATCAACATTCATGGCAGATGATTTAATGGTCATATTGGGAATAATGATTACTTGGTCAACTATTTCAATATCGTTTTCTAATGTAGCGAAACTCAGACGCCCTAAATTTAAATTTTTCATTTTGTATTCTTTGGCCAAGAATTCGTCTAATTCAACCATGGATGGCAACTCTATAAGTTTACCGTTTTCAATTTTTAAGTGCGCTCTAGTGTAAATTTTTTTCAAATCGATATTAAGATTCGTGTCGGCTTCAGCCTTGAAGAAAATATTGCTTGTTATTAATCCTTCAATGTGTTTGTCCGTAATGAAATCCTGACCGAAATTCTCGAATTGATAGAATAAAGTTTTCACGTTTATTTTCTCTAAATGGCCGCTACATTCAAAAGTTATTTTATCATTCTTAGCTGCATCAACAAAACCATTTATTTTTGCTTGTCCTTCGCTTGTGCCGCAATTAAAATCATTCAGTCGTAAAACTTGGTCTTCTAATGTAGCATCGCCTTGAACATTATTGGCTTCAAATTTTCTAAAAATAAAGTGACCAATATCAAAGTTAAGTTGAAGTGTTGTTTTTTGGGGAAGCGAAAGTTTATAATCGTCGTCAGTCGATGATTCCGTTTCAGATAACAACTCATCCATATTAAAGGTATTTGATTTCACTGAAGCGCTCATTTTAAAATCGGCTTTACCTAGTAAAAAAAGGTAGATGTCAGGTATTTTTCCTGATATACTAAAATCAGATGAATTAGCCATTCCCATTAAAGAATCAACAGCGAAATCTCTGTTGTTGAAAGAGATTTTGCCATGAATGTTTTTGTACTGATTAGGGTCGTCAACAAGTTTAACATTTACGTTGTTAAACACCACTTCACCATCCGATTTTAACCTATCTAAATACTGTGTTTTTTGTTCGATAAAAATATCGGCAAGTTTACCTTGAAAATCAAAAGTAGTGTGCGTGTTTCCACTCATTTCTTCAACGTTTTTTAAGGCGATTTTCTTTTGTAAGTCCTCCAGTGAAATATCGGCCGTGCCTTTCAACTTAATTTGCGGATTTCTCATTTCGCTAATAGCTAATTCACCTTTAACAATAGATTTATCTCCTAAACGTAGAGCAAAGCGATTGATATTTATTTTATGGGGGTTTAGAACACTTTCGCCGTCAAAAGTGTAGTGCCCTTTTAGATCGATATCATCGAAAGTTAAGTTTTCTTCTTTCAGTAGAAATTTAACTTCTTTTGCATCAAAATTAACTTTAATATTTGGTGCCCTAAGTTCGTTTAGAACATTGTTAATCACCAAATCAAATGAACTTTCTCCTTCTGGTTTTAATGAAGAGATATCTTCCAAATAATTGGCGGGTAGGATTGCTAAAATGTCTCCAATGTCAGTTTTTTCTAAGGCAGCTTTTAAGTCGAAATGTATACCATCTTTTTTGTTGATGATAGAACCATTGCCGTTCAACGTTATTTTGTCTTCGATATCCAATTCTATTTCACGCATTTCAAGTTTATCGGTTTCGAAATAGAAGTTGCCTCCTCTTAAGTGATGTTCTAGCTGTAAAGTTTTTTCAAATAGAAAATCGGGATTTTGCATTTTTAACAGTGCTAAAGTTCCTTCTGAGGCGAATGCAATATTTGTCTCGTTGAATACAGGATATAGATCAATTTTTTCTAGAAGAAATGTGTATTTACTTTCTGCGTCTTGATTGAAATATGAAAACTTAATATCGTCGAGGTTAATCATGGTTAAATTTACTTCCACACCGCCATCACTCTCACCTTCTTCATTTGGTGTTTCTTTCCAAATCAAGAAGTTCGCTCTATCTCCCACTTCGTAACCCAAATTCATTTCTCCTTCTTGCACGTGAACTGCATCAATCTCAAAATTTTTGGTGAAAATCGAAAGCATATCGAACATCAAGAACACCTTTTTGGCGCGCAAAAGGGGAGGGGCATCTTTCTCAATACCAGGAGCGGTAATGTTGTTTAATTCTAAAGATGCTTTTGGAAATTTTGAGAAGATTGAAAAGTGTATATCCTGTTCATCATTGATGATAATTTTTCGTGTGAAATTCTTCTGCAATTCGCTAACCAAAGCGGCACGAACCTCATCTTGATAAACAGTGCCAATGATTACTCCTGCTGTAATAAACAGCAAGAATAACCCTAGAAATACCAATCCTATTATTTTGAGTTTGCGTTTCAAAATTTATGTTTTAAATCTAAAAACTATCCCAACATTTTCAAAAAGCGAATCTCATTTTCTGTAAGTTCTCTCCAAGTACCGCGAGGCAAATCTTTTTTGGTTAAACCAGCAAAGTAAACTCTGTCGAGGCGCACCACCTGATAATCTAAATGTTCAAAGATTCTTCTTACAATACGGTTTTTGCCCGAATGTATTTCAATACCTATTTCTTTTTTATTTTCCTTGCTCACGTAAGCCACTTCATCGGGCTTGATGAAGCCATCTTCTAAGGTTAACCCTTCGCCAATTTTATGGAAATCTTCCATGTCGATAGGTCTGTTCAACTCTACATGGTAAATTTTCTTTACCAAATGTTTAGGGTGAATAAGCTTTTGTGTAAGCTCGCCATCGTTTGTAAGTAAGAGAACACCTGTAGTATTTCTATCTAATCTGCCTACAGGGTAAACGCGCACTTTTTTGTCCAATCCTTTCAAGAGGTCCATTACGGTTCTTCTTTTCTCCGGATCGTCCATAGTTGTAATGAAATCCTTAGGCTTATTCAATAAGATATAGGCTAATTTTTCTGCACGAAGTGTTTCTTTGCCATATTGCACTTTGTCGTCGATAGAAACTTTGGTACCTACTTCGGTAACAATTTTACCATTTACCGAAATAGCGCCTACTTTAATTAACTCATCTGCCTCTCTGCGTGAACAAACACCAGCATTAGATATGAATTTATTGAGGCGAATTAAACCATCATCGTTCTTTATGTTTTCGGGCTTAGCCACCAATTTTTTTCTTGGAGTTGCCTTTTCGCCACCCCACCAGCCAGTTTCGCTGCGGTCTTTCTTACCGAATTCTTTTTTGAAAGGCGGTTTAGCTCCGCCTGGTTTGGCATCTTTTTGCCAAGGCTTCTTTTCTGTTTGTCCGGCAGGTTTGCCGTCGTTACTCCAAGTTTTCTTCGTTCCAGAACTAGCTGGTTTTTCATCTTTGCGGAAAGGCTTGCCATCACGGCGGTCTTTGTTGTTAGGCCTTTCATCGCGTTTCTTAGGGTTGTTTTTCCCTGGCCTTTTGTTTTCCATTGTATTTGATTTAGACGTAAAGTTAACATTTAATATTTATTCGCTTAGTTTTGTAACGTTTCTTAGGATTTGCGTTATTCTCGAAAGACATTTGGATGAAAAATATTTTCCTTTTTTTATTGATTTTGGCTGGTCGTTTTGTTGATGCGCAAGATTCGGCGGGTTTTGCTTTAAAGTGGGATGAGTACAATTGGAGTTTTGAAAAGGATTTTAAAGATTTTAAGTCGGGATGGTATGAAGGCTATGATTATGATAGCATAAAGAAAGTACGAATTAACATCGATTTCAATAGTTTTTTGTCCTTCACTGTTGCCGCGCAAGATACTTTAGGTTGGGCGCAAGAGGGTTTTGTTTTAGATACCAATCAAAAAATTGGACTTCAAAATGAAATGTTGCTTTATTATAACAGTGGAAAGATAAAAGCCAAATTACAAGTATTGCCAATTTTTGCAAGAATGCTTTTGCGCTCTTATGGTTCGGGGAGGTTCAAGATAGACACGGTGGCAATCGATGATGGAGAAGGAAATTTGATAATGAAGGTTGTTAGAATGGAAGAGCCTGCTTATAAAACAGCTTTTAATGAGTATAAAATTATTAAGCATGGTGAATGTGTTTACTACGATACTCTAGGTAATGAATGGTTATGTTGCCAATATAATTTCGATAAGTTAACTGGCGGCAAAGAAGCTTTGTTTTACAGAGATAAACTTTATTCGGGCTATAAGGAAGCGCTCAAAGAAGATTCTAAATATTTTCAGGTGGAATATTTGAGTAAAGACTCTATTTCTCGCAAAGAGGAAATTTTGGAAAATGGAAGTTCCATAGAAATGAAAATATGGATAAATAATTTACTGAAATATTCTTCTCAAAAACTATCCGATTCTACTACACAAGAGCGTTGGTATATGAGTGATGGCAAAACAATTATAGAGGAAGTTTCACGCATTAATTACAAACTAAATGGATTTTATTTTAAGCTGAATGATGTTGGCGATACACTAATTTCGGGAGTGTTTGTAAATGACTTAAAACATGGGCAATGGAAAGTTTCCGACACTGTAAAATCATCTCGCCATTTACACACAGGCAATTATTATTACGGACATAAAATTGGTGCGCATTACTATTATTTTAATGGAAAGAAATATAGGGAGGTTAAATACCAGGAATTTCAAAATAAAATTAAGCCCGATCCATATGCCTGGCAATATAGTTCTATTAGAAAAAACGCCGATACTATTATTTGTAAAGTTGAAGAGGTGTTTTATCATGCCAATGGCAATTTAAAACAAGTGGTAATCTATAACCCTCATTGGTATTCGGCAAGCGGTTCAAATTATTATGGCGGAGTATTAGATGGTGTGTATACACCTGAGCAACCTATTACGATTCCTACGTTTTATGTGCCATATTCTACTGAGTATTCCGATTTCTATTTTCATACAGAGAAACAAAAAAATTACAACGAAAAAGGACAAATTTCCTCCATTTTGAAACATAATGATAGTTACGGATTTGATGGCGTTTCACTGGTTTACGACGAGTATGGAAATTTACAACAACAAGATGAATATCACAACGGAATGTCAATTGGTTATTCTTATCGCTTCAACCCTAATGGAGATACTATTTACAAAAAGTATTATGTAAATGGTTTACAGCATGGTGTTAGTATAACAGAGGATGAAAAATCAACTTGGTTTTATGGTGCTGAAACAGGACCTTATGAAAGATTTCAACGATATACGGGAATGACCTATGTTGGCAAAAAGTTTTTTGGAGAAAATTGGGGCTTGACTAAGGTATATCTCAATGGCAAGTTGATTGAAGAGGGCAGTATGTTCGGCTATAACAAGGATTCTGTATGGGTTTATTATGACTCTTTAGGAAACGTGAAAAACACAGTTTCATATGATTACGCACTTCGCCGACCAATATTAGTTGAGAGTTTTTTTCATTCGAAGCAATTAAAATATAGAGGCATGTGTGTGCTTGATGATTATCGTGGTGCAATTCCCTTAGGTAAACATTATTACTACTATGAAAGCGGTGTTCTAAAAGAGTTAAGGGAATATCAAGACACTTTAATTTTAGTTACTGTCTTTAATGAAAAAGGCAAAAAATTATCGGCTATTACATATCGAAACGCTAAGTTGTATAGTGAGTATTACAGTAAAACAAAACCTTATTTGCGTCCAGCTTACGAGTGTTTTACAAAACATGGAAATGCTCTATATTTCGATACCACTGGCACAGTGATAAATGAGCCATCAATTACCATTCCTGCTCAATGGACCGATTTAAAATTGGAAGGTTGTGATGCTACTTCATTTTACATAGATAGTAAAGGCCGTTATTGGTTGGGTACTGGCTCTAGTGGTGGTGTTTATTTATCCAAGGATAAAGGACAAACTTGGTGCGCTAAAAATGAAGGAATTGGTCCGGTACACGTTTCTCATATCGGTGAATTTAAAGGAAAAATGTACATTGAAATTCCTGCCATTACATTAGATGAATATGCTAAAATTTATCAATTTAAAAATGGAAGGTGGATTTTCTATTCCTTGTCTAAAGATTGTTTGGAACTCGTTTTAAGCTTGGAAAAGGAAGTGGATAAAAACGCTTTAAAAAGTAATTTTATTTACAAGAAAATTTATTTGTTTGGTGATTATTACAACAATGCAGCAGATAGATTTAAAGCAAAATATTTTGAAGAAAGTCCGCACTCAATCGTAGCAGCAAAAGATTCATCAAACATTTCTGCGTTTTTATTCAGTCAACCTGGTGGAAATTATATTTCCACTAGTGATTCTACGGGCGTTTTATATGGAAAATCGGGGGTTTATACCCATCTTAAAGATTCTGTTTTCCTACTACCAACCGCAGGATTAAATGCAACTGATGTGCGAGAAATATTTATTGATTCTAGAAAAAACACTTGGGCAATTAGTGGCTTAGGAGATGTGTATAAATACAATGCTAATGGTTGGAAAAAAGTATTCGATTATTATGTACAGCAAAAGGATAGAACCACCTTGGGTTCTTTAACTTGCAATTTCAATGAGTGTGATAGTGCTATCATTTTTTCTTCTTTGGGAGAATTGTGGATAGTAGAAAATGATGTGTTGAAAAAATTTGAAATTATTGACAATCCCTTTAAGGAGACCTATGGGTTTTCTGGAAAATCTAAAAGCGATTTTTTTCTGTTGGGTTTTAATAAAACGATTAGCACTAAAAGTTTTATTTCTCATTATAAGAATGGCCAGTGGACAATTATTAGAGATAGTATCTTTAAGGATGCTTTATTGATAGAAGGGAATTCAATTCTTAAAAAATCTCCAACAGGCGATGTTTGGTTATTTTCCGATGAAAAGATTGTGAATCTTAACTCAGGTTTAACACTTAAATTTACTGAAGAAGAATCAACTATTAAACCAACCGACAACACCATTTCATTCAACTCAATGGGCGATTTTGTTTTTGCTTATTCGGAAGAAGAATTTATTTTTTATACATCCAAAGATGGCTTTGTAAAAAAACGTACACAGCGTTTAGCCGGATTGACATCACTCGCTTTAAGTAATGAGGGCGAGCTTTATGCAGGCACGGGCTATGATTTTCTTGTTAT
>ENA-UPTJ01001646-UPTJ01001646.1-marine-metagenome-genome-assembly--contig:-NODE-1646-length-11569-cov-4.653378_pt1 | contig 11569 bp, 8 predicted proteins | sample MGYA00238168_ERZ767080 | MGnify/ENA primary metagenome ERZ767080 (study PRJEB28935, sample SAMN06266237) | marine metagenome | isolation source: Columbia River Estuary | place: USA:Columbia River Estuary... | reverse complement strand
CGGGCCATTATTAGGTGATACATTAAAGAAACACATAGGGGTTAGAAATGCTGTAACTGTGCCTGATTATTTCTTTAAAGCCATAATTGATACTGTCGGAGTTGACCGAGGAATTGCATTTATTATACCCAATAGATCAAGCAAGTCAACATTAGCAACTTTTGCTGTGAGTATTGATTATTTGGAAGAAATTATTTCGCGAGACCTCTTCCCTGCGCTTTCTGATGAAACAGAAACGAAACTTGAAAAGATGATAGATAAAAAATTTCTGTCATCGGTTGATTGATTAATTAATTGAATATTCTTAATCAATTAAAAGTAGGGCTTCCAGATAAATACCAATTCCCTTTCCATTCTATTAATTCAAATCGCATATCGTAGCCAACTTTGCGGCGATTTAATTTGAATTCGATTCTCCAAATTGGCAGAATTCCTTGATTCTTATATGAAATGTATTTTTGGGGATTGAATTCCATTTGTTTATAAATCAATCCTTGTTTTGAGGCTTTTTTTCGAATTTGCTTTACTCCATTTAGTACTCTATATCGATAATTCATGTATTGTCCATGTACAATTACCTCTGGTGAAATCGTATCAACGAGTCGAACCATTTCAATAAATTCATTTTCAGACATTAAACCATTTCCCAATGTTGACCTTTTATCAAAACACCAAAACATAAGACTATCAATACTTTGCGAAATCGAATAAAACGCTGTAGTATTCAAAGACGGTGTAGTATCCTTGGTATTTGCAAATTTTGCCGATAAAGGCGCAACAAAAGACGCTAGAAAAACGACTAAAATACACCAAACCTTCCGAACTTTGAACTGTATGCGCCTTGGCATACCGCTAAACTACAACATTCTCATGAATTCCAATAATCCGCCCAACGCTCTTATTTCCTGTAAAAGTCCATACTTACAACAACACGCCTACAATCCGGTGGAATGGCAACCCTGGAGTGATCAAGCATGGTCATCTGCAAAGAGTCAAAATAAGTTGGTTTTGGTGAGCATTGGTTACAGCACCTGTCATTGGTGCCATGTCATGGAGAGGGAAAGTTTTGAAGATCATCAAACCGCCGAAATCATGAATTTGGCTTTGATCAATATCAAAGTTGACCGAGAAGAACGTCCAGATATTGACATGGTTTACATGGATGCTTGCCAATTGATGACGGGAAGAGGTGGTTGGCCATTGAATGTCATCTGCCTTCCTGACGGGCGACCCATTTATGCAGGCACGTATTTCCAAAAGCCGCAATGGCAACAAATTGTATTGCAATTATCTACTCAATATCAAAGTGATCCAGATAAATTCTTGGAATATGCCGAGAAGTTCATGGAAGAATTGAATAAGATGAATGCACAACCCAAAGCGCTCGGTGATTTGCAAATTTCCAAAATGATGGCGGCAGAGATTTTTGCGAAATATGCAGAAGATATTGACTGGGAAGAGGGAGCAAAAAAACGAGCTCCGAAATTCCCCGTGCCCATCCAATTTGAATATACCTTCGATTATCTCTTGGCATCGAATGACCCTACCGCAAAAGACTATCTTCAATTGAGTCTCCTTAAAATGGCCAATGGCGGAATATACGATCATGTAAGAGGTGGCTTTTACCGATACAGCACCGATGCCAAATGGTTTGCTCCCCATTTCGAAAAGATGCTTTATGACAATGCGCAGTTGATTGGGCTTTATTCTAGAGCATTTGCTTGGAGTCAAGCCGATATTTTTAAACAAGTGGCTGAACAAACCATCGATTTTTGCATTAGAGAACTCAAAGATAAAAATGGAGGATTTTACTCAGGACTCGATGCCGACTCCGAAGGAATTGAAGGAAGATATTACACTTTCACGTCCCAAGAATTAAAAGAGACCCTCAGCGAAAAAGAACTTGAATGGCTGACTCATTGGTCAAACATTAAAGAAGATGGAAACTGGGAGCATGAATTGAACATCATTCATGTGAACAAGGCTCCATTGCAAGTACTTGAAGACGTAAAAATTACAGCTGAAGAGTTTCATGCGCTGAAATTTTCGGTATTGGGGAAATTATTTAATGCGCAAGCCAATAGAAACAGGCCATCTCTCGATTACAAAATCATCGCATCTTGGAATGGATTGATACTTAAAGGGCTCTGTCAAGCGGGGAAATTCCTAAATTCACAATATACACAGGAAGCCATTGAATTGGGTAATTGGATAGAATCCACACTCATTAAAGACCACAAAATTTATAGAATTCACGCCCAAGGGGAAACCTATACAGAGGGATTTTTAGAAGATTATGCGTCTATTTCTTTAGGATATATAGAGCTCTATAAAACTACTCTTGATGATAAATGGTTGAAATTAGCCCACGAATTAATTGACCGTGCCATTGAATTGTTCTACCAAGAAGATCTTGGCACATTTAGTTTCACATCGTCAGAAGCCGAGAAATTAATCATCAAAAAATCAGATTCTACCGATGATGTTATTCCTGGCAGCAACACCATGATGGCTGAAGTACTGTATTTTTTGTTTACTCATACATCTCAGTTAAAGTATAAAGAGATTTTTGATATCTTGATTAAGCCTATGGCGCAACACATTGAAAAGTTTCCAGGTTGGTACAGCGGCTGGGCAAGACTGCATAATATGTTGACGTTTGGTGATGCGCACATTATTGTCAGAGGAGGACTAGAGTTACCAAGCCACGATCAACTTGCTCATTTTCCTTCTTGGATGAGTATAACAAATGAAAACAGCGGCCAAGAGGGATACTATATCTGCTCTGGTGACCGCTGTTTTGAACCTGTTCAAACTTGGGAACAAGTAGAAGAACTATTGGATGAACTTTTCAGTGTTGACTGAAAAACATTTAATTTATAAAGCTTTTACTTCGTTGACCAATTTCTGAAGACTGTCTTTAGCATCGCCAAACAACATTCCACATTTTGGATCGAAGAAAAGGGCATTTTCAATGCCTGCGTATCCCGATTTCATGCTTCGTTTCAATACCACAATTTGTTTTGAATTGTCGACATCGAGAATTGGCATTCCATATATGGGACTTGTAGGGTCATTTTTCGCAGCAGGATTTACTACGTCATTAGCACCCACAACTAAAACTACATCTGTAGTGGCAAACTCAGGATTGATTTCTTCCATTTCAATCAGTTTGTCATATTCAACGTTACTTTCAGCAAGCAATACATTCATGTGCCCAGGCATACGTCCTGCAACTGGGTGAATGGCGTATTTCACATCTACCCCTTCTTCCATTAAAATATTCTCCAACTCATGACAAACGTGTTGCGCTTGTGCTACGGCCAATCCGTAACCTGGCACAATCACCACTTTTTGAGCGTATTTCATCATAATGGCAACGTCAGTAGCTTGTACTTCTCGAACACTTCCTGTAACAGCAGCTCCAGATGAACCTGAACTTGAACCTGCCATTCCAATTAGAACATTGGTTAATGAACGATTCATGGCCTTACACATAACCACTGTCAAAATGGTACCTGCTGATCCAACCAAAACTCCACCCATCAACATGACATTGTTGTCGTATAAAAATCCGCCGCAGGCGGCAGCAACGCCTGTAAATGAGTTTAGCAAAGAAATGACCACCGGCATATCTGCCCCTCCAATTGGGAAAACAAATAGCAATCCATAAACAACGGCTACTATCATGGTCAGATAGAAATAGGTCAATGAACCATGTCCACCAGAAATCTGAGCTTCGCCATAAGTTACCCACGCCGCGCCCAAAATTATGATGAGAATTATTGCATTGATGTATTGCTGTCCCGCGAAGCGGAAATCACCAATTTTACCATTCAATTTACCCCACGCTACAATACTTCCTACAAAAGAGACGGTACCAATAATTAAACCGGCAATAATAGGAATGAACATTCCTAAGGAGACTCCGGCTTCAATATGTTGCCATTCAATGATCGAAATCAATGCTGCGGCCAAACCGCCCATACCGTTAAACAAGGAAACCATTTCAGGCATGGCTGTCATTTGTACGCGCCTTGCCATTAAAGTTCCAACTACGGTTCCTAATGCAATAGCCCCGATAATATATCCAAAATTAGGGATGAGATAAAATCCATTTTCGCCAATAAAGAGTGTACCAATTACGGCTACGGCCATACCGAAAGCGGCAACTAGGTTACCTTTACGGGCAGAATCGGCCTTTCCCATCATCTTTAAACCAACCACGAATCCTACAGATCCAATGAGGTATGCAATTTCTTGTAAGTGATTCATGGCTTATTTCTTAGGTTTTTTCTTAAACATTTCCAACATGCGATCAGTCACTACAAAGCCACCAATCACGTTTAGTGTTCCAACAAGAACCCCTACAAACCCAACGATCAATGAGAAATAATCATTAGAATCTGCATGTCCAAGTACAATAATGGCCCCAATCAACACTACTCCGTGAATGGCATTAGCGCCACTCATCAAGGGAGTATGCAACACTGATGGAACGTGAGAAATCAATTCAATTCCCACAAAAACCATCAGTATTATGAGGTATATATAGGAAATATTTTGTCCAATAAATTCAATAATGCTGTTCATAAAATTAAGATTGATGAGCGATTAAACATCCTTGAACAATTTCATCTTCAAGGTTAAATTCGATGGTACCTTTAGGGCCCACCAGTTTAAGGAGTTCCCAGATGTTGCGGGCAAAAAGTTCAGAAGCATTAGAACTCAAACTGGAAGGTAAATTCACGGATCCAATGATTTTTACTCCATTGTGAACATAAATTTCGTTGGCCTTAGTTTGAGCACAGTTCCCGCCTTGTTCGGCAGCCATATCAACAATGATGCTTCCGTTTTTCATGAGAGATAATTGCTCATCGTCAATCAAAATTGGAGCTTTTTTTCCGGGGACTAAAGCAGTGGTAATAACTAAATCGGCTTGCGCTAAAGATTTATTCACGGCCTCTCGTTGTGCTTTTCTGTATTCATCAGATGCTTCTTTTGCGTATCCGCCTTCACTACCAACCTCAACACCCTTTACTTCAATGAATTTTCCGCCCAAACTTTGAACTTGTTCTTTGGTTTCTGGACGAACGTCTGTTGCTTCAACAACAGCGCCTAAGCGTTTAGCCGTTGCGATGGCCTGCAATCCGGCAACACCCACACCAAAAATCAACACTTTAGCAGGTGTAACTGTACCAGCGGCTGTCATCAATAAAGGAAAAATCTTATCCAAATGATAAGCCCCTTCAATTACGGCTCTATATCCGGCCAAATTCGCTTGAGAAGAAAGAACGTCCATTGACTGGGCTCGAGAAATTCGAGGAATTGCATCCAATGAAAATACAGACCATTTTTTTGCCTGCAATTGTTCTACCAACTCGGAGTTGGAGCGATGATAAACGTTAGAAATCCAAATTTTATTATCTGGAAGTTGGCTTAGAATATCGGAAGTGGGTACATTGATTTGAACGTACACATCAGCCGATTTTAATTCGTCGAAGGTCTTGATACTTACACCAACTGAAGTGTAAGATTCATCGGTAAAGTGTGCAGGCGCACCTGCGCCATTTTCCACCCATACCTCAAAACCCATTTTAAGAAGGTTTGCTGCAACGGTAGGTGTCATTGACACTCTATTTTCAGCATCTCTTCTTTCTTTAAAAACTGCTATAATCATGGGGTAAATTAGTCTTTTACAAATCGCAACGCACCACCCCAAATTTGCATCCAGTAGATTCCCGAAGGCAAATGATCGATGGAGTATGTATTGTAATTATTTTCCGTCATGGGCAATCTCAACAATGTGAAAGATTGTCCAACGCTATTAAATACTATTAGTTCTTCTGGTGCAACAAAAGGGGCAAATGTGGGCACCAAACAACTCAATGTAATTTTATCTGATGAAGGATTTGGATGAACAGCGACGGTCTTTGAAGTGTATTCCTCCACACCCAAGGGATTAAACCCTCCTCCGCTGCTTAGACCATTGTATTTATCTCGGAATCTAATTTGATTTGGGATGAATTGATTGGTTGGACTTAATTGCCCAGAAACTTCCATAACTGGAATTTTTTCTGAAGATGACAACCATTGGAAAATCACTTGTTTTCGGGGAAATCCTTGGGTAAAAAATTGAGTTTCGATGGTATCTGTTCCATCCACAAACGTGCGCACTCTGATTACGTCTTTATACTCTTTGTAGGGAGTTTTAATACTTCCCCAAGCATCTACTGCATTGGTTCGTATTCCTGCTTGTTTAAAACTAAATAACTGTTGTCCAGGAATTGCAAAAGTAAATTTATAAGTACTCACATCTGAATCATTGTATTCCAGAGGAAACTGATAAATTTCATCCTCGTCTTCATACATGCTTGCTAATGGTATTCCACTGTATGAATAACCTAAGCCCTCGGCTTTAAATACAGAATTTGTAGCACTGTAAAAAGAATACACATTGGTAAAAGAAATTGGCCCTCCTCCAATGGTGTCAGCGGTTTTCAATCCAGTTTGTCCGAAAAAATAAAAAGCATATGGAGTTTTTGCGGCACTTTTATATTCTCTCAATTCTGAAGTTTGAGCTTCCAACTTTGAAAAATCCCAAGATTGGCTTGCTCCTTTTTTCATCCAACCTGGGGGCAAATCAGAGGCCAGAGCAGTAGAAAAACGAATGGTGTCTCCAGCAGCTGGCATGGAGGATTTTGATATAGTGATTTGGCCTTTTACAACGCTAATCAAACCCAACAACAACCAAAGCATGGAGTGTTTTTTCATATTAATTCAAATATAGTTATAAAACATCATAAAAAAATGCCGATTTTTGCAGTTCTATGGAAATTCGGTGGACTGCAAAATCACTTCCCAATCAAGAAATTGTAGCTCGGCTTTCCAAGGAATTGAATGTTTCTGAGCCCATGGCAACCATTTTGGTTCAGCGCGAAATTGACACTTTCGACAAGGCAAAAAACTTCTTCCGACCAGCCCTGAGTGAATTACATGATCCTTATTTGATGAAGGATATGGAATTGGCCTACAGACGTATTAAAGATGCTATCAAAGCTCAAGAATCACTTATGGTTTATGGTGATTATGACGTAGATGGCACAACGGCAGTAAGTTTAGTCTACTCTTACTTTAAAACCCTCAATCAGAATATCGAATATTATATACCTGACCGATATAAGGAAGGATATGGTATTTCCAGAATGGGAATTGACCACGCTAAGGCCAATGGTGTTACCCTAATTATTGCTTTAGATTGCGGAATTCGCTCTAATGAATTGGTTGATTATGCCAAATCATTGGGAATAGATTTTATCATTTGTGATCACCACCTTCCAGGTGCTGAGTTACCCAATGCTGTTGCAATTCTCAATCCCAAAAGAAAAGATTGTGACTACCCGTACAAGGAACTTTCTGGTGCAGGAATAGGCTTCAAACTGCTTCAAGGATATTCTAAACGAGAAGGGTTTTCTGACGAAAAAGCTCTAGAATACATTGATCTCGTTGCCGTAAGTATTGCCGCAGATATGGTTGACATGCGCGGTGAAAATCGCATTTTAGCCTACTATGGACTTAAAAAACTAAATGAAAATCCGTCGTTGGGTTTACAAGCCCTCATGGATGGCGGCCCCAAGAAACAGTCTTACAGTATTCAAGACATCGTTTTTGGCATTGGTCCTAAAATCAATGCTGCAGGTAGAATTTCAGACGCTAAAGCCGCTGTAAGGGTCCTAATTGAGACAGAATACACTAAAGCTATGCAGTTATCGCGCGTGTTAAATGACCGCAATGATGAACGCAAAGAGCTTGATACTGACATTACAAAAACCGCCATTGAATTGATCAATTCTCATCCGGATATGGCAAATCGCAGAAGCATTGTCATCAAAGGTGATGAATGGCATAAAGGTGTGATTGGAATTGTTGCAAGCCGAATGGTTGAGCAATACTATAAACCTACCATTGTTTTTTCTTTAAACGACGGTATGTTGACTGGCTCCGCTCGAAGCGTAAAAAACTTCGACATTCACGAAGCCATTACCCAATGCTCTGATTTGGTTGAACAATTTGGCGGACATAAATACGCGGCAGGCCTAAGTTTAAAAGGAGAAAACTTTGATGCCTTTGTTGAGAAGTTTGAAGGAATTGTTGCAAGAGATATCGAAAAAGCATCTTTGACTCCAGAGGTGGAGTACGACCTTGAAATTGATATCGCTAGCATAACACCTAACATGATGAAGTTGATTGGCCAAATGTCGCCTTTTGGCCCAGGAAATCCGCAACCAATATTCATGTCTAATGGGCTAAAATCGAACAACAGTCCAAGGGTATTAAAAGACAAGCATTTAAAACTTCAATTACAACAAAATAGTCGTTTTATGATTGACGGTATTGGATTTGGTCTAGCTGAACAATTGCCCATAGTATCGAACGGTGCCACCTTCGATGCTTGTTATTGTATTGAAGAAAACTTTTATAACGGTCAGGTGAAGCTTCAATTGCGCTTACGTGACTTGAGAAAGACTCTTACATCATAAATGGTATCTACCTCTGACGGAAAGTAAGCCAATTCCTTATACCCTTCTAAAGCCCTCATTTCATTCAAAGTCATAGGTGCATCCCTGCGCGCATGGAAATTATCCCAAATGACAACCAAAGAATCAGGTAGCCAATCATAGCCTGGTCGCTTGTCAATACTCCAAATGTAAAATGTTGATGCTTCTGCTAAGTTTTGCGAATTGAAAAATGGGTCTAAATCTCTTTTAACGTTTATTTGAGGGATTTGATGAACTAATGGAAGATTCTGGAGTTTACAAGAATCAATATAATGGAAAGCCTTTTCTAAGTTTTTATTTCCTGGGAAACCAGAAATTGGAGCTTCTGAATTCCATTTCCATGGGTACGGCATTTGTGCTCCGGGAAATGCAATAAAAAAACATCCTATCGTTGTTAAAAATTTCAATGACACATTGATAAATCTGACGTCATAAGACATCATTCTATGTATGGAAAATTGCGCAATGAGCGCTGTAACTGGAGACACTACCATGAAAACCCTATGTAAACCATGCGAGCCCATTGTACCAGTCCACCAGATAAAACTATGAACAAATCCATATCCTAGAAACAACGGAAACCAAAGCCAAACCAGAAGTTGACTAATTTCATGTGGAGTTTTATTTTTTAATCGTTGAATAATGTATTGAATACCAAGAAACAATGCAAAGCCCAACAATATAGTAATCCAAATTCCGGTAATATATCTCTGAGATTCTATGTAATGAAAAAATGAACCATGTCCGGGATCAAATACACCTTCTTTTTCAAATTTGATATATGGATTATGGGTGAAAAAATAGTCCCATTCTCCAGTGATAACAGCTCCTAAAACAGCAAATACTGCGGTACCCGAAATTAGTAAATAAAGACTTTTCCATTGATTCCTTGAAAGAACATAAGGCACAATACATGCAATTAAAACTAGACCTTCACTTCTGACTAATGGTAAAAACGAGGCTAAAATCAATGCCGATTTAAAACGGTGAGATGCAAACAGATATAAAATAATACTTAGAACTAAAGCATTTGTAGGTTCGGTAAGAGCAGAATACACGTTGGAAAGTACCACAGGCTGAACTCCAACAAGCAGAATTAATGTCCAAGGATTTCGCATTCCCAATTTACGACCAGTCAAATAAGTCATCCAAGCTGCACCTAGTGTCGCGAAGATATTTAAAGCATAAACCGCGTTAATTGAAATTTGAGCGAACGGCGCTGAAAGTATCGTAAAAAATGGCTTAGCCCATAAATCCAACATCAATTCAGGATGCTTAATGCACCATCTTGCAAAAAGAAAATGATTCCATGAATCTTGTCCACCTGCTGGATCTTCAGAAGTTAAGGCTATTCCTAAATAAATCAAAATAAGCCCAAACACCGCAGCAATTGCCGCACTTGAATTTCTGCGAATTTTAAAGAAATTTGACCAGAAAGATTTATTGGACATAAGGCGAAAATAAAAGAAAAGCCCCGAATTCGGGGCTTTTTAAAAAATTAATATTTGTGGGGATTCAAATTAATAAGTGCTCTTCACCAACATCATATCATTGATGCGTTTTTCAGCGTGCTTAATAGCGGCAATCTGGTTATTGATATTGTGATCAACGGCCATTTTATTGATATCCAAAATAGTTTGGTAAATATTCTCGGTTTGAGCCAATGCTCTTTCTCTAACGTATCCAGTATACTCAGAATATACGTTAATTAGTCCACCAGAATTAATTACAAAATCAGGTGCATAGATGATACCCATTTCTTTCAATTTATTTCCGTGGATAGTTTCATCTTCTAATTGATTGTTGGCCGCTCCTGCAATGATTTGACACTTCAACTTGGAAATGGTATTTTCATTTAAAATTCCACCCAAAGCACAAGGTGCAAATACATCAACATCTAGAGTAAACATATCTTCGATAGATACAACTATTGCTCCAAATTCTTTGGATGCTTTAGCTAACACCTCTTGGTTGATGTCTGCAACATATAACTTAACTCCTTCTTTGTGCAGGTATTCCAATAAATGCCAACCTACTTTACCAATTCCTAGTACTGCAACACTCTTTCCTTGTAAAGAATCCGAACCATATGCAATTTTAGCTGACGCCTTAATTCCCATGTAGGTTCCGTAAGCCGTAACAGGTGATGGATCTCCGCCACCTCCCATTGATTCTGGTAATCCTACAACGTGATCTGTTTCCATTTGAACATACTCCATGTCTTTGGTTGTAGTCCCCACGTCTTCAGCGGTAATATATTTTCCGTTTAAATTATTTACGAAACGACCAAATTTTCTCATTAAAGCTTCACTTTTTTGAGTTTTAGGGTCGCCTATGATTACTGCTTTTGCTCCACCTAAGTTTAATCCCGCAACTGCAGCCTTATAGGTCATACCGCGCGATAATCTTAAAGCGTCTCTCACTGCATCTTTTTCATGCTCGTAAAACCACATTCTTGTACCCCCTAACCCTGGACCCAAAACAGTATTATGAATAGCAATAATAGCTTTCAAACCTGTTGCGTTGTCTTGACAAAAAACGATTTGCTCGTGGTTGGTTGATTCTAGTCCTGCGAATAAGTCGAACTGAGTCGCAGTTTTTGTTTCAAATTGAACGTCTGCCATTGAATTAAAGTGCAAAAATAACCTTTTTTTCTTTAAAGTGTAAGGTGTAAACTTTAAGAAATTTTTTAACTCTTGTGTTTGCATATGTTTAATAAACTCTTTAGTTATATCATTTTCATTTACAAATGCTGGTTTGGCAATCGTATTCCAATATTCATTGAATCGTGTTGTTAAGTTAGTTGAATTTTCTGGACTACCAATAAGACCTTGATTACTAATTATATTACCAATCATCGCATTTCTAAAGGTTTCATATTTTTTAGTATCAACAACATCGTCAGAAATAATCATATAAACTCTTCTAAATGGTACATCAATAAAATTTGAAAAATTACTAAATGGAATAAAAACTTTTTGTTTTTCGGGCAACTTATAATTTGGAGGGAA
>ENA-UPTJ01001637-UPTJ01001637.1-marine-metagenome-genome-assembly--contig:-NODE-1637-length-11603-cov-5.065206_pt1 | contig 11603 bp, 10 predicted proteins | sample MGYA00238168_ERZ767080 | MGnify/ENA primary metagenome ERZ767080 (study PRJEB28935, sample SAMN06266237) | marine metagenome | isolation source: Columbia River Estuary | place: USA:Columbia River... | reverse complement strand
TGCCGATACCGCTGCATTCCATGTAGCCGCGGTTCAGTTCCTTCGCGGTACCCTGCAGTTCACGGTCACCAATGAGCGTCACGATAACAAAGTCATCTGCCACCAAGGAATGTCCGCGTTCGATGAGCGCCAAGGCGCATTCGCTTTTCCCGACGCCGGAGGCACCCCGGAGCAGGACACCCACGCCGCGGATATCGACCAAGGTCGCATGCAGATTCGTACGCGGGGCAAACTTTTCCTCGAGGAGGACGGTGGCTTCGGCCGAGAAGTCCTTCGACTTTAACTGCGTGCGAAGAATCGGGATATGGTGCTTATCCGCCAGGCGCGTTAGCATGGCATCCACTTGTAGGCCGCGCGAAACCACGACGGCAGGAACCTTCTTCGAGAACACGTCATCCACGAGCTTCTCACGCAGGCTGTCCGGCTGGTCGGCCAGGTAGGCCATTTCGCCGGCACCGAAAAGCTGTAGTCGACGATTAGCAAATTCTTTGAAATAGCCCGTAACCGCTAAGGCCGGACGATTGATGGACTTCTCGGAGATGACGTTGTCGAGGCCGTCGGCGCCCGCGAGGAGTTCCATCTGCAGCATGTCACGGAAGGAATCGAAGAACTCCCGAACCGAAACAGATTCAGGGCGGGTTTCAGGAGCGAGGTCGGACATGGCGGATTAGAGTTTAAAGCCTTCGCCCAGGTAGTGACGGCGGCTTTCAGGGTCATTCACGATATCCTGCGGGGTGCCGGAGACAAGCACGCGTCCTTGGTGAATGAGGTAGGCCCGATCCACGATTGAGAGTGTTTCCCGCACATTATGGTCAGTAATCAGGACACCGATGCCCCTTTCCTTGAGGCGACGGACGATGGATTGGACTTCTGCCACGGAAATGGGGTCAACCCCGCTAAAGGGTTCATCCATCAACAAAAAGCGCGGGCTCGTGGCCAAGGCGCGGGCGATTTCCAGCCGGCGACGCTCGCCACCGGAAAGCGTGAAGGCGGGCTGGCGAGCGAGGCGCTCCAAACCAAGGTCGGCCAATTGCTGCGCCGTCCGGGACTGGGCCTCGCGACCGGGAAGGTTCAAGGTCTCCACCACGGCCATCACATTATCCCAGACTGAAAGTTTACGGAAGATGGAGGCCTCCTGCGGCAGGTAGCCGAGGCCAGACTTCGCGCGCTGCCACATCGGCATCTCGGTAATATTACGTCCGTCGAGAAACACCTTGCCAGCGGTCGCAGGAATCAAGCCCACGACCATGTAGAACGTCGTCGTCTTGCCGGCACCGTTCGGGCCAAGCAAACCCACGATTTCGCCGGCCTTGAGTTGCAGGCTCACATTATGTACAGCGACCTTCGGGCCGTAGTGCTTGGCGAGCGACTCGACGCGGACCACGCCCTTTTCGCTGGTGTCTACCATGGTTAAATGAGGAAGCCCTCAGCGTCCTTTGTCGAGGCTTTTGACCTGCGGGAGGGTGAAGTCTTGGCCAAGGAAAATCTTCGGGCGGACGACCTGGCCAGGCAGGTTGGGGTCGGGAGCTTGGTCCATGCGCCAAATCCGCTTCTTCATATCGTAAGTGATTTCCTTAGCCGGAATACCCTCCCTGCCCTGCGCATCGCGGATGCGGGCATCGCCAAAGAGTTTGGCCACACCGACCTCAGGCTGAACCTCCAGCGTACGACCAAAGGCCGTCGTGCCGCCGGCTAAGACATTGACGTTACCACGACCGACGATGAGACGCGCGGCTTGCTTCCCCTTGGCGTCAGGCTCAGCCAACCCTTCGAGAAGGTCACAGGTGGCATCGGTCCCTTCGGTCCGCATCCCGACGGCACCACGGAGGAAGAACTTCGTCATCTTGGGCGTTGCGAGGATTTCCTGGGCATCAGCGATAAACTCGGCAGATTTTCCGTTACTAAAGTCCACCCCGAGCCGCGGGCGGGTTTCGGCGGCCCCACCGCTCAGGGTCAAGAGACGTGGCTGACCCAGTAAGTTGTCTTTCTTAAGGATTTCTTCGATTTGGACGGCCGGCACGTAATCGATGCGCTCGGCGGAACAGCGTAACCCGGGCTGACCATAGCGGACCGCACCGGTCAGGAAGACCTTCTGTAAGACTAGACGGCTGGGCTTACCTTTAATCAGCGGCGCCGCCGCATAGGCAACCATACGCTGCGACTCGGTATGCACATCACCGGAAGCGTAGAGCACATTACCGGCGAGGTCGACTTCCGCGGCACCAGCTTCATTGCTTAGGAAAATACGGTCGGCCTGAGCTAAGCCCATGGGCCCATCGACATCAACGGCAGGGAGCGTCACGGAGGCGCGCTCCTCAGGCGAGGACGTCACCGAAACCTGCTGCTTCCGGGTATCGGAACGAATGGAGGCACCGGCGACCTCGAAGCCGCGGGGTTCGATCAGGCGTGGACGCCCATCTAACTGCAGTTCTTGGCGAGTAAGATCCCAGCGAGCCTTACCGGCCTTAAAGAGGTTGCCGTCCGCGGAGCCTTGCACCTCACCTTCGCCGCTGAGCACATCGCCCTGGAGCCGTGAATCGGTTGCAATCAAGCGCTGCGCGGAGACCTTGCCCTGCTCCGAAGTGAACTCGGCAGCACCATCCAACTGGAGGACTCGCAAATCGGCTTTTACATCACGCGTGATCAAGGCCGTCTTCCCGTAGGCCTCCGAAGCCTCCCGACCCAGCCGGGTGGACTTGAGGTAGACCCGCTTCCCTTCGGCGGCGACCAAGCGCGTGACATTGGCCTTGGCGTCGTGCTCGAGCTGCTGACCTTCGGCCTGCAAACCGGGCTCCGTCAAACGCACCGCACCAGTCACCGTGAGGCGCTCGTTAGCTTGGTCAAAGAAAGCCGTGTCGCCCTGCAGAGTCTGACCATTCAGCGTACGCACTACTTTCCCGCTGGCTTGGAGCGAACGGCAGGTCTTGTCGCCCTTCGGGCCATCATCGAGGACGCATTCGATGCGCTCACAGGTGAGCTTCTCGCCGAGACGTTCTAGGACCACCTTACCCGCGAAGATCAAGAGCGTCCCATCGGACCGGGGCGATACGTCGAGGCGCTCGGCGCGAATCCGGAGACGCTTAGTGATGGGCTTGGCAAGATCGAGTTCGGCGACGACGTCGGACTCAATCGTGAACACGTCGCCCTTCGGATCAGAGAGCCAACTCCAGCCCATGCCCTTCAGGTCGAACGAAGGCGAGCGGGCACTAAAAGACGCGGGCCCGCGGGCGAGACGCTTGGCAGGAATCAGCGTCCCGTAAGGGCTCGCAAAAGACAGGACGACCTTGCCGTCCTTAAACGACTTTCCTTCAAGTTTAGTGAGATCCCAAGTGCCGGCCTCGGCCGTTGGCTTCATCGAGGCGGAGCGGAGTTCCCAGGCCTTCTCGGCCTTCGCGTCCTCCGCGTAACCAGCAACAACGGCGTTGGTCACTTCTTGAAACGTCACTTCCTTTTGCTGTGCGCAAAGCCCCGCCGACAGGAGCAAAGTCAACCAGGTGGCGCGCATGCGTAATGACACCCCAGCAAGGGCTTTAAATCAAGCGCTTATGCCTTAGGCAGGCGCGGAAACGGCGCCGGGGCAATCAAGGGAGACATCGCCACCGAGGGCACCTGTGTACCAATCGCTAACGGGAAACCGCCTAAGAACTCCCCGGCTGGCAACATCTTGCCACCGGGCCGTTGCAGGTGCGTCAACAAACAGGCACCTGACCCGCAAGCGATGAGCACCCCAGACTTGTCCGCCGCCAGAATGGTGCCCGCTGGTGCCACCGCACTAACGCTCACGGCTTGGGCGGCACCGACCTTAATGACCACGCCGTTACAAACGAATGTGCTCCCCGGCCAGCCTTCCATCGCGGCGATACGACCTGCGAGCAGCCGGGCGTCCGCACTAAAATCAAGCGCCTCATCCTGACGGGTCAGGCGACGGGTGTAACTGACTTGCGCTTCGTCCTGCGGCACAGGGATGGATGTGCCCGCCAAGATTGCGGGCAAGGCGCGGGTCGCCAGTTCCCCCGCGAGGTCGCCCAAGCGGGCACGCAAGGCCGCGCGGCCTTCGTGCGGGGCAATCGCCAACGGGGCCGAGGCATGCAAGGGACCTGCATCCAGTTTACGCACGACTTGCTGAAGCGAAACCCCCGTGACGTCTAAGCCGGCGGCCAAAGCGCCCTCGACGGGCGTCGCCCCACGCAAAGCCGGCAACAAGGAGCCGTGGAAATTCACTAAGCCTAGGCGCGGCGCCTGCAGAAAATCGTCCTTCAGGATCTGCCCATAGGCCATGACCACGCCGAGGGAGACATCCAAGGACTTCAAGTATGCGGCATCTTCCGCCGAAAGTTTCTCGGGTTGAAGGAGAGGCAAGCCCTCTTGCCGTGCCCACGCCGCTACGGGATTGGGGCGCACCGCTTGACCACGGCCCGAGGGACGGTCGGGCTGAGAATAGACGGCCACGACCTCGACTGCTGGGAGAGCCCGCGCTGCGACAAACGCCGCCAACGCGATTTCATCTGAACCCAGCAGGACGAGGCGGTGCCGCATCGTTTATTTGCGGGCCTGACGGGCCGCGCGTCCCTTGAGGGAGCGGGGCTTATCCCAGCGCGTGAAAGCTTTCTTGTTCGAGGCCTTCGAGCCACCCTTACCAATCTTGCCGCTATTGCTGCCGCGGATTTTACCCTTGGCGGCCGGACCGGCTGATTTGGCCGGACGAGCCTTAGCCCCAGGGGCCGGCTTAGCAATGTGCGCAGGTGCAGCGGATCCTTCGATGCTGGTCGAGCCGCCCTCGTGGCGCGTACCCGGAGGGGCGAAATACTTACGGCCTTCCTGCTTGGGCTTGCCCACGACATCAATGAAGACCGGCACGCCGGAAAGCTCGAAGCCTTCGTGGATGCCTTTGACTAAGAAACGTTGGTAGGCCTCCTCGAGGCGCTCTTCCGAGTTACAGAACATCCGGAAGCGGATTGGCCGGCGGGAAACCTGCGTCACGTAGTAGCACTTGAAGCGGCGGCCGGAGACCATGCGCGGCGGACGCTTAACCATGAGGTCCTGAATCACACGGTTGATGCGGCCCGTCGGAATCGTCGCGCCGGCACGGATATAGACCCCTTCGGCAGCGTCGAGGAGGTCGTCGGCACGGAGGCCGGTCTTCGCGGAGACGAAACAGATGGGCGGATCAGGGAGGAAGAAGAGTTCGCGGCGGACGGCGGCACGGAACTTTGCGCGGAATTCTTCTTCATCTTCGAAACCGCTGATGGCGTCGGCGCGGAAAGCCTCTTTCGCCAAATCCCACTTATTAACCACGACGACGAGGCCACAGCCGATCAAGGCCAGCTCACCCGCGAGCTGCTTATCGATGCGCGTCACGCCTTGCTGGGCGTCGAGCACGAGGAAGACCACGTCGGTGTCGGCGAGGATTTCGTTGGAGCGGACCTGCGAGAAGAAGTCGAGCGTATCACGCTTATTCGCGGTGCGCCGACCCGCCGTGTCGACGAGGACGAATTCGGTCTTGGAGCCGTCGGACTTAGCGCGAGCGAGGCGCGAGCGCACTGGATCGCGGGTGGTGCCAGCGATTTCACTGACGATGAGACGGGAGCTACCGAGGAGGCGGTTACCTAAGGAACTCTTGCCCACGTTCGGACGACCGGCGAGCGCGAGGCGAATCGGGTGCGGCGTGGAAGTCGTCGGCTCCACCGGGGCGGGACCGAGCTTCTTAATAATCAGGGCGCAAAGTTCCGCCATGCCCCGACCGTGTTCGGCCGAGACGAGGAATGGATCGCCGAAACCCAAAGCGTAGAACTCGCCCACTTGGCGGTCGCGTTCTTCGGTGTCAGCTTTGTTGGCGACCACGACAACGTCCTTACCGGCTTGGCGGAGTTTCGCGGCGACTTCCATATCGAGCGGGGCGCAGCCTTCGGAGGCGTCGACGATCAGGAGGACGAGACTGGCGGCGGCGAGGGCGAAATCCACCTGCTCTTCCACGGCGGCGGCAACGACCTTGGGTGTCAGCTCAGCCTTATAGAGACCGATACCACCGGTATCCATCAAGGTGTAACGCCCTTCCGAGACATCGGCCGTGAGTAAATCGCGCGTCACGCCTGGCTGATCGTGCACAATCGAGATGCGCCGCCCGACGATACGGTTGAAAAGCCGGCTCTTGCCGACGTTGGGACGGCCCACGATGGCTACTGCCCGGGAAAGTGCTGTGTTCCGTTCCATGAATACGGACAGTCACGACCTCCCGCCCCGCAAGCAAGCAAGGATGCTTACTTCCGGGCCGGCAAAGTGTCCAAGAAGCGGGCAATCCGCTCGCCCGCCTCGTGAATACGCTCGTAGCTGGTCGAGAAAGAGGCACGGCAGAAGCCCGCGCCGGCGGCACCAAAGGCCGTTCCTGGCACCACGGCGACCTTTTGGGCGGCCAGCAGTTGGGAAGCAAAGGTCATGGAGTCTAGCCCCGTGCTGGTGATATTAGGGAACGCGTAGAAGGCGCCGCGAGGCAAGTGACACGGCAGACCGAGTTCGTTAAAGCGGCGGACGATGAAGTCGCGGCGCTCGCGGTACTTGTCGCGCATGTGGAGCATCGACTCACGACCGTTCTTCAGGGCCTCCACGGCAGCTTCCTGGCTGATGATGGAAGCACACATGATGCCGTACTGGTGAATCTTGAGCATGCCGTCGATGACGCCGGCTGGGCCACAAGCGTAACCAATGCGGAAGCCCGTCATGGCAAAAGCCTTGGAGAAACCATGCAGGAAGACCGTTCGCTCGCGCATACCTGGCAAGGACGCGATGGACACGTGGTCGCCTTCGAAGGTCAGCTCGGAGTAGATTTCATCCGAAGCCACCAAGAGGTCCTTCTCGATCGCAAACTTGGCGATCTCCTCCAGCTTCTGGCGATTGGCGGTACCGCCGGTCGGGTTCGTGGGGAAGTTCAGGACCAGCACCTTGCAGCCGGGCTGCCAGGCAGCGCGCAAGGCGGCGGGGTCGAGGGCAAACTGGTCGCTGGAAACCGTGCGGATGGGCACAGGCGTCGCATGGCAGAGCGTGACGCTCGGCGCGTAGGACACGTAGCAGGGCTCGTGGTAGAGGACCTTATCGCCTGGGTTGAGCGTAGCGCGGAGCATCGCATCGAGCGCCTCGGAGACGCCGACCGTGACAAGAATCTCGTCTTCCGGATTATATTCGGGGCCGTAGTTACGGGCGACGTAGCGGGAGATCTCCTCGCGGAGGGCCAACGTGCCGCGGTTGTCGGTATAGGAAGTCCGCCCCTTCTCCAATGCGGTCATGGCGGCCTCGCGGATATGGAACGGGGTAACGAAGTCGGGCTCGCCGATGCCGAGCGAGACCGCGTCTTTCATCTTCGACACAATCGCAAAGAAATCACGGATACCGGATTTGGGGAGCGTAGCGACGTGCTGCGCAACGAAGCGGGCGGAGTCATCCATAGGTCCGAGGCTCAGGGGCTGACCGAGGGCTGGTCGCGGCGCGTGCCTTCGTCGGTGACGACAAAGCCGTCCTTCTTGTAGGCCCGGAGGAAGAAGTGGGTCGAGGTACCCTGCACCCCTTCGATGCGGGCGAGGCGCTCATGGACGAAACCAGCGACCTTGTAGAGGTTGTCAGCCGTGACGACCACGAGGAGGTCGTAACCGCCAGACATTAAGTAGCAGCTTTCGACCTGTTCGAATTGGCTAATACGTTCGGCGATACCGTCGAAGCCGCCCGTGCCTTCGGTGCGAATCTTGATTTCAATCACCGCACGGACGCGGCGCTCGGCTTCGTAGCTCGGGTTGAGCACGGCCCGCATGCCCAACAGGATTCCTTGGGTGCGTAAGCTCGCGAGTTCGCGTTCCACGGCCTCGGCGCCGAGGTTCAGAATCTTACCGATTTGGGCGGTGTCGAGGGGCTCGCCCTCGAGGAGTAGCTTCAGTACGTTGTTCATGGAATGCGGAAATTAGGCCTTAGGCAAAGCGCGGCGGGCGCGAGCGGCGGCGGCGAGTTGGTCGAGTACCGGGCGGGTCTGCTCAAAGGAGATGCAGGCGTCGGTGATGCTACAACCGTAAGTGGAGCCTTCGCGGCCCTGCCACTCTTGGCGGCCTTCGACGAGGTGACTTTCAATCATCACACCGCCGAGGATACGGGAACCCTTGGCGACCTGTTCGGCGAGGTCGGCGGCGACCAGCGGCTGGCGGCGATGGTCCTTAGAACTGTTGCCGTGCGAGCAATCGACAATGAGGCGAGTGGTGATGCCAGCCTTCTGCAGGCGGGTTTCGGCGTCGCTGACGGTTTCAGCGCCATAATTAGGGCCGGTGCGCGAACCCCCACGCAGGATAACGTGGGCGTCGGGGTTACCCGAGGTCTCGAAGATTGAGACGACCCCGTCCTTGGTCACCGAAGGGAACCAGTGCGAAGCACGCGCAGAAAGGCAGGCGTCGATGGCGACTTGGATGGAGCCGTCGGTGCCATTCTTGAAGCCCACCGGCATCGATAGGCCGGAAGCCAGCTCGCGATGAATCTGGCTTTCCGTGGTGCGGGCGCCGATGGCACCGTAGGCGACGAGGTCGGCCAAATACTGCGGCGTGATTGGATCGAGGAACTCGCTCGCGGACGGTAACCCCAGGTCGGCAATATCAGCCAAAAGGCGGCGACCTAGACGGAGGCCATCATTGATACGGAAAGAGCCGTCGATTTGCGGATCGTTGATTAGGCCCTTCCAGCCGACGGTCGTCCGGGGCTTCTCGAAGTACACGCGCATCACGATGAGCAGGTCTTCGGTGTGCTTACGGGCTTCCTTAAGAAGTAAATGGGCGTACTCCATCGCCGCCTTGGGGTCATGGACCGAGCAAGGGCCGACGACGACGAGCAGACGGTCATCCTTACCCGCGAGGATGGCGGCGGCGTCTTTTCGGGCGGACGAGACGACCTCGGTGGCACGCTCCGTCGGGCGCAGCTCCGAAAGTAAGAGCGCGGGAGGCAGTAGGGGGAGCCGGCTGCGAATGCGTAAGTCGTCCGTATTGTGGTACATCGGGAAGGGCCTTTCCTGTTGGCAAAAGGGCGTCAAATGAAGGGCAGACGCTGGCCCGTGTCAATGTCTCGTCCCGTATTGACTGACGGACCTCACTGTATCAAAACTGTCTCAACTCGACATGCCTAAGGCCCCCGCCCCAGATTCCCCCGAGCAATCGGACGCCTTCCGGGCCTACATCGCCGAACAGGGCCTGCGGGCTACACGTCAGCGGATGGCCGTGTTTGAAGCAGCCCGGAGCATCCTAGGTCACTACACGGCTGAGGACCTGCTGAAGAAGTCACGGTCGCTGGACCGTACCGTTTCGCGGGCCACCATCTACCGGGCACTGCCCTTGCTCATCGGCGGACATATCATCCGCGAGATCGATGTCGGGCGTGACCATAAGTATTACCTCGCCGAGGTTGGCTCGTCTACATTCCGCGCCCAACTCGTCTGCGAGAGCTGCGATACCATCGTCGAGGTGGATGCGCCCTTCATGGAGTGGTACGGTAAAGCGGTCGCCGCCAAGCACGGGATGAGGCCGATTTCCCAGAAACTCCAAGTCACCGCCCTTTGCGAACGTTGCCAAAAACGTAAAGCCCTTCGTCCATGACCCCTTACCCGACTGCCACGGTCTTCCCTCCCCTGCCCGCCGGCGGCCTCCCACTGACCGACCTGCAACGCGAAGTCCTCGCCCTCAAGAAAGAAAAGGACGCGCTGATCCTGGCACACAACTACCAGTGTGAAGACATCCAAGGCGTTGCCGACTACGTGGGAGATTCGCTCGGCCTGGCGTACAAGGCCGCCGAAGCAAAGAACGCCACCATCGTCTTCTGCGGGGTACACTTCATGGCCGAGACGGCCAAGATTGTGAACCCCACTAGGCGCGTGCTCCTGCCCGATATTGAAGCCGGCTGTTCACTAGCCGACTCCTGCCCCGCCGAAAAACTGGCAGCCATCAAGGCCGCGCAGCCTGACCTATACGTCGTGGCATACATTAACTGCAGCGCTGCCGTGAAAGCCCTCTGCGACGTCATCGTCACCAGCGGTAATGCCTCAAAAATTGTCAATAAGGTCCCAGCCGAACGACCCATCCTTTTTGTCCCCGACCAGAACCTTGGGCAGTGGGTCTCCAAGAAGACCGGCCGGGCGATGCAGCTCTGGCCGGGCAATTGCTACGCCCACGTCCAATTCACGCCAGGGGCCCTCCTCCGGGCTAAAGCCGCGCACCCGGGAGCCCCCGTCGTTGCTCATCCCGAGTGCACCGAAGCCGTCCGGGAGATGGCAGATATGGTCTGTTCGACCGAGCTCATGGTGGAGTGGAGCCGGCAGCAAAAGGCCGATACCCTCATCGTCACGACCGAGTCCGGCATGATCCATCGCCTCCGCCGGGAAGTGCCCAATAAGACCTTTGTGGCGGCCCCGACCGACCGTTGCGCCTGTAATGAATGCAAGTTTATGAAGATGAACACCCTGCAGAAGGTCCGGGACTGCTTAAAAAACGGTACCCCCGAGATCACCTTGCCCGAAGCGATCCGGGCTGCGGCCGAGGTCCCCCTCCGCCGCATGCTGGAGTGGAGCCGTTATTAGTCCTTAAGGGGTTTACTAGAGTTTTTAATAAGGTAAATAATTCGTTAAAACCTGTTAGTCAGATTTGACTTGCTAGAATTATTATTAAATTTGGTTAAGAGTACGGGCTAGACGATTGGAATCTTTCATCGTCAAAACCCCTCATTCCTCCTTCCCAATGAAAATCGACCTCGCACCTAACAATTTCACCACCAAAGACGCTTTCGTCCGGGCTGCCCTGTCGCGGGCCCGCGACCTTGCCGTCCAGTCGTGGGATATTGAACACTCTGACCGCCACTCGGCCCTCGAGAAAGAGGTCGCCGCTCTGTCCAAGAACGAGCTGTCCCGGCGCCTCCTGAAACTGCTCTCGCGCCCGAACCGTGCCCGCGCCCAGATCAGCGATGCCATGCGCACTAAGGCTAAGACCATGCGCAAGAAGGGTTCCCCCGTCCGCGAAATCGCCGCTGAGCTCGGCGTGTCGATCCCGTCGGTCTACAACATCACCAAGGACTAACCTTGCGATAGGTCACTCGGCATCGTTGATTATCGGCGATGTATGAGTGGCCCTATGGTGACCCCGCGAAGGCTCCGGCGCGCGGTCCGCTGCATGTCGGCGGTAAGTTAGACTTTTCCACCCTGCTGTCGGCCTACCGACACGGGGTTTTTCCTTGGTACTCGGAGGATGAGCCAGTGAAGTGGTTCTGCCCGAGTCCGCGGTTTGTGCTGCTGCCCGACGAACTCCGAGTGACGGATAGCCTCCGCAAGACGATGCGAAAAAAGGGCTGGCAGGTTACGCTCGACCAAGACTTCGAAGGGGTCATGCGCCACTGCGCCGCGGTCCCCCGCCAAGGGCAGTTCGGCACCTGGATTACGGAGGACATGATTGCCGCCTATGTGGAGCTGCACCGAAAAGGCTACGCCCACAGCGTCGAAGTCTTCTGGCAAGGCGAACTCGTCGGCGGCCTTTACGGGGTCAGCATCGGCCGTATCTTCCACGGTGAGTCCATGTTCCACACCCGCAGCGACGCCTCGAAAGTCG
>ENA-UPTJ01001636-UPTJ01001636.1-marine-metagenome-genome-assembly--contig:-NODE-1636-length-11609-cov-5.701662_pt1 | contig 11609 bp, 11 predicted proteins | sample MGYA00238168_ERZ767080 | MGnify/ENA primary metagenome ERZ767080 (study PRJEB28935, sample SAMN06266237) | marine metagenome | isolation source: Columbia River Estuary | place: USA:Columbia River... | reverse complement strand
ACCCCTACCGAATGGAGTGTACTATTTCCACTTGCAGCACCTCAAAAAACCAATCGTTCACAAAGGATTTATACAAGTAATTAGATAATTTTTTACATTCTATTTAACTTATAGCCTTTTCAAACGTCTAATCTGTTAATGAATCGTTCTACTTTTATTCTATTCTCTGCTACTGCCTTAAGTTTAATGATTTTTTCTTGCAGGAAAAACACACCTGATAACAACCAATATTCAAGCGAAGCCATAAAACGGGTCTTTGGGAATTCGATTGATATTAACAATCCCGAAAACTACGCCAATCAAAATATTCCATTTTATATTTTAGCACAGAACGGTCAAAACAATCCCATTGACAATCGTAAAGCAACATTGGGAAGGGTATTGTTTTATGATAAAAAACTAAGCGTCAACAATTCCATAGCCTGTGGTTCCTGCCATAAACAAGAATTTGCGTTCAGCGACACTGCAAAACAAAGTGTGGGGGTAAACGGAATCACCAACCGTCATTCAATGCGCTTGATTAACACTCGTTTTGCGAGAGAATCAAAATTCTTTTGGAATGAACGTGCCGCATCTCTAGAAATCCAAACCACCATGCCCATTCAAGATCATGCAGAAATGGGATATAGTGGTCAAAACGGTGATCCCGGAATCAATGATTTAATTGCCAAACTCAACGCCGTTGATTATTATCAAGAATTGGTTTCTTGGGCGTATCAAAATCCTCAGAAAACAAAGAAAATCGACGAAAATACCCTCCAAGAATGCTTATCTCAATTCATCAGAAGCATTCAATCTTTCGACAGTAAATTTGATCAAGGCAGATCTCAACTTCCTCTCAATGCCAATAACAATGACCTACCTAACTTTAGCACTGAAGAGAACAGTGGCCGAGCATTGTTTACAAATCCTCCCGTTTTTAATGATACCGGATTGAGAATTGCCGGTGGACTTGGTTGCGGTGGATGTCACCGAGCTCCAGAATTTGATATTGATCCAAACAGCTTGAATAACGGGTTCGTAGGAAACAATGAGGATCCTAGAATTCTAGATCTTGGTAATACCCGCAGTCCGTCTTTGAGAGACCTTGTTAATCCAAGTGGCAACATTAATGGCCCGTTCATGCATACTGGAGTTCAAAACAGTTTGGCCCAGGTGATAGGACATTATAATAGAATTCTAATCAGACCCGGAAACAACAATATTGACCCAAGATTAACTCCCAGAGGATTCCCGCAGAAATTGAATGTTTCAATACAAGAGAGAGCGGATTTAATTACATTTTTACAAACTTTAACGGGCAATGACGTTTATACGGATGTTCGTTGGAGCAATCCATTTCAATAAGGCCAAAATATTGCTTATTTTTGCCGCCCTTGGCCCCGTAGTTTAATGGATAAAATTAGCGTTTCCTAAACGTTCGATATGGGTTCGATTCCCGTCGGGGCTACCAATTCCTAAATCTTCATGTTTGATACTATATTAAAACCCTTCATTGGGGTGCTGGTTCTGTTCGCTTCACTAACATCAATAAATGCTCAAATTGATTCTACCACTGTCACCCAAGACAGTATAAATTTCAATGACTCTGCTACCCGAAAACCATTCTTTCTTACCAAAAGAGAAATTCAAAAGGTGATTAAGGTAATCAAAGCCAGCGATGAGATCAGGAAATTAATTAAGCGCGATTATTCAGATCTATTTCAAATGAATGGGTTTCACCCAGCTCTGGGATATACCTATCAAGGAGTGAATACATTCAGTATGGGACTTGGATACGGTAAAAGGCACTTGTTTAAACCCACAACCTATGAGAATTTTCACTCTAAATTGTTGTTATACCCTGCTTTTGATAAAACCAATTTAGGATTTAATGTGGGTTATACTCAAAGCAAACTTTTCGGTTTTTGGGGTGTAGAAACTTTCGTATTATCTAATGGGAAAGGGCAAGCAAACTTCGCTTTACGTCCTGAAATAGGCATTAGCATCATTGGGGCCATTGATATAGGATATGGTTTCAATTTAGCCTTAGATAAAAATCCTTCATCATTAAATTCGCATTGTCTAGTAGTGAGATATACCCACCAATTTTTACATAAATCTATTAAAAACAAGGTAAAAGAAATTAACTATGTTTTCAATAGAGATTACCCTAGATTGAAAGAAATTGGATTGAACATTCTAGAATCAAGAACTAAATAATTTATAACTTCCCAAACAAAACGGTATAGAAGCGGACTGCATTTTCAAAGTCCCCTCTGATCACATGCTCATTCTTACCATGAATTCCCGATAGGTTCACAGAATTAAACCTGTAAGGCAAAAAACGGTAAATTCGATCGCAGTTCTGAATATAGTGTTTGCAATCACTCCCAACAATTGCGAGCCCCGGAACCACAACGGCTGAAGGAAATACCTCATTAACACTGTTGCGTATCTCTTCGAATCCCAATCCATTTGACGGTGAAACTGGACTTGATTCATTAGAATTACCAACCAATCGCACCTTTACACGGTCATCGTTAATGGTTCTTTTAGCCCAATCAACTACATTTTTAATACTATCACCCGGAAGCAACCTAAAATTAACAATTGCCGTAGCTTTCGGCGGCACCACATTCTCCTTTTCACCCGCATTAATTATGGTGGTGACATGAGTGGTTCTAACCGTTGCAGCGGTCTTATCGCCTTGGTTTAAAACCCATTTTACCAACGGCGAGGTAATCCATAAATTTGAAAATAACAGTCTGTAACCCCAATCCATGTATGGCGCCGAACTCTCAAAAAGCCCTTTGATGGGTTCCTGAATTCGCGATTCAAATTGTGTCTCATCCAATTTTTTCAAAGCACTGGTCAGCACCGATGTGGTATTGTCTCTTTTCGGCCATGCGCTATGTCCGCCTTTGATTTCGACGGATATTTCAACCGTTGCATAACCCTTTTCGGCTACTCCAATAATTGCTGCGTCGTTTTTCAACCCTGGAATGACCTTTTCCATCACTCCAAAGCCTTCGTCATTGACAAATCCAATTTCTATATTATTGTCTTTTAAATATTTACTGATTTGAGCTGCTCCTAAATTTCCACCCACTTCTTCATCATGGCCAAAAGCCAAAAGTATTCTTCTTTGTGGAATCTTATTCGTTTTCAATGTGGCTTCCGCCGATTCTAAAAGTGCAACTACCGCATTCTTATCATCCAAGGCTCCGCGTCCCCAGAGAGTGTCTTTTTCTATTGTGCCGGCAAACGGGGGATATTTCCAATTAGATGAATCTTCCACGGGTACCACGTCTAAATGTCCCAAGAAAAGAGCCGCGGGCAACGTTTTATTCAACGATGGAAGTTCAATCAATAAACTCCCTTGATTGATTACCGACCATGTAGCATTTTGAGCCAACAACGGATAGTTGATTTTCATCCACCGGTGTAAATCTTGAAACTTTTTAATGGCCATAGAATCACTGTCGCTCGATGGGCTCAAGGTTTTAAACTGCAATGCCTGTGAAAATCTCAAAAATGCGGAACCATCCACATTTGAAGAAGCCGATGGACTGTTCAACAAATTAAATTTTGGCTTTGTATTAAACACAAATGCTTTTAAAACCATTACCAATAAAAGAATTCCTATAACAAAAAGGAGGGTTTTTAAGATGTTCTTCATCACTTGAATCAAAGATATAACTTCTCATGAATCCATGCTTACACAATTCATAACTACCTTTGTATCAATCATGTTGAAAAAACAAAGGCTAATCATATTCGCGCTTGTCCTGCTTTTTACCCAAAATGTCTTTTCGCAAACGCGCATTTCCAACCAAAAATACATTGATCAATATAAGCCTCTTTGCGATAGCCTATCAGCAAAATATGGTATTCCACCATTGGTGATTCTTGGAATTGGAATCTACGAATCAGATTACGGTAACAGCAAGGTTTGTAGACTGTTGAATAATCACCACGGGTTGGCGGGTAAGAACAATTTACTCAAAACCCACGGAATTAAATCTCGGTACAAGCAATTTGAAACTGATTCCTTGGGATATGTTGCCTTTTGTGAATACGTAGCCGCAAGAAAATACTACCAAACCATGCCAAAGGATGCAGACATTGGATTATGGCTTACAACCATTGGAAGTCATGGATATTGCCAAAATCCTCCGATTTGGAAAAAGCACATCTTGCAAATTTTAAGCAAAAACAAGTTGATTTAACGGTCTTAATGCCGTTTTATTTTAGTACATATCCATTTTGTACGCGAATGAATATTCGGTTTCATGTTTACTCTTAAGACGTTAAAAACTAAACAATTTTAGGCGTTTCACCTTTACGGCACTGGGTTTTTACTAATTTCAATTGATTTATTCTTCAAAAAGTAATTAATTTCAAGTATTATTGAAGTAAATGTCCCATTCACCAAACCGAATTGCATTCACCAATACTGGAAATGCATTTCAATCAGAATTACGCCAAAGAATAGATGCTTATTTCACTCAAAATAACATCTCAAAAACAGGAAATTTTTTACTCTGGACCAAAACGTTTCTAGCATTAGCACTTCCACCTGCTTTATTAGCTTATTCCTTTTTAGGTGGTCTCCCAATGTGGGCTAACTACTCCATTTTTGCATTCATAGGTGTGATGCATGCATTTACGGGTTTCAACGTAATGCACGATGCTTGTCACGGAAGCTTTTCAAATAGCAAATGGGTGAATAAACTATTCGGACACTCTATGGAATTGTTAGGTTCAAGTGCCCATATTTGGAAATTCAAACACAATGTACTCCACCATACATGGACCAACATTGATGGTATAGATGACGATATAGCGAAGTCACCCATGTTAAGACATTGCAATTCTCAAACTTACAAACCCATCCAAAAATACCAGCATGTTTATATGTTCCTGCTTTATGGTATTTCAACCATTTGGTGGATGTTTGGAAACGACATGATCAAGTATTTCAAAAAAGAAGTGAATGCTCAGCCATTGCCTAAAATGTCAATTGCAGATCATATCGTTTTCTGGGGATTCAAATTGTTGTACGCCTTTACTTACGTAGTTTTACCCATCATGAATTTTGGGGTTTTTCACGGAATAATGCTTTTTGTAACCCTCCATTTTGCCTTAGGATTATTGCTTTCGTTGGTATTTCAAATGGCGCACGCTGTTGAAGGAGTGCATTTTGAAGATTATAATGAGTATGATGCACCACAAGAAAAAATCCCCAATGAATGGGCCATACATCAAGTATTAACCACCAATAATTTTGCTACAAAATCATGGTTGGCAACATTCTTTATGGGAGGACTAAACTTTCAGGTAGAACACCATTTATTCCCCAATATTTCTCATGTTCATTATCCAAAAATGAATGAGATTTTGAAAGAGTTATGTGTAAAATATAACATCCAATACAATGAAATACCTACTTTCTGGCAATCAGTAGCATCTCATATCCGTTGGATGAAGGCAATGGGAACACCTCAACTACAAGCAGCTTAAGTCTTTTTAATCTATTGTTTGATCTAACACATAGATCATAGCCGCAATGGCTGCTGCTCCAAGTTGGAGTTCTCTTTTATTGACATTTTCAAATACATCCGTTTCTGCATGGTGCACGTCAAAATATCTCTGAGAATCGGGTACAAATGCCACTAATTGGGTGTTTTTATCATTCTTTTTCAAGGGCCCAATATCTGCTCCACCGCCGCCAATTTCAAATTCTCCAGCACCATATTGAGCAAAAACTTCACGGAACGGTAATACTCTCTCAAAAGCAATAGAATCTAATGCAAAACCACGAGGCGTGAATCCCCCCCTATCGCTTTCTAGTGCAACAACATGTGTTTCTCCTGACTCCTTAGCCAATTCTGCGTATTTCAGAGCTCCTTTAAGGCCATTTTCCTCATTAATCCACCACACACACCTCAAAGTATGTCTCGGCTCATAATTGAGCTGCTTAAGTATCCTTAAAGCTTCAAAGCAATGCATAATTCCTGCACCGTCATCATGTGCTCCCTCTCCCTCATCCCAACTATCAAAATGTCCCCCAAAAGCAATTACACTTTTCGGAAAAGTCAATCCCATTGTTTGAGCAACAATGTTAGAACTTAAACGATCTTCATAAGTCAAACAAGATAATTCTAGATCCAACATCAATTTGGGATCAATTGTACTTAAATAAGATAAAGCATCCGCCGCCGCAGTGGATATAGCTGCAATAGGAATTTTATTAATTGTATCGTCATAATAAGTAACCCCTGTATGAGGATGTAAATCACAAGAATTACTCATACTCCTCACCAAAACCGCTTTAGCACCATAGGGGGCGCACCAAACTGCTCCTTGAACCCGTTGATTAACACAAGAACCATAGGCCAAAAAGGTTCTAATAAATTCCTCTTCAAATGGCCTGTTAAGTAAAACGATTTTGTCTTTTAGTTTACCATTTTCACCTAAACTATCAAGTTCAGCCCTCGATTCTACGGCAATGCAATTGCCAGTAACCTTTCCTGAAATACTACCACCCAAAGCGGTAACCTGAATGGGGAAGTTTTTTGTTTTGGGGGATATTTGATCGCCCAAAGAACTAATATACGCATCACATTCATATTGAGGTGCTGGAGATTGAGGAAAACGGTTTTCTAAAATTTCCCGGTTTGCATTTGAAATGTTTTTTGAAAGCCAAGCCGACGAAAAATTTAACCTACTCGTTTCGCCTCTTTCCCATCTAGGAACCATAACAGGTTGTTTATAAACTGAATCGAATGAGTAAGATTTGAGCATATTCACAGACCATTCAATGGCCGCCTCTGTTTGATCTGAACCACTCAAACGTGCACCATATTCCTTACACAATTCACCTAAACGTGAATATGCATGTGGATTGAGCAAAGCCTCATCATAAATTTTTTTGATGAACTCATTTTGTTGTATGGATGTTTTTTGGGCATTTAAGGCATAAAAACCGCATAAAAATGCACTCAAAAGTATTTTTTGTTTGGCGAACATATGGGAAAGTTAAAAAAAAGAGGGGAATTACTTCCCCTCTTTCAATAATTATCAAATTAAAAATAAAATTTACTCTTGTTTAAAATGAAGGTTTCGTTCGGCGACCACTTCCTTTAATTGCTAGAATCAAATCATTAATTCTTGACTGTCTCAGTTTAAATTTTTCTTCCGAATGTCCGTCATTCACGGTCATACGGGTCATTCTTTTTTGTAATTGATGCAACTTGTGGAACAATTTACCTTTGTCTGATTTTTTGTGACTCATAGCATTTTAAAATTAGGTTTAACAATTTTGAGGGCTTTCAAACCTCATCCAATCACAACTTAATGAAAAAAAATCACAATTCAAAAATTCCGTTTTTGAATAAATGAAATTATTTGTGTGAGGATCAAAATCAAAGAAAATGGAACTACTAACCACAAGGCTCTCATATTCAATCTCATAAGTAAATTTGCTATTGCACCCGTTGAGAAGGCTTGTAAAAAAATAAATGCAATGAACATCCCCCAAAAACACAAAAACCAATTTAGGTGGTAATTAAATGATTTAGTTATACCCAACCCAAGTAAACACAAACCAATTAAAACAATTACTATAATTCTAAGAGCGTAATTTAATTCTGTAAAATCAACCTCTATATGAGAAAAAGATTCAATTGAGTGTTTATCATAATCGTAAAAATCACTTAGCACATTAAGTATCGTTGAATTATCTGCAACCTCAATAAGGCCGTCACCCACCCCAAATAATAAAAGTTGATTAAACGTAGCTTTAAATGTAGCAATTGCCAGTTCACCGCATAAATATTTATCTGTTATAATTCCAAGAAGTATTTTACGATACAAGGAATCCGTATGATACCATCCACCAACCTTCATGTGTATTCCTTCAGATGGCCAAATATAATCCCAGGCATGAACAGGCAAATCATCTTTAAATTGACACAAGAGCAAATTTTCCTTCTCACAAGTTTTATCGAGATACTTCTTAAGAATCCCGTTTTCTGACATTTTTGCCACTAAAAAAACAGGCGCATTTTTTGATAAAGTAAATCCGTTTCCATAGATCAAATTACTACCAAGAACCAAAACAAACGGAAGAAAATAAAATATTTTATATTTAATTAAATAACTATTAATTAGGTGTTTTTTATTAAACATAATATTTAACAAAAAAAACCCTAAAATAACCAATAAATGAGCATTGTGCATAACAGAAGAAACAACCATAATGAGGCCCCAAAAAACCGCTCCAGGAGCATGTTTGGTTTTAACTTTAATGGTGAACAGATACCATGATAAAAACAATAAACCCGTAAAGACATCGGGCATGATTTGGGCGAAAATCCACATTGCTCCTGAAAACCAAATTCCAACGGCCAATAAAATCAATAATGCAATACGATTGATCTTGATTTGAGCCGCAGTAAACAAATAGGAAGCCACTAAACTCAATCCATAAACAACCATCCAAAGTGGTAAAAAAATGATCGGAAAAAGAGAGTGAATACCCATCGATTCCCTCAAAAACCATATCAATAACGAATAAAAAATCGTTCTATCACCTGGCACTTTTAGCTCTATGGAGTTTAATAAATAGGCACCGCTATCATTGGTAAATCCATATAACTGCTGTCCATTAAGAAGCCAAAAAACAAACAATAAAACCAGAGACACGAACAAGCTCTCTAACAAAAAAGGGAATTTTTTAATCATTACTTTCATCGCTGTTCGTGCTGCAAATTAGTTACTTTTGGAGTATGTTGTTTCTTTCAATTTGGGCGGTGAGCCTTGCGTCTTGTGTAAATAGTTACTTAAAAAAACACTCCAAAGATATCCAAGGGGCCTTCTTCATTGCATTCTTAGGGGTTATGTTGACTAAGGCACCTGATGTATTTAAAAATCAGGAAATAGTAAGGTTAGTTAAATTCATTGGTCAACTACTTTTCTTAGGGTCCCACATATACATGCAGATCAAATTCGACACTAAGAAATCCCTCAGTTCTGTTTTGTGGATTCAAAAAGCAACATTATTCATTGTCTTTTTAACCTGGTATCAACGATGGCCAGGCTCACACCCGGCAGTGATAATGAACTTGATTTTGATTCCATTGGTTGTATTGAATTATAAATCTTTAAATGAGCCTTTAAAATGGTCAGTATTGAACGTAATAACTGCAGTATTGATAGAATTGGCACTAAGAGCACCCTATTTACTTAGTTTGTGACTTTTGTCATTTTTGGTCTTTTAAGTATTCATTTGATTTGTAAAATGTTAAATTTAAGAAAAATTGGATTTGCCGTTACGCTAGTTTTTGCCAATTTGGGCTATTCTCAAATTGAAAAATATGACTTAAAACTTGAGGTAAATAATTATAATCTTCCCGCTGTACATTCATTTATTTGGGCCCAAAAGGGAAATAAATTTTTAATTATTGGTGGACGTAAAGACGGCATTCACCCTAGGCAACCATTCGCCGCTTTTCCAGTAGGGAAAAACAACGATTCCCTTTATGTTGTTGATTTTGAATTGAATAAATATTGGGCGGCGAAGCTTGATGGTGTCTCAAATACCATTTTTAATCAACTTATTTCTTCCAACATGAACAATCACCAAATAGCTGACACCCTGTATGCTCTTGGTGGGTATGGATATTCAACGGTGGTAGCTGATCATATAACTCATCCATATTTAACAACTATTTCGGTCGGAAATATTATGGATTCAATCATCCAAGGAAAGTCATATTCCTCTCAAATTAAACAACTTAAACATGAGAGTTTTGCCGTAACGGGTGGTCATCTTGGACACATCGACGGAAAATTTTTCTTGGTTGGTGGTCATCGATTTGATGGGCGTTACAACCCCATGGGGCATTCAACATATACCCAAAATTATACCAATGCAGTTCGGATATTCAACATTGACAACCACAATTCAACACTCAATGCGTATAATTTCGATTCAATTGTTGATGCAGACCACTTAAGAAGGCGGGATTATAATCTGGTTCCACAGATAACCAATGATAGTTTTACTTATTTAATTTCCTCTGGTGTTTTTCAAAAAACCAGTGATCTTCCTTTTTTATACCCCGTTGAAATCCAAAACAATAGAATTAACCCAATCCTCAACTTCAATCAATACCTCAGTAATTATCATAGTGCATGCGCCAGTTTTTATTCAAGCTTAAATAAGGCAAATTACCATTTGTTTTTTGGTGGAATTAGCCAATACCAAATGATAAATGACGTGCTTATCAAAGATGATTTGGTTCCATTCGTAAAAACCATCAGCTTACTATCAAGAAAACAAGACGGCACTTATGAGGAATCAAAATTGAAAATTGACATGCCCGATTACCTGGGTGCAAGTGCGGAATTTTTGCCCAATCATAATTTAAAAACCCTTCACGAAGAAATATTTGATCTAGATGATTTTAATGGCGATAGCATATTGTTGGGATGGATTTTCGGGGGAATAAAAAGCTCATCACCTAATCCATTTGATGATAATAATACAGAAACCACCAATTCTTACCCTCATCCAATTTCAGTCTATTTAATAAAAAATCAGACCGGGACGACCAAAATTTCAAAAATAAAACCGATTAAAATCTTCCCGAACCCTGTAAACCAGGACACATTTGAAATAGAATTCCCTGTACAGCTTAGTGATAAATTGCATATAAAAATACATTCTACAAGTGGAAAACTACTAATGAGTATAGACAATGTACAATGCGTGAATTCCAAATCAAGAATCAGCATTCCAAACTCCATAACAAACCAATTGTTATTAATTAATATTCTTGACGAAGAGGGTCAAAAATATTCAACCAAGGCAATATTAGCCCGTTAAACAAAGGAATTCAATAAAATAACCCCTGAAAATCATATTTTTGCAATATGAGAATTTGGGGGTTTTTAACTTTAATATCCTTAGCATTGATTTCTTGCGAAGGAAATACTGATCGTATTTATAAATTAGACAATAAAAGTGCTTACAATTTGCATCTAAAAGCAAAAGTCAGCTCAACTGAAACTTACCAAATCGATACAATTATACCAGCTGGATTGCGCAACGTAATGGCAATTTTCAGTCAAAGAGGAGGCGTATCTCAGGCAGATGAAAATCCAGGTGCTATTTTTTCTGAATTTGAACTTAAGACGACCACAGGAAAAATCTTTAACAAGGACATCAACGGAGATCGGACATGGCAGAAGTCAGTCATTGAACGAAGCAAAATGCCATCCAACCAAGAACATCTATATTTACTAGAAATCACTGATTCTGATTTCCAATAAAAAAGGGCCCCCGAGAGGACCCTTTTCGTAACACAAACATTCAATTATAACATGGTGGTTGGACAGACGTAGTCTGTAACCTTGAATGCAGGATTGTTTTTAATGGCATTGAATCCACCTTTTACATCGATCAAATTATCATATCCACGAGCTTTTAATATGGAGATGAAAATCATGGATCTGTATCCACCCGCACAATGAACATAATAGGTCTTTTTGGGGTCTATTAAAGTCATACTATCATTAATGTAATCTAAAGGACCATTGATAGCACCTTCAATTCTCTG
>ENA-UPTJ01001635-UPTJ01001635.1-marine-metagenome-genome-assembly--contig:-NODE-1635-length-11611-cov-4.066546_pt1 | contig 11611 bp, 11 predicted proteins | sample MGYA00238168_ERZ767080 | MGnify/ENA primary metagenome ERZ767080 (study PRJEB28935, sample SAMN06266237) | marine metagenome | isolation source: Columbia River Estuary | place: USA:Columbia River... | reverse complement strand
ATGTTTAAATCAAACAATTCATATGCCATACATTCAGAAAAGCTTTCTACAGCTTGTTTTGTTGCATGATAAAAATTACCTAAAGGCAAATTTACCAAACCGGCAACAGAAGTAATGTTTATAAACTGACCCGATTTTTGAGCTCGAAATAAAGGAATGAATGCGCGACAAATTTTTACAACTCCTAACCAATTTATAGCCACAATATCATTAATTTTTGCATCTTCGGAGAGCTCTACAAAACTTCTATACCCGACACCCGCATTGTTAATGATTACATCTATTTTTTGATTTTTTTTTAAAATAGCTTTTTTTGCGTTTGTAATACTAATGGTAGAAATAACATTTAACTCATAACATTGAATATTGGGATGCAACTTTAAATCATCAGCCTCCTCAAGAGATAACATGGTAGCAATTACATTCCAACCTTTATCTGCAAAAAAAAGTGCCGTTTGTTTTCCTATTCCGCCAGCGGCACCAGTGATTAATACTGTTTTTTTCAATATCTATTAATATGCTAATTTAACAAAACTAATTTCTCTACTTATTTTTGCCTTTCTTCTATTAATGTAAGAAGAGGAATTAGAGGCTTTATATTTTCTAGGATTGGGCAATATGGCTGCAATACCAGCCGCTTCATAACGTGTTAAACTAGCTGCATCTTTCCGAAACCAATGTTTAGCAGCTGCTTCAACGCCATAAATACCATCACCCATTTCAATGCTATTTAAATAGACTTCCATAATACGTTTTTTGCCCCAAATTAGTTCAATTAGAATGGTGTAATACGCTTCTAAACCTTTTCGAATGTAGCTTCTTCCTTGCCACAAAAACACATTTTTAGCTGTTTGCTGTGATATGGTGCTTCCACCTTTAATCTTTTTCCCTTTTTGATTTCCTTTAAATGCTTTTTGCATCGCCTTAAAATCGAATCCTGAATGTGTTAAAAAATGACCATCTTCACTTGCAAGTACTGCTTTTTGAAGATTGAATGATATTTCTTCAATTGGCACCCAATTATGGCTGCAAACCATGTCTTTACCCGCTTTATTATGTTCTAAAGCCCTTATTCCCATTAAAGGTGTAAACGGAACAGCAACAAACTTATATAACAGAACAACTGAAAAACTGATAATGTTGAACCATAAAAATACCAACCAAAAGAATCTCAAAATCTTTTGACCTGTAGTTCTTTTTTGGGTAGACTTTTTTTCAGAAATTTTATTATTTGGAGTGATTTTTTTTGCCATACTATACTAAATCTGCTAATTCTTGTCCGACTAAACTACCTATAGCAACGCCCATTCCGCCAAGGCGAACTCCGCAATATACGTTGTTAGACAGTTGTTCTACTATAGGCTTTTTATGAGTGCCAACACCCATAGTGCCGCTCCATCTTTGTTCAATTTCAAACTTATGATTGGGTAAAATTACCGTTTTCAGCAATTCTTCCAAATGATTTTGAATCAATTCGGTCGTATCCTGCGAAGTGGTGGTTTCGCTTACAAAATCTAAGTTTCTTCCGCCACCAAAAAGTATTCTATCGTTTATATTTCTGAAATAAAAATAGCCTTTATTGAAGTGAAAAGTACCTTTGATATCTAGATTTGGAATTGGTTTTGTAATTACAACTTGCGCTCTTGCGGGTTGTACTAGATTATGGGTTAATTGCGATGCAAAACCATTTGTGGTAAATAACAATTTATGGGTTTTAAATGTAATTCCGTTGGTAACTACTTCAACATTATCGTTCAATTCCTGAAAACTAGTTACGGTTTGACTATTTAAAATTAGTATGTCGTTTTGATATGCTTTTTTAAGTAAAGCTTGCATCATATTTCCGGTGTCGATTTGGGCTTCAAACGGATTAAAAATTAAGTTGTCAAAAACACCTCCAAAATTAAATCGATTGACTTCTTTTGAAAAAACATCAGTTTTAAAAAGAGGTTTAATGATATCATTAATAAAAGAAATCTTTTGAATACATTCATTATAAATGGATTCGTCTTCTTTTAAAAACAGCTCGTATCCGCCGAAAGGTTTTAAATCTATAACAGAATCTCCTAAATTTTTTCGTAATAATTGCAAACCCGCGTATCGTTTTCGAATCAATTGAATAACTTCTTCTTCGGTATGGGTTTTTAAATCGTCTATAATTTCAGAAATACTACCAAAACAGGCAAAACCAGCGTTTTTTGTACTTGCTCCTTGCGGTAGAATTCCTTTTTCGAGAATTAATATTTTTGAGGAAGGAAATCGTTCGCGTAACGCTAATGCAGTATGTAAACCAACCATTCCACTACCTACGATAGTAAAATCGACGTTTGAAAACCAATTTTTTATTTCCCAATAGCTGAGTTGCATGATTACTTTGTCTTTTCAGTTTTTTTTACTTTTGATTTAATTGCTTTCATAATTAAAGGAAATGAAGTAATACCAATTAAAATTAAAATTATAGTTTCAATATGTTTTTTTAAATCGATTCCAAATTCTTCATTAAAAAATCCGTATAAATAATGTCCGGCAAAAATTAATAAAAACGACCATAAAAGAGAACTCAATACATTGTAAAACATGAACTTACTTTTGGGCATATGAATAATTCCTGCAATTATAGGCACGAAAGTTCTTACAATTGGTAAAAAGCGCGCAAAAATGATGGCCTTACCCCCGTGTTTTTCAAAAAAAGCTTGCGATTCGTACAAATATTTTTTCTTAAAGAAAAAACTATCTTTTTTGTTATATAAAAACTGTCCGCTTCTTGAACCAAACCAATAGCCAAAAACATTACCAAAGGTTGCTGCTGTAGCAATTAATACCGCTAAAATAGTTACGTTAGACAAATCGCTTGGAATCATGAAAAACGTTGCAACTAATTCTCGACTATAAATTCCGGATAGAAAAAGCAAACTGTCACCCGGTAGAAAAAATCCGGCAAACAAACCTGTTTCTGCAAAAACAATAAATAACACCATGTAAATTCCTATAGGAATTCCACCCACTTCCATTGTAATATAAAATTCGGGATTAAATAATTGGGTCCAATGGAAATCGTTCATAACTAAGCTAATTTATTTACCGATTTTGCCACAACCATGGATACAGCTGCATCTCCTGTGACATTTACAGTTGTTCTGCACATATCTAAAGGGCGATCAATTGCAAAAATTAATGCTAATCCAGCTTCAGGAATTCCTGCCTGAGCTAACACAATTACTAACATTACCATTCCTGCACCCGGAACAGCTGCACTTCCTATAGAAGCCAAAGTAGCAGTAACAATAATTCCCAATTGCACCCCTAAAGTTAAATCCATACCAAACGCTTGTGCAATAAAAACTGCTGCAACCGCTTGGTACAAACTTGTGCCATCCATATTAATTGTAGCTCCAATTGGCAATACAAAACTCGCTACTTCGTCATCCACTCCTAAATTATCTACAACACGCTCCATAGTAACGGGTAATGTTGCAGCAGAAGAACTTGTAGAAAAAGCTAATAATTGTGCTGGTGCTATTCCGTTAAAGAAAAATTTAGTACTCTTATTTGTAAGAATTTTTACTATCAGTAAATAAACTAAAATCATAAAAGCCAACCCAAATAAGACGGTTAAACCATACATTCCTAAGGCTTTGAATAAATCTAAACTTGGTGATTCGGCTACAATTGCGGCTAATAATGCAAATACGCCAAATGGTGAAAAAAGCATTATCAAATCAATCATTTTTAAGATAACTTCATTAAAACTATCAAAAAAATCTTTAACGGGCTTCGATTTTTCTTCCGGAATTAATATCATAGCAATTCCAAAAATTACTGCAAAGAAAATAACTTGTAGCATGTTTCCGTTATCGCCAGAAGCTTTAATAATATTATCGGGAACTATATCTATTAAAGATTGTAATGGTCCAACTTCTTTTTGTTTAGAGGCAGCTTCAATTTTTGTATTTGCGTCTGAGGTATAATTAGCAACTAATTCTGTTCTGGTTTGTTCTGAAATATAACTTCCTGGTTTGATAAGATTTACAATTACTAGTCCGATAGAAACGGCTAAAACTGTAGTTAAAACATACATTCCAATAGTTCTTCCTCCCATTTTTGAGAGTTTTGAAATATCTTTTAAGTCCGAAATTCCTTTAATTAATGACGCTAAGATCAACGGAACGGCAATTAACTTTAATAAATTAATAAAAATAGTTCCAAAGGGTTTTACCCAATTTACAATTACATCTTTTCCCCATTCAAATTGAATCAATAAAAAAGCAAATAAAACCCCGAATACCATTCCAAGTAAAATTTGCCAGTGTAATGCTAGTTTTTTCATTTGTAATTTTTCATTTAAGATTGTGAAAATAGGCATATTTTTTTAAAAAATTACTACATTTAGCATGGTTTTAAAAATAACAGACATGAAAAATTTCATTTTTCTCATTTTCAGTATGATAAGCACGAGCACATTAGCACAACACAACTTTACTCCAGAAACACTTTGGCAATTAGGAAGAGTATCGCCTTTAGGAATATCAAAAGACGGAAAGTTATTAGTTTATAAAGTTGGCACACCTACTTTAGAAGAAAATAAAATCAATTCAAAATATTACACGATTCCTGTTCAAGGAGGAACTGCTACTTTAGTGGAAGATTACAAATCCCTTTTAGCAGATAAGAATGTTTCACCTGATAGAAAACATATTTTATCATCAAAAGAAGTAAAAGTTGAAAATCTACTAGGAAAAGACCTTTATCCAGAATTAACCAAAACTACGGCTCAAGTATATACAGGTTTAGATTACCGCCATTGGGACACTTGGAACGACGGAACGCACAATCACGTTTTTTATGGAGCCATTGGCTCGGAAACAGAAAAAGTATTACCTCCAGTTGATATCATGCCAAACGAACCTTATGATGCACCTCAAAAACCTTTTGGTGGAGATGAAGATTATATTTGGTCGCCAGACGGAACAAAAATTATTTATGTATGTAAAAAGAAAGCTGGAACGGCTTACGCAACCAGTACCAATACCGATTTATACGAATACAATTTAGTAACAAAAATTACAAAAAATCTTACCGAAAGTAATTTAGGATACGATACGGCTCCTCAATATTCGCCAAAAGGAGATTTAACTTGGCTGCAAATGAAACGCGACGGTTATGAAGCCGATAAAAATGATATTATTGTTCGTTATAAAGGCCAAGATTTAAACTTAACTTCAAATTGGGACGGAACTGTAGATAGTTTTTCTTGGAGTAACAATGGAAAAAAAGTATATTTTATTGCGCCAATTAATGGAACGAAACAATTATTTTTTATTGAATTTCAAGGTTCCAAAAAGATTTCATTTGAAGTCAATCAACTTACCGATGGCGACTTTGACGTAAATGCTATTGTAGGCTTTTCAGAAACGGCTGTTTTAGTAACCAGAACCGATATGAATCATGCGCCAGAAGTCTATTCATATGATTTAACTAAAAAAACCTGGAATCAGGTTACCAAAGTAAATAATGAAGCGTATGCTAAAATTAATTCTTGTAAAACAGAAAAACGTTGGATAAACACTACCGATGGTAAAAAGATGTTGGTTTGGGTTATTTTGCCTCCAAATTTTGATAGAACTAAAAAATACCCAACACTTTTATACTGCCAAGGGGGTCCACAAAGTGCACTAACACAATCGTATTCATTTCGATGGAATTTTCAATTAATGGCTTCGCAAGGATATGTAATTGTAGCGCCAAACCGAAGAGGAATGCCAGGACATGGCACAGCATGGAACGAACAAATTTCTGGAGATTGGGGCGGACAAGTAATGGATGATTATTTAGCGGCAATTGATGATGTAGCTAAAGAATCATACGTAGACCCAACACGTTTAGGAGCTGTTGGGGCAAGTTATGGAGGATATTCTGTATTTTATTTAGCCGGAATCCATAAAAATCGTTTCAAAACATTTATTGCCCATGCCGGAATTTTTAATACTGAAAGCATGTATGGAACTACAGAAGAAGTATTCTTTACCAATTGGGATTCTGGTGGAGCGTATTGGGAAAAAGAAAATCCAATCGCTCAAAAAACCTTTAACCAATTCAATCCAATTAAGTTAGTTAACAATTGGAATACTCCTATTTTAATTATTCAAGGCGGAAAAGATTATCGTGTACCCATTGGGCAAGGACAAGAAGCTTTTCAAGCGGCACAGCTAAAAGGAATTAAAAGTAAATTTTTATTGTTCCCAGATGAAAACCATTGGATAATAAAACCACAAAATGCTTTAGTTTGGCAAACTGAATTTTTTGGTTGGCTGAAAGAAACACTCTAAAAGCACAATGGCAATAGCAAGTTCAAAAAACAAATAACAGCTAAAGCAATCGCTTAGCTACAATACGGCTTGCCTATTTGAAATTGATTTTGTAAAAGCAGCAATTTCTTAGCAATTGAGAGATAAAAAAACTGACGATTACTACTAATTTTTAAAAATCAAAAAGATGGAGAATAAAAAAAAGCGATTTCAATTTGAAATCGCTTTTTTTTATTCTTGAGGATCTTTCATTACAAAAGATTCCATAAATTTTGTGGTGTAATTACCGGCCACATAATCGGGTTCTTCCATTAATTGTCTGTGAAATGGAATAGTGGTTTTAATTCCTTCAATTACAAACTCATCTAAAGCCCGCTTCATTTTATTGATAGCCTCTTCTCTTGTTTGCGCTGTTGTGATTAACTTTGCAATCATAGAATCATAATTAGGAGGAATCGTATAACCCGCGTAAACGTGCGTATCTAAACGTACTCCATGACCTCCAGGAGCGTGTAAAACTGTAATTTTACCTGGCGAAGGGCGAAAGTCGTTATACGGATCTTCAGCGTTTATACGACATTCTATTGAGTGCAATTGTGGAAAATAGTTTTTACCTGAAATCGGCACACCAGCCGCTACCATAATTTGTTCACGAATTAAATCATAATCAACCACTTGTTCTGTAATTGGGTGTTCTACCTGAATACGCGTATTCATTTCCATGAAGTAGAAATTTCTATGCTTATCTACTAAGAACTCTACCGTTCCAGCACCTTCATATTTAATGTATTCTGCTGCTTTTACGGCTGCAGTTCCCATGGCTTCACGCAATTCGTCTGTCATAAAAGGTGACGGCGTTTCTTCGGTTAATTTTTGGTGACGACGTTGAACAGAACAATCTCTTTCTGAAAGGTGACAGGCTTTACCGTAAGAATCTCCTACTACTTGAATTTCGATATGACGAGGTTCTTCAATTAATTTTTCTAAATACATGCCATCATTACCAAATGCTGCTGCAGACTCTTGACGAGCGCCTTCCCAAGCTTTTAGTAAATCTTCTTTTTTCCAAACGGCACGCATTCCTTTTCCACCACCACCAGCAGTTGCTTTTAGCATTACCGGATAGCCAAATTGATCGGCCAATTTTTCAGCTTCTTCATACGATTCTAAAATGCCTACAGATCCAGGCACACATGGCACACCCGCTTCAATCATAGTTGATTTTGCTGATGCTTTGTCTCCCATACGATCAATCATTTCAGGAGAAGCGCCAATAAATTTTATTCCGTGTTCTTGACAAATTTTTGAAAACTTAGCATTTTCAGATAGGAAACCGTATCCGGGATGAATAGCGTCTGCATTTGTAATTTCTGCTGCCGCTATAATGTTAGACATTTTTAAGTAGGATAAATTACTTGGAGGAGGTCCAATACAAACCGCTTCATCAGCAAATTTTACGTGCAAACTTTCAGCGTCTGCAGTAGAATAAACCGCAACGGTTTTAATACCCATTTCTTTACAAGTTCTAATTACACGAAGTGCAATTTCACCTCTGTTGGCAATTAATATTTTTTTAAACATGTTTCTTTAATTAGATAATTAGACAATGTGTCAATTAGACAATTATGAAGAAAGAAAACTTCTAACTTCCAACTTCTAACTTCTAACTTTATTATGATGGATCCACTAAAAATAATGGTTGATCAAATTCAACAGGTGACGAATCGTCAACTAAAATTTTAACGATTTTACCAGAAACTTCTGATTCGATTTCATTGAATAATTTCATTGCTTCAATTACACAAAGAACATCTCCTTTTCCGATAGTGGCACCTACTTCAACAAACATTGGTTTATCTGGTGCTGGTTTTCTGTAAAAAGTTCCAATAATTGGAGATTTTACTGTAATATATTTCGAATTATCATCAGAAGCTGGAGCAGCAATTGCATCAGCAACTGCATTAACTGCTGCTTGAGGAGCTGTCATTTGAGGTACAGCTTGCATTGGCATTTGTTGCACGTAAGTGGTTGTGCTTTCAGTGCCTTCAGCAGTCGTTTTTATGGTGATTTTAAAATCGTCCATTTCTAATTTTACTTCTGTAGCGCCAGATTTGGCTACAAACTTGATTAGGTTTTGAATCTCTCTAATATCCATACTATTTGATTTAATTTAGTTTATTTTTATTTTGTATAGGCCCATTTTAAATAGATGGCTCCCCAAGTGAATCCACCACCAAAAGCTGCAAAGATAACATTATCTCCTTTTTTCAATTGGTTTTCGAAATCTGATAATAATAAAGGGAGGGTTGCCGAAGTGGTATTTCCGTATTTTTGAATGTTGATTAAAACTTTAGAATCGTCTAATGCCATACGATTTGCGGTGGCATCGATAATTCTTCTGTTGGCCTGATGTGCTACTAGCCAATTGATATCGTCATGAGATAAATTGTTACGTTGCATGATTTTTTCACTTACATCTGCCATTCCAGAAACTGCATATTTGAAAACGGTTTTTCCGTCTTGAAAAACATAATGTTGTTTGTTTTTAACCGTATCATCTGAAGGAGGCAAAATAGAACCACCTGCTTCAATTTTTAAAAATTCTCTTCCTATTCCATCGCTTTTTAAGATTTCATCTTGTAATCCTAAACCTTCGGTATTGGGTTCAAATAAAACAGCTCCAGCTCCATCACCAAAAATGATACAAGTGGCTCTGTCAGTATAATCTATAATTGATGACATTTTATCGGCACCAATTAATAAAACTTTTTTATATCTTCCAGATTCTATATATGCTGCTGCGGTAGACATTCCAAAAAGGAAACCCGAACATGCAGCTTGTAAATCATAAGAAAAAGCATTAGTTGCTCCAATTTCTGTAGCCACATAAACTCCGGTTGAAGCTACTGGCATGTCTGGTGTTGCCGTTGCCATAATCACTAAATCAATTTCTTTAGGATCTATATTGGCTTTTTTAAATAAGTTTTGAGCGGCTTTAATTGCCATAAAAGAAGTTCCTTGTCCTTCTTCTTTTAACAATCTTCTTTCTTTAATTCCGGTACGAGAGGTGATCCATTCGTCATTAGTTTCTACTAATGTTTCCAGAACTTGATTCGACAGAACAAAGTCGGGAACATAAGAGCCTACTGCCGTAATTGCTGCTGTTATTTTATTCATCTTCGATTAATTTTTCCTGTTGAATTTTTAAGGTTCAAAAAGTGTTGGAAATTACAAAAAAAATTTCAAAAGAATCCCATTCGGTTTTATTAATTACAAAACGAATGGTTACTTAATAAAAAAACTCCCACAAAGTGAGAGTTTTCTCTATTTTTTTGATTCAATTAAGCTACTGCTTCATTTTTATCAATTACAACTTGACCTCTGTAGTACATTTTACCTTCATGCCAGTAAGCTCTGTGGTATAAATGTGCTTCGCCAGTTATTGGACAAGTTGCAATTTGAGCAACTGTCGCTTTGTAATGTGTTCTTCTTTTATCTCTTCTTGTAGACGACTGTCTTCTCTTAGGATGTGCCATTGTTCTATTTTATTTATCCGTTAATAGTTTTTTTAAATCCTCCCATCTGGGGTCAATATCGTTATTTTGTTGTTGTTCTTTTTTATTTTCTCCAGGAGAAAGCGCTTCCAATTTTTCGATTACATCCGTTAAAGATCCGTCTTTTATACCCGGATGCACTCTTCTTAAAGGAACAGACAATACGATTGATTCATAAATGTATTGTGCCACATTTACCTGAAATTCGCCATGAGGTAATATGAGTAGCTCTTCATTTTCATCATTAAAGGCATCTCCAAACTTAATTAAAAGTTTTAAATTTCCTTTTATTGGCAAATCAAACTCTTCTCCTGAAACATCGCAAGGAACATTTACAGTTCCTTTGTGCTTAAAATTGAGCTCAAGCATTGTGCTTTTCTTCTCCAAAACAATAGTTACTTTGACGGATGCGTTATTAAATTCATCATAATCAAAGCCTGCAAAGAACGTATTATCTATTTGATAATCAAACTGGTGCTTTCCTAATTTCAATCCCGCAAACGGAATAAAATATTCTTTTAAATTGTTCATGACAGCAGTTTTACCTTTTTTAAAGGTGTGCAAAGATATAAAATATTTATAAATTCAAACTAGTTGTAAACATTTTTTTGTTTACAACTGCTTTTCTTTTGTTTTTAAAGGATTTTTAATAAGCTCTTGATAGTCATTTCTTTTGTTATAAATATCAATTGCTAAATAAACCGCCTCTTTAAACGATTCGTTATTGGCCTCTCCTTTACCTGCAATTTCATAAGCCGTTCCGTGATCTGGGGAGGTTCTAATTTTATTTAATCCTGCTGTATAATTTACTCCGTTTCCAAACGACAAGGTTTTAAAAGGAATTAATCCTTGGTCGTGATAGGTTGCAATTACGGCATCGTATTTTTCATATTGTGCCGAACCAAAAAATCCGTCAGCCGGGAAAGGGCCGAAAACCATGTTGCCTGCTTCAAATAATTTTTTTAATGCCGGTTTGATGATTTTTTCTTCTTCTTGACCAATTACTCCATTATCGCCAGAATGTGGATTGAGACCTAAAACCGCTATTTTTGGTTTTTCAATTTCAAAATCTTGCTTTAACGTTTGAATGATGGTTTTGATTTTACTAAAAATTAATTTTTCGTTTAAATGTTTTGCCACTTCGTTTACTGGTACATGATCCGTTAGTAATCCAACACGCAAATCATCGTGCACCATTAACATTAAAGCGTCTCCTTCCAACTCTTTATCTAAAAAATCCGTATGGCCAGGAAATTTAAATTCTTCCGACTGAATGTTATATTTGTTAATAGGAGCTGTTACCAAAACATCTACCAATCCTTCTTTTAAGGCTTTTGTTGCGGCTACAAAAGATTGTATAGCATAACCTCCAACTACAGCATCATTTTTTCCAAACTCTAAATCAAATCCTTCTCTCCAAACATTTAAAACATTGATTTTACCAACAACAAGTTGTTCTAATTTGTCAATTCCATGAATATGGAGTTCTAAATTGAGTTCTCTTTTTAAAAAAGATACAATTTTTACATTAGCAAAAATTACCGGTGTACATAATTCTAACATTCGAATATCTTCAAATGTTTTTAAAATTACTTCGCTTCCAATACCGTTTAAATCTCCAATCGAAATTCCTACAATTATATTTTCTGCTTTTTTACCCATAACAAATGTGATTTATTGCTTACTTTTGAAGTGCAAATTTAGTAAAATTAAATCAGTTATGTTTACCGGAATTATAGAAACACTCGGAAT
>ENA-UPTJ01001632-UPTJ01001632.1-marine-metagenome-genome-assembly--contig:-NODE-1632-length-11627-cov-6.879450_pt1 | contig 11627 bp, 12 predicted proteins | sample MGYA00238168_ERZ767080 | MGnify/ENA primary metagenome ERZ767080 (study PRJEB28935, sample SAMN06266237) | marine metagenome | isolation source: Columbia River Estuary | place: USA:Columbia River... | reverse complement strand
ATCTACGATATTTGGATGGATATGCGCAAACTCATCTAAGTATAAATTATGAATAGTAAAACCAATACCGGCTTTTGCAGTAGTTGATTGTCCTACTAAACGACAACCGTTATCACAACGAACGTTCATTACGTCATATTTGATAATACCAGGCTTCATAAAGAAAGGTAAATGTTCTAATACAACTTTTGCCTTGTCAATAATTTCCTTGGTTGTTTCTCCTTTATTCGCTAAAAGTAGAGTATTCTTATCAACATTAAAACAAATAAACCATGCGTTAAAAATTGAAGCTGTTACGGTTTTACCCATCTGTCGAGAAGCCAGTACTATATTAAATCTATTATGTTGGAAATTTCTCAACATTTCCTTTTGGTATTCGCGAAGTTTTACTCTACGAACTCCCTCATCGGTCATTACAACCGCATATTTCTCTGCGAAATAAACTATATCATTCGCACATTTTGCAATTTCTACTATCTCATCATCAGTGTACTCAAATACAACATTACCTTTTTTAAGGTGTTGTTTTCCTTCGTAAAAAGGCATTGCAACTGATGGGCGGTATCCCTTGTCTAAGGCTATGATTAAATCATTAATTGCCTTTGTTGACCATACGATCTTATTAGATATCGTTTCGTCTGCGTCTTTTGGGATCCAAATATTACTTTCACTCATTTGGTTCTGGTTCTATTTCAACAATATCTGATTCGTCGACTGCGTCTGGATTTTGATTTAGACCCATTTGAATCATTCTCATTAAATCTTTCGAGCCTCTATGGATATTAGGATCTTTACTATCTCCTCCAGATTCTTCAATCTGTGCTGTGTTAGTTTTCTTACGATATATTTCAATATCTCTGGCAATTCTTTTATTCGACTCTTCAGTCGCCATCAAGTACATTGTTTGAGATTTAATAATATCTAACATTGATTTTTGTAGCGTGGCTAATACCTCGAACATCCTAGGAGATAATTCCCCATCTTCAATAGTTTCTAACAGTAGTGTAAGTGCTCTTTCACCGGCATTAAGCTGATAAACAAGGGATGACATCGTCATCTCGTCCATCTTCTTTTTTGCCATTACGTATTCGTCATTCTCAATAATATCTGCATCGAGATAGAATTTCATTAATGCCGTAATAGTTTTCTTAGCTTGCGCTTCAGCACCAGTCTTTAAAGTTGCATAAGAAACTGCTGGTGTTTTTAGAACAAGAGATTTTGAAGGTAATACCGGGTCGGTTTCGACTAGATCTGTTAAGGATTCTTCATCACCAATCAACCACTCTAATTCTTTACGAATATCTTCAGCCTGATCTCGGATCGGCCGATTTTTATCTTTTTCTTCTGACATAATATAATATTATTTATAGACTATGTATCTCTATAATTTAGTTATGGCTTCTGAACTTCTGGAATCCTAACGAAGGTAGTGCATTGTCTATAATAATTGCGAGTTGATTATCTCGAACAACATATTGGTTTAATACGTTGTTATGTTGTTCAGCCTCGACTGGTGTATTAAATAATCTAATATTTGTTAATTTAAGTTTTCCTCCTTTAAGTTGGTAAGATGCAGCTGGTTCATTCCAAGAAATATTAAGTACTTGATTTTTAGTTTCTGTAAACATCTGTGTTAAATCATTGCTTCCAGATTGTGGAAGTCCAGCGTTAGAAGTTGGACTTAATGCATATATCGATAGAGATAATTGATTAAATTCTGTATTTGCGTTTAATACCATTGCGTACCATCTGTCGCTTCCCATAATAATATTATGCGTAAATGTATATGTGTTACTATTTACGTACACTTTAATAGAGGTTCCAGAAATTGTAATTTTTAAACCTTTGTTAATGGTAGACGTTCCAAACAACCAATAATCGCTAGTTGTTCCGAATCCAGCTTGTGGTGAAAACCAGCACGTGAATGCAAAATTGTCATTTGATTTTACTGGAGCAACATATTCAACAGCTGGAAAATTAAGAGGCACATTAGTTAAATCATATGCATTCTTTGAAACAACAGTCCATCTGTTTTTAATATCAACATCTTCGATTTTTAAATCGGCTGATAAAAAGTTTCTAATACCATCTCTATATGAAGTTGAAACTGTTTGATACTGCTCTGGTTTTAGGTTCTTAACGTATTCTTCCCTGATTTCTGCTCCAAATACTTCATCAACGTCTGTAACTAATGAATCTGTTAAACTTTCATAATTATTTTTAAGAACTGCGTTATCATTTTGATATTTAGTCAACATGATTTTCCAGTATGTAATAGCTTCGTTGAAACGATCTCCTAGAGCAACAGAATTAATAGTGTACATCTTATTAATAATCGGTATGTACATATAATCATGATTTCTAGGTCTAGTGCCTTGTCCAAATACTCTTTGGAATTCTTGTTGAGTAATATGAATTTCAAAATCTTCAAATTCCATACCAAACATATCATAATTCACAGTTGATTCTTGAGGGAATTCATTATCTGGAACTAATATTTTAACAATATCTTGATCGACAACGTTATGTAATGAATATTCCATTAAGATAACGTCCTTTGTTCTTTTATCTGGTTCAGTTCTAAAGTATGTTACTTCATGACCGAATATATTTTTAACAATATTTGCTAGTTGAATATAAGTCTGTTGAGATCTGAATTGTTTATAAGGCTGAAATAGAGATGGAGTATCGCATACCATTTCGATTGTCGCACAACCAGAATAGGCAAATGGATCGGTACATGTTACGCAAAAATTAGGACATGATTCGATAATTCCAGCTACTGTTTCAACGGTAAGAGTTGTTGAAATAAATGTTATTGTACTTCCTGGTATAATTGCAGAAACTTCTGCACCAAAATCAAATAATACATCTTCTCCTGAATTCCATAAATAGGATTTAATATCTCCTGGAACAGTTCCTATATTTAATGGTGAAAATTCGCTAAAAACTTTACCACCATCTGTCGAAAGTCTGAATGTATATTCAAATTGATTATTAGAATCAGTAGGTCGGTAAAAGGTAAGTCCACTTCCTGTAAAATTAACAGGTGCTGTTAATATTAAAGTTGTGCTATTAATTACCGAGGCAATAGTTAAAGTTCGGTTACCTACGATTATTCTATTTGTGTTTAAAAATAAACGGTTGAAATCGGTTCCAACTCCGGTTACAGTGGTTGAACCACTAACAAAACTTGCGGTACCTGCTGTCGAAACATCAGTTACTCCAGCAAGTACTTCCCAACTTAAAACCTTTTTAAGATTGAGGTATGGTGTTTTGATGGATGCTATAAGAAAATCGCCGTACGCTGAGGCTATACTACCTGTTACCATTTATTGTAAGATACTTTTCTTTATATATTCTCAGTAATCGGTGACCAGTAGAACTTCAGGATTATCTCCTGCTATTTTAGGGTCTCCCATCATGTCGAGCATAATAGAAATTGTATCAATTACATCTAAATCGTTATCTCCTAGATCCCTGATGGTTCCTTTATCGGCTTTGGTAAGCCATTCGTCTAGGCGGTCTAATAAGTCATTAAGTTTTAATCTTCGGTATGGAATTCCTTCTTCTAGAATTTTCTGTGAATGTAGAACCTTATTAAAAATAATCAATTCGTCTTCATCAAAAACTTCAAATGTTTTTAGGGTCATGTGAAGAATTTTATACCCAAATTTAATTGTCTGTAATCCGGCTGGATCAGTAACTATCCTAGAGTAACTTGAATTTTTATTTAATGATAATTTTATCCATCTCAAATGTTTCATTTCTTTGAGCATGTTAATCATAAAAAAGATAGAATTAACTTCTTTGTGTAGGACTTCAGAACCTACTGAATTAAATAAATTTATCTCATCTAGAAACTGACTGTACAGAAAATTCTCGAGTTGTTCTTTAGTAACAATTACCGAAGAATCGTTTGGCCTTAAATACTCTACACTGTTTCTGATACCGGTCCACAATTTATTATCATTGTAGTTGTATTTGTATAATACAATGTCAACTACGTCGGTTGTATCATATAATGAGAAGTTATCCTTCATTAGTAAACTTTTATATTTTCATCGAGTGTTTTTAACTCGGCTAAGGTTTCTTTCTTAAAAAACTTCATAACTTCGCTAAATTCTCTTTTGCCAATTTCGTTCTTTTTAAGATAAAAGTCTATTGCTTCTTGACTAGGTATGTATTCTTTTTTATCAGCTTTGTCCGCTTCAACTTTTTTGGTTTTTGTATAAAACCAAGTTGGAACTGATGTGAATCTTTGAGCAACCATACCCCAACTTTCAACAACAGCATAACCATTGATGCCATTAATGTTAAAAGCCTGCGCATTGGCAGGAAACTTAATTGAAAAGAAGCGATTAATCATAAAATGATGGCGCTTCTTAGTATGGTCTTTAATATCTTTAAAGTCTTTTGGCTTTGTAAACATAATTTTTACAAAGTCAAATAATTTTGTTTCGTCTAACATAGTTTGTTATTTTAATTAATCCATCCACTTACCATGCTTGCGCAAATGCCAAAATCTGTGTTTTAATACTGCGACAATGATACCAAATAGGGTATCTGCTTCGTATGCTCCTTCTTTTACTATTAGTTTCATTTTACCCAATCATTATATGCGTTTGTGTATGCTTGTTCTATTGAAAGACTGGGGTCTTGTGCGATATAACTTTCAGCAAATACTTTTACTTCCCATTCAAGACCCCATTCTTTTGCTTCTTGTAAGATTTCTTCTACTATTTCTGGCATTAAAATAAATTGTTTATAGTTGTAGAGGAATTGTTGCTTTTTGTTTCACTTTCATCGAGTCCAGCAAATGCATCAAAATCAACCGGTGTCGAGTTAGCTATTTTTAACCAGCTAGAGCCTTCGAGAATCTTTTCCATTTGGGATAGATTCATAATCATTGGCTCAACATTTTTATCACGGTCAATTACTTTAGTAATTTCTTGCTGAATAGGTTCTGGTATTGTATTGTAGTGAAGCAGCATTAAGTCTAGATTTTGATTAAATCTATTCAATATGCTTGCTTGAGTGTCATGACCAACGATGCGGTAAATCAGGTTGACAATCTTATCAACTTGTGTTTTGTTAAACATATGATCGATAACGAATTCGCCTTCTTCTTTAATGTATTGTTCTAAGATACCTTGTGCCTGTTTATCGGTAATTGAGAATGTTCTCATTTTACCAGTTTTCATAGGTTTTTGGTAAGTAACAACCGATTTGATGTTATCAGATTTATCTCCCATTAGAATCTTTTGGAAAACAAAACGGTCACAATTCATTTCTTCAATTTCAATTGAATTCTTTTTGATCCATTCAACCATTTCGCCTTTAACTCTGTCATTTTCATGAGATGGAGAATCCATATTAAATAGCAAGTCTTCGTCAGATATTTCGATAGAATTATTACTATTAACAACTTCATTGAATCCTTCGAATGCAATTAGTTTTCTTTTAGTGTTGTAATACCATAGAGAATATCCATCAGTTGCTTTTGAGTAGTCAACTAATTGAATCATATCACGGTCACCAGTCCAAATAATACAATTTTTACCTTGTGTATTTAAGTAGGTCGACCATGCAAAAAGAATATCGTCTGCTTCTGCGCCTTTGACTTGGTTTACAATAACACCTTTTTTAGCAAGAATATTTCTGAACTCTTCATATACTTCATAAACAGCTGTCCAATCGACTGAACTATCTTGAGTTCTGGTACCTTTGTACTGCGCTTCTGGAAATAAGTCTTTACGCCATGATTTTGAATCGACAGCGAATACAATTTGATTAACAAATGGAGCCATTTTTCTGACTTCAGATGCAAAATCTATTGAGAGTTTTCTTATAAATTGACCTTTACTATTGTCATCGCCAAGTAATGCACCTGATTTTGGTCTTGGAAGGACGAATAGTCTGCTATGAATAAAATAGTTTCCATCTATTAGCAGTGTGTGATTACCTAGTTTCATATCTTTTATCTTTTATTATATGTAAATATAAACAATTTTCTTGACATAAAAAAATATTTATACAATTATTTTTAAACTTATTTCAATCGAACGATTCTCGTTTAGGAATCTTCTACGTTCTACTTCCCATTCCATTACTCCTGGATTTGAATATGATTGAGAATCAATTGGTTGTCTTGGGTCTACTAATTCAAATCTAAACATACCATCTTTTAACATCTTCTTGGCAATTTCAACTGCCATTTGCTCTTTAGCATATTCTATGATATTCTCCTGATGATCAGTTTCTAGTGATTCGAACGTAAGTTGCTTTTTTGACTGGTATAACATTATGATCTGATTATGGTTTGTAGTTTATAAACACAACTCAACATTGTAATAATCGGGTCGATAACATGGACTCTTTGAGCCTGATGTTCAGCAACTGCAATTGCTACTTGTGGAATATGTTTAATTGAATTTGGTTTCTCAGCTTGAATATACTCGATGAAATCATTTCCTAAAGATTGTAGAACATCGTCAACTCGGTTTGAATAATCACTAACAAGTTGTTTGTAATTTTTAGCAGGATCTGTTTCATTGAAGATTAATTCGAACACATCTTTATAAACTGAGTTAAATTTCTTGACATCATCAATTGAAATATTCTGTGTGCCTTGAGTTTTATATCCTTGTAATTTATTCAGAGTGCTTCTTAGATCTGGAAAATTACGTTTAACAAATTCAACCAAGGCTGGTTTATCAATTGTCATACCTTCTTTTCCACAAATATCATAAACTCTCTTAATGTATTTCTTAGTCAATTCAGTTTCTTCTGCCTTGTCAAAGTCAAAGTTAATAACTTCGAAGCGAGAAAGGATTGGATCTGGGATTTTATTGACATAATTACAAGTTGCAATAAAACGAGAGTTACTTGCAAATTGTTCCATGGTAGCACGTAAGGCTTTAAAGAACTGATCTGATACACCATCAACCTCATCTAATATAACTACTTTGAATTTACCTTGGTCATCTAGAATTGACATGGTAGAACAAAAATCAGTAATTCTGGTTCTAATAACTTCTACCGAAGTATCAGTTGACGCATTAATATAAATGTAGGGTAGACCGAATTGGTTAACAATTGCCTTAGCAGTTGAAGTTTTTCCAGTTCCTGGGCTTCCAGCTAATAACATGTTCTGTGTTATGCCATCCTTGAATTTAGACATTACTCTGTCTGGTAGGATTAATTCCGATAAGTTTTTCGGACGATATTTCTCTGTAAAAAGGGAGTGAACCATAGATTTATTTTTGACAATTTATTTCTATTGTTATATCATAGAACTAAGTTTAGTTTCAAGAATAAATAATTATATGTCATTTAGAAAAAAGTACCCTACGATTGCCAGAACAGGTGGACCCTTTCCATCAAATCGCTATGGAATCATACTTAAGAATCTTTCGAGACTTCAAAGAAGATTCTTAGCCAACCATCCTATTATTAAGGACAGGGTACAGGACGACCAATTCGCGGCAATAATTCTTGAGTTGACAAACTATTCGGTACAACCTTTCAAGTTTAAAGATCGGTTATATTACGACTGGTCAACGGGAAGCATCGTAGAGAAATCAGAACTTATAAACAATTACAACTCAATCCCTTGGGTTTGTTGCGTCAGTGGTAAGCCTATCACTTCCCGCACAGATGACTTCAGCTTAGAAAACTTTGTCCATCCAGAGTACCATGACATTTTAAAGACTCCAATGGTCGATAGCCGAATTCTTAAATCATCAGTTGAGTTCCGCAAATATGTAAAAAAGCTCTTGATGAATGAACAACAAGAGCTTTTAAGATTAGCTAAAAAGAATTCTAAAGTTAATTAACTAAGTAATTGTCTGAATTTATCAGCAACACTAAAGCTAGTATATCTAGATTCTTTTAGTTTAATTTGATTATCTAATAATTTTATTTCGGCTTCAAGAATTCTACCTAATTCAGTTCCTTGTAATTGCCAATCTAATTTATCAGAAACTGCTTTTAAATTCTTTTCTGCTTTTTTAATAGCTTCTTCATCACCTTTTTCTTTGGCGTTATCAAGTGTCTTTGTTGCTGCCGCTATAAGTTTATCTTTTGTGCTATCCGTTTTGGTTTCTGTTGATTCTCCAGATTTTACATCTGTTAAAGCTTGTTTGAATTCACCAACTCTTCCTTGTGCATCGGCAATTGCCTTATCATCTTTTTTCAATTTAGCAATTTCTAAATCTAGTTGAGCCATGCTTAAATTGTTTTGAGCTTCTGCTGCTTTATCTTCTGGTGCAATTTTCTTTGATTTTAACTCTCCTTTTTTAATTGTAAGTTCTTCAATTTTTGCATCAGCTGCTTCTTTTTCTTTTTTATCTGCTTCTTTTTGTTTAGCGTCAGCAGCATCTTTTTTATCTTGTTCTGCTTTAGCCTTTTCTTCTGGAGTTGGCTCAGCTTTATCTTTTAAATCTTTTACAGCTGCTTGTTCTTCTTCAAATCTTTTTTGAAGTTCTTTCATTGAAGTTGATAAATCTTTTTTCTTAGCAGGATCGTCTTCTTGACCAGATGCTCTTTTAACAAGTTCCATTTGACCTTTAATCTTTTCAGATTTTAAAACCTTTTGTACATAAGATCCTCTGTCTTTTGCTTTGTCATCTACTGCAGTTTGTAAACTAGCGATTTGAGCATCTATGGTTTTCTTTTTAGTTTGTAGTGTTTCCTTTTTTGCAGCTTCAGGAGTACCTGCTTTGCCACTTAGATTATCAGCCGTGATTTGAATGTCTAATGCATTCATTTTCATCTTATTGACTTTTTTCTGCATTGATCTGTATTTAGGAGCAAATAAGAAGTCTTTTACTTTAGCCATGGCTGTTTCTTCTCCTGCTTCGTTTACATCAAATACGTCGTCATTTTCTAATTCTTCTCTAACTTGAGTTCCTAATTGAGATAGGTGGGTCATTATAGTATCAATATCGCTAATGATTTCTTCTCTAGAGAAAGAGGGTGATGAAGAATCTGTTTCAACTTCTGGACCTTTAGCTCCTTTAGTTTCAGTATCGGTTGTTACCGCAACAGGTTCTTTGGTGTTAACTGCTTCTAGTATGTTAGAATACCAGCTTTCAAAGTTTAATTTTTTCATGTTCATTTTTGTTATGTTTGAATATGAGTTATATATTTGCATTTCTAGGTAAAAAAGAAAAGGCTCTCCAATGGAGAGCCTTTCTTATAAAAATTGTACTGTTAAGTAAAATTATGCTAATGAAACGATGTTATCGAATGCAGTACCATCAAGTTTAGTAACAGTGAATGAAACGTATTGAGTTTCAGGGTGGAAACCAGCTTCAACTAGAGCGAATCTAGATTTTACTGCGATTTTAGGAGCCATAGTTCCTTCAGCAATAGTTTGAACTGATTCAGCCATTAAGTAAGGCATGAAAACTAATCCAGGACCATTACCATCACCTTTACGTCCAACGTATACGTTGTTGTTTGACCACTTCCATTTTGGGTTAGTGTAAACTTGGATACCAGCTACAGATCCAACTGGGTAAATAGCACCAGCAGATTGAGAGATAGTATTTGCAAACGGGTTAGGTACGAAACCAGCAACTGATTGTAATACTGTAGCAACTTGTGGTCCTACAATAGCAAAGTTACCAGCACCTCTACGTCCTCTGTTAGCAATTAAGTTAGCAGCAGAAAGAATTCCTGTTAATACTTTTCTATGTTCTGAACCTTCAGTTTGACCACCAGTAAATGCAGAAGCAGCTACCAATTTCACTGTTAATGCACCAGAAGGGATTTCTCCAGCTGCAACTGACTTAGTGATGTTTGAAGCTCCTAATGTACCAATTTTGTTGATGATTAAATCATTGATAGTTTGAGTTAATTCGTTAACCAATACAGCTTCTACTTGAGCAACTGCATCTACACCGAATTGTTTTAGATCTTGTACTTGCTCTCTAGTAACTGCAGCTGCAACTTGGTAAGTTTTAGCTTCTACTGATTTAGAGAATAAAGATAGACCCATTAATTTTTCTGGAGTTGATTCTCCTGTTGCTCTGTCGTAAGGACTTTCGTCAGCATTACCAACAAAACCAGCGATGTGATCTTCTAACGCTTTTACTAATTCTACTGTTCCAGCAGCAGCTCCACGAGCAGCATCAGCCGCTTCTTGTACGCTTTTACCACCAGTTAAAGTACCAGTAACTTTGTAGATTGATTTACCATCGATACGTGAAGTACCAACGAAATCAAATAAGATACCAAAGTCAGCTGTACCAGCTTGATCTGATTCTAAATCAGTATCAGAACATTTGATGTAAGTTGGTGCTACAGTTGAACCAGATAATCTACCACCTTCGTAAACGAAGTCTAAGTAAGATAATAGACCCATTGGACCAGCCATAGGTACTACTGGTACTAAATCAAGACCAATTGTTTGTGCTGCAACTTGCATTGCAAGAGGAAGCAAGGTTGGAGCTTTGTCACCAGAACCTTTAGTTGCAGGAGATGCACCAAATCCACTAGGGAAAGATACAGCACCCATACCACCGATATTCATACCTGGTGATAAAGACATGATGTTAGCATCTTCATAAAGTTTGTGGTTATGACAATACTCAGACATCCATGCTAGTTTAGAAGCATCAGTGATACCAGTTGCTGATTCGATGATCGGCGACCATGTGTCTCTGATTTCAGCTTCATTAATTAAATTTGCCATTTTAAGAGTTTTTGTTTTTTTGTTTTATTTTAGCTTATAGCTCGACATAATTCTTAGATTTTTGCTTCTTATCTAATATCGTCGATAGTTTGTTTTATTATATATCCTTTTAATTTTTCGAATTTTTTAAATTTTCAAAAAATTACTTTTTAAATCTTTTTGCAAAAGACTCAGCCATACCATCCATGTTGTAAGGTAATGTAGATACTTTCTCTACAACTTTTTCTGAAACCATTTCAACTTTCTCCATTACTGTAGAAGTTTCTCTAAGGTCTCTTTGTTGCCAGAAGTTTCTTACTTGGTATTCTGTATCTAATTTGTGATATTTAGCTTGTGCTAAGATTTGATTCTTTTTAGCTTCAGATAAACGGTTCCAAGTTTCTCTGTATTCTGATGGCATTGCTGCTAATACAGTTGGTTCGTTTTCTACTGGAGCTCCAGCAATTACGTTATTCCATAAAGCGTAGATTTGAGATTCAGTTAAGAATCCTTTTCCTTCAACTTTAGCAATTACATTTGTTTTTTCAGCATCAGTTAAAGAATTAAATTCTTCTTTCTTAGCTTCAGAAATAAATGCGAAGAAATGTGGGTTGTTAGAAACTTTAACTGTAGCTTTTTCAACTAGAGCTTGTAACTTTTCAGAAATTTCTTTCTTGTAAGCGTCCATTCTGTCTACTTCTTCAGTAACTTCTTTACCAACATCTTCTCCTTTTGGTTCTTCTTCTAAATCTTTTTCTAATTCTTTAGAATCATCTTCAGCAGCGTCTTCAGCTTTTGGATAAACTTTACCATCAGCATCTACGTCATCTTCTGTTACGTCTTTTGCTCTAGCTTTAATATCTTCAGCAGGTAAACCAGCAGCGTCTGCAGCTTCAGTAACTTCTTTACCAACATCTTCTCCTTTTGGTTCTTCTTCTAAATCTTT
>ENA-UPTJ01001629-UPTJ01001629.1-marine-metagenome-genome-assembly--contig:-NODE-1629-length-11638-cov-4.484935_pt1 | contig 11638 bp, 11 predicted proteins | sample MGYA00238168_ERZ767080 | MGnify/ENA primary metagenome ERZ767080 (study PRJEB28935, sample SAMN06266237) | marine metagenome | isolation source: Columbia River Estuary | place: USA:Columbia River... | reverse complement strand
GGCTATTTTTGCAAGATATGCTGCTCAAAACTAGGCTCCACGAACATTTATTTCAGCTACTTGAAACGCGCATTTCTGAGCTCAGCGTCCTAAGAACGCAAATTAGCCATGACAGCACAGAAAGCGGCAAAGGTTCTGCAGGCGACAAACATGAAGTCGGAATTGCCATGGCCCAGCTCGAAATTGAAAAAATAGATGGGCAAATCAACTTGCTTCAACAACAACATGCTGCGCTAAAAAGAATAGATGCCCAACAGGCTCACACACAGATCCAAACCGGTTCAATTTTTATGTGCAATGAGCAATGGTTTTATTGCAGCATTGCCTTTGGACAGCTTGAATTTGAGCAAACTTCTGTTTTTTGTTTAAGTCCAGAAGCACCTCTTTATCTGGCGCTCAAAGGCAAAAAGGTCGGGGAAACCGCCCTATTGAATGGCAAAACTTGGAAAATCGAAGCCGTGTCATGAAAAAGCAAGAGTCTTCAGAAAAAAATCAAACAAAGGTTGCCATTATTGGCGGCGGTGCGGCTGGTTTTTTTGCCGCCATTTCTGCCAAACAACATTGGCCTCTAGCATCTGTCTGTATTCTAGAGAAGAGCAATAAGTTTTTGGCCAAAGTAAAAATTTCAGGTGGAGGTCGCTGTAATGTCACCCATCATTGCCCTGATATTCAAGAACTAGCCAAAGCCTATCCTAGAGGAGAAAAACAACTCAGAAAAGCTTTTCATCAATTTTCGGCAACGGACACGATTGAATGGTTTGAATCCAGAGGAGTGTCGCTCAAAACTTACCCAGATGGCTGTATTTTTCCCCTAGCAAACGATTCTCAGGTCATTATTGACAGCTTCCTAAAAGCTTGCAAGCAGTTAGGTGTTGAGCTCATGCTGCAGCAAACGATTTCAAAAATTGAACCGCTTACCAATGGCGTAAGCCTTGTACAAAACGAGCAAGAACAGTTTTACGACCGCGTCATTGTGTGCACCGGCGGACAGCCCAAACTCAGTAATTTAAATTGGCTAGAAGATCTTGGACTCGATATCATTGAACCCCAACCTTCTTTGTTCACGTTTAACATGCCCAAAAATCCAATTTGCGAATTGATGGGCACGGTGGTTGCGAATGCCAGTGCCAAGATAGAAGGAACAAAACTAACAGGCCGAGGGCCATTACTCATTACGCATTGGGGCATGAGTGGCCCTGCAATTTTACTATTATCTGCGTGGGGTGCTAGAATTTTAGCTGAAAAAAACTACCATTTTCATGTTTTGGTCAATTGGCTCGATGATGCCAAAGAAGACAACTTAAGAGCACAACTCGAGCAAACTGGCCAAGCCCAAGCGGGTAAAAAAATGAGCAACTGGAATCCGACGCCGCTAACCAATAGGCTCTGGCTGCATTTGCTCGAACGCAGTGAGATCAACCCAGATTTGCGTTGGTCAGAGTTAGGAAAAAAGGGGCTGAATCGATTGGTGAATACGCTGCTCAATGACCGCTATCAAGTGCAAGGAAAAACCACTTTCAAAGAAGAGTTTGTGACGGCTGGTGGGCTTTCGCTTTCAGAAATTGATTTTCAGACGATGCGTACTAAAAAAATACCGCAGCTGTCCTTCGCCGGAGAAATTCTAGACATTGATGGCATTACAGGTGGCTACAATTTTCAGGCAGCCTGGACCACCGGATTCATTGCAGGCAAATATGCCTTTGACCCCGATAAAGTGCTTTAAAATTCTGCGTTGAGCGGTGTTCTTGGGAACGGAATAACGTCGCGGATATTTGACATGCCGGTTACAAACATGACCATGCGCTCAAAGCCTAAACCAAAGCCAGCATGAGGTACAGTTCCAAATTTACGCGTGTCTAGGTACCACCAAAGTTCTTCACTCGGGATGCCAAATTCTTCACATTTTTTCAAAAGCACATCGTAGCGCTCTTCGCGTTGTGAACCTCCTACAATTTCACCAATTCCTGGGAACAAGACATCCATGGCGGCAACGGTTTTGCCGTCCTCGTTCAAGCGCATGTAAAACGCCTTGATTTGCGCCGGATAATCAGTTAAAATAACAGGACAATTGAACTCTTTTTCAACAAGATAGCGCTCGTGCTCAGATTGCAGGTCAATACCCCACTCTACTGGATACTTGAATTTCTTTTTCTTGTAATGATTTGAATTGAGTAAGAGGTCAATAGCCTCGGTGTAGGTGAGTCTTTTGAATGGATTTTCAATTACAAATTGCAAACGTTGCTTCAAACTCATTTCTTGACGCTCATTGGCAGGTTTTTGAGCCTGCTCTTGGGCTTCGCGTTCATCTAAAAACTGTACGTCGGCCGCACAATTGGTAAGCACGTAGTTACAGATGTATTTTAAGAAGTCTTCAGTGAGGTCCATGTTTTCTTTCAATTCGTTGAAAGCAACCTCTGGTTCAATCATCCAAAATTCGGCTAAGTGGCGCGACGTATTAGAGTTTTCAGCCCTGAAAGTTGGGCCAAATGTATAAACCTGACCCAAAGCTGTCGCAGCAAGCTCCGCCTCGAGTTGACCAGACACCGTTAAGTTCACGGCTTTGCCAAAGAAATCTTCTTTGAAATCTACCTTTCCCTCATCGGTTAAAGGCGGATTTTTCGGATCAAGGGTAGTGACGCGAAACATTTCACCTGCGCCCTCAGCATCTGAACCCGTAATGATTGGCGTGTGTAAATAAAAGAAGCCGCGCTCATTGAAAAACTGATGAATGGCAAAAGCGACTGCATGACGGATGCGAAATACAGCACCAAAAGTATTGGTTCTGAAACGCAAGTGCGCTTGCTCGCGGAGAAAATCAAGGCTGTGTCTTTTAGGTTGCATCACGGTTTTCTGAACCTCATCAGGGTGCGCATCTCCTAAAATTTCAATATTTGTAACCTGTAATTCAACTGCCTGACCCGCTCCTTGTGAGGCCACGATTGTTCCGGTCAAGGAAAGTGCTGCAGCAGTAGTAATGCGCTTTAGTAAAGCTTCATCCAATTGCTCAAAATCGATAACGGCTTGCAAATTGGCCATGCAAGAGCCATCATTCAACTGTACAAAACGATTAGATCTGAAAGCTCTGACCCATCCTTTGACAACGATTTCTTGACCAAGCAGGGCATCTGCTGCCTGCAAAATTTGCGCAATGCGATATCTTTCCATGTTGCAAAGTTAATGAATGTTTAAATTCTTTAAATCGTCTTCGCTGACAGTTGGCGGAAAGATCTTTGCTTTTAGCTTTGCACAAACCAAATTGGCTACGTTTCTAGCATCATTTTCAGTCTGAAAACCCTGAATGCCTGCTCTTCCAGGAATGCTTTGCTGATCAATGAGCATTTTACCATTCTGACTAATTTGATACCCCCACCCGTTGGCCGTTTGAAGCGTTTGAATGTCAAAACGACTGTTTTGTTTTGAGTAGTTTGTTGTTGAAGATTTTCGTTCCTGATGAGAAATTTTATCAATAGATTTCTCGCTCATATTATCCTTCGAAGAGGAAGCCGAACAAGACCATAAAAGCAAGAAAACGACTGAGAGTTGGCTGATTATTCGCATTTCACAAAAGTAGCAATTTGAGCTGTTGTGTTTTGCTCCCAAGCTAAGAAGTAAGTGCCAACGGGAAGGTGTTCAATATCAAGTGTGATATGGCCATTATGTTGTGCTGCAATAATCGAGTAGTTCTTCCCGCTTAAATCGGAACACACTAAATTTTCAACTGGAGAATCGGCGGCAAATTGAATATACATTGCACTTGGGTTCGGGTAAACTTTGACCTCAACCTTTTCGAGTTCTTTTTGACTTGCTGTACCACTATACCCCCAAAAATCATCCAGAAAAACACCGTTGTTGTATCCTGTGCCGATGTAACCCCAACCATCTAAATAAAAAGCAATTGCATTCTTTCTGCCGACTCCTGGTAAGTCAGCCCTTTGCGTCCAAGAGTTTAAATAATAGTTGTATTCCCAGAGGTCTTTATGAAAAGTATGAGCGGCATCCTCACCGGTTCCTAAATAACAAACCGGAAAAGCAGCCCAACCGCTGGCGCCAGAACGCGGGCTCCCTGGGAAATTCGCTTTTTGGATCCATTGATCGGTTATAGGATTGTACATCCAGAAATCTTGACGCATGGTTCCGTCATCGCCCGTGCCTACAAAACCATAATCTAACATTGAAAAACCTACAGCAGCCTGTCTCGGTGTACCCGAAAAATCGGCAACCTGAGACCAAGCGTTGGTTGTCGGGTCATAGGCATAGAAATCATTTTGAAGGCCACTCAATGCAGATCCTGTGCCCACATAAGCCACCTGACCCACTACAAAACTAACGGCTTCTCTTCTTGGGGCACCCGTGAAGTTGGCTTTTTGAGACCACGCTTGTGTGGCAGGGTTGTATTCCCAGAGGTCATTCATGTAGGCAATGGTGGGCGTTTGACCCAACGCAATATAACCCTTTTGTTGACCTTCGTGGGTTAAGGCAAAAGCAACAGCTCCTACCCTTTCAAGTCCAGCTCCACCGTCGCCGCCTAAAGAAAGTTCGTCATCCCAGTCATCTTGGTCTGCTCGATACGAATACATTTTTCTTTTGTATTCAAATTCATCCATTCCGGTAACTGCAAATCCTTTATTTTGAAGTACAAATGCGCAAGCAGCTGATTTTGGAGGGCCTTTTACCGTATCTTTTTGCAACCAATAATCTTGAGTAAAAGCAAGCTGCACCAATAAAAGCATGCCTATCAAAAGGCTTAATTTTTTGAGCCTCATATCTTCAAGATTTTTTTGGTAAATACTTGGCCATCCTTTGAAATAAATCGCAAGATATAAGTCCCTGTTTTTAACTGTTCAAGGTCGAGGTTATTGGCCTGTGCCATTAAATTCATGTACTCTTTTTGTAAAATGCCAGTTAAACTCCAAATCTGTATTTTTTCAATTTGACCTGCAAGGCCTTGGATGGTAAAAACTTCAGTTGCCGGATTCGGAAAGATGGAAATATTGGCTTGTAAAGCTTCAATTCCAGCGTAGTCACAGGGTGCATATTCATAAAAACTTGCCTTTTTTCCACTGTAGCCTTTACCAGTGCCCACAAAAGCTTTTTCGCCAATCGTAAAAGCTACGGCGCTTTTTCTTTCACTGCCGCCATAAGCAGCCCTAAGCGTCCAAGAATCTGTTTTTGGGTTATACTCAATGAGGTCGCCAAGCAAACCTCCGTTGTTGCCTAAGCAAACAAAGCCCCTGTCTTCAAGTGTGAACGTACTAGCCGCGCCACGCTCATAGCCCGGAAAAGCTGCAATTGGCGTCCATTGATTTGAGCCGGGATTGTAGCAATAAAAATCTTTTTTGAAGATGTTTTGGTCCACACCCATCCCGACATAAGCCTTAGATCCAACCACAAAAGCACACATTTGATAGCGCACGCCACCGGGGAAGGCAGCGCGCTGAATCCATTGATCATTACTTGGTTTGTATTCCCAAAGCTGCGAGCTATACGTTGCAGAACCCGTTTTGCCCGCGCAAATATATCCCTTGCCTTCAACTGAAAAGCCGGTTGAAAAATAAACACCATTGCCTCCCATCCCTGGAAAATCAGCAATAGCCGTCCAGGCATTCGTAAGCGGATTATAGCGCCAGAAATCTTTGAGCGTAAGCCCCGCTGGTGCAGATACGCTGTCCATTCCGGTGCCCACATAAGCGTAATTACCAATCACAAATGAAACGGCGTCGCGTCTTGCAGAACCTGGTAAGTCGGCCTTTTGTGCCCATGAATCTGTATTTGGGTCATAGGACCATAAATCTTTGTGAATGACCTCAGCAGTATCTTGTCCGCCAAATAAATATCCTTTGTCCATCACAGAAAAACCAGTAGCGCGCTCGCGTTTGCCCATGGCCACATCATTTCGCTTTGTCCAGACATTATATTGCGCTTGGAGCAAAAATGGAGCAAACAATAAAATTAGAATGAATATCCTCATTGTTTAAATAGCATTTGTTGCTTTAATATTTGATGTCCATTGGAAATTTGTAACAGATAGGATCCTGCTGGTAAATGTGCTAAGTCAAGTAACTGATGATCAGAATTGACGCTAGTATTAAATATCGTTTTTCCATTGAGCTGAATCAATGAAACTTTTAACGGATAGCTGCCTTGTGCACCATTTAAATCTATGGTAAGCTCATTTGAGAATGGATTCGGGTAAACCTTAAAATCTATAGTGATTTCATCGATGCCAATGGTGTTGTCAATTGGATTAAACTGCCAAAAATCGTTGAGATTTATTCCATTTGTGCCGGTTCCTATGTAGCCTCTGTCGTGAATCGCCCAAGCCACAGGAAAGCGTCTTTTGGTGCCTGGAAAATCAATTTCTCGACGCCAAGAATTGGAAGCGGGATGAAATGACCACACCTGCTCTGTTACTACGGCCAAAGCCCCGACATAACCAGAAGTCACGTAACCTCGTTGTTGAATAGCAAAACCCGAGCTTCCGCCTGTAGAATTACCCGGAAAACTAGCCCGTGGCACCCACTGATTATGCAACGGCTTGTACTCAAGTAACTGATTGCCATACTTGATGAATCCACTGCCTTCAATCACAAATGAACAGGTCCAATTTCCAAAAGAGACCGGAGCATTCGCACATAAACTCCAGCTGTCTGTATTTGGGTTGTATTTTGCCAGCTGATTGGCCTGATAAACAAAACCTTGGTTGTTCACGGCAAAGCCTTGACTATCACCTGGGTTCGGCAAGATGCAATTGGCAATTTGTCCCCAAGTATTTGAAGCTGTATTGTATTTATAAAACTGCGTACTCAGTGCAGAGCCTCCACCCACAACCGGGCAATTATCTACAACAAAAGCAACTGAACCATGGGTTGCTACCGGAAAATCTGCTTTTTGTGTCCAGGTGTCAGCTGCGGGGTCGTATTCCCACCAGTCTTTAAATGAAATATCTTGGCCCGCACCGTTGATGTGCCCAAGCCCAATGTAGCCTCGATGTGAGGTCGCACAACCCGTGGCCCGATGTCGGCCAACGCCACCAACACTTGCTTTCTGGATCCAAAATTGCGCCTGAATCTGGATCTGTAAAACTAACAGGCTGCCTAAAATGAAAAACCTCATTGCTTTTGCCATTTTAGGATCTTGCCGGTCTCCATTTGCAAAAGCAAATAGGTGCCTGATGCGAGGTGCTCAAAATTTTGAGTGGAATCAGTAGCGGCATCAAAGGTGCTCAGTACTTTACCTTGAACATCTGTTAATTGATAATTCCCAGAGTTTTCTTTTACATTTAATGTCCCTGTACTAGGATTAGGATAGAGTTGAAAAGGTAAATCTGCATGTTCGTCTAGCCCAACATAACTCGCGTTAATTTGAATAGTATAATCGCCCGAAAAGGCTCCCCATCCTTCAACAATGATGTAAAGGGGACCTAAATTTGTTGCATCAAAATAGAGTTCAGAACTTGGTGCGCACTGTGTGGCATCGTCATTATATGCAATCACTTGTCCGTTCATATCTACGACGCTTAAAAAAGTATCAAAACTGGACTCACATAAAGAGACATGTACGCTTTCAAGCAGTGGGTTTAGTTCGAAATAGTAATAAATATCTGGAGAAGGATAAACAAAGTTTTGATTTGAATAACAAATCTCTGTCGATCGAGTATCCGTATAAGGCAAAGTATTCACTACGATTGCATCATTTTGATCATCTCCTAGATAGCCCGTGCAATTAAGTCCATTAGCGAGCGTAATACCGAAGTCAGTGACTGATCCCCACTGATAAGTTCCACAAGGATTCAAAGGCAAGGTACCTGCCTCACGTTGCATGACACGAAGGCGTGTGACACCATTGACAGCATTTGGTGGCACCATAAAGCTCCAAACTTGGACCGGCGCAGGAGGTGTGCCTGCCCATGTTCCTAAACTCTCGTAAGGGTCAAAGTTGCCGTTTTGGTCAAAATCTATCCAGGCTTCACCAACTCCAGCATAGTTGCCACCACAGGTGCCAAACTTTACAGAAATCGTGTAACTAGCGCCGGCATTGAGTGTGACATTGACATTTTGAGAGAGGTCTTGAAGCCCAACAATTCCTGGGCAACCTGTATAATTAATCGTGCCCACTACGCCATTGAGCACCACACTTTCGACATTGGAGTCAATAGTACTAGTAGGGCCCACATTGGTGCAATATTGAGCCGAAAACCCTTGACTTAGAAGTAGTAAAAGGCTAAAGTAGAAGTGTTTCATGTAGTAAGTTCTAAAAGCAAGGTACGAATTCCTGCTTAACACAAACTTAATACGGCCAGAATTTACTTGTTATTCCAATGTGTCATGGCCATGGCTAGGCCATCAAAAACGAAACTTTTCACTGCTTTACTAGCGGTATCAATGCGTTCTGGCAAGGCTTTGTCTTCGTCTGGTTTCCAGGTACCGAGTACATAATCGGCTTGTTTGCCCTTGCCAAAGTCGGCCCCTACCCCAAAACGCAAACGCGCATATTCTTGAGTATTAAGTAAGGCTTGTATGTCTTTTAAGCCGTTATGGCCGCCGTCACTGCCTTTGCCTTTCATTCTGAGCGTTCCAAAAGGCAGGGCAATATCATCTGTGATGACCAAAAGTTGTGTTACAGGGATTTTCTCGGCTTGCAGCCAATAATTGACAGCTTTACCTGAAAGATTCATGTAAGTAATCGGCTTGATCAGTATCAGTTGTCTGCCTTTGAATTTTGCCTCAGCTCTGAAAGCAGCTTTGTCGAGGGTAAACTGCACCCCTAGATCAGCTGCCAATGCATCGAGAACCTTGAAACCAATGTTATGACGGGTTTCAGCATATTCAGAACCCGGATTTCCGAGACCAACAATCAGGAATTTCATGCTACCAATTTGGACAAGAATTACACTTATCTTTTGATTTCAAATAAAAAAGTGCGCCAACTACGATATCGCGCTCGCCAAATAAAAATGTTTGCTTGGCATGAGAATCGTAATCATTGGGTCTGGTTTTGACGCGGTACTGATGAATGAGACCTCCAGAAATATTACCTGCAATAAAAACGTGTTTAAAAAACTCAGCGCGCAAACCTAAATGAGCTGATAACCCTAGCCCAGACAAGGAAACAGTTTCCATTGATTTTTGACCTGCAAAACTAAAGTCATTGAAAGAGAGAACAGGCCCTGCTCCTGCACCCATCATGGTGTTTAAGGCAAAGCGTCCTTTTTCAGATTGGTAAACTTTGAAAACATTGGTGAGCTGCAAATTAATGTAGTTGAGACCGTTTGTATTTTCGTAATGAAAGGTGCTTTCTTGTGTTGTGATAGAATCACCACTGTAGGTCCCCGACCAACCAGTTACTGGATCAATGCCTGGGTTAATGGTGCCACTGAGCAAGTAAGTTGGGCCGTGTTTCATGACATATTTCATGTGCTCATAGCCCAAAGAAAGCGCCCAATTTCTTTTAAAATTATAGCCAATTCTGACGTCGAACTGTGGTACAGTAAACATTTTTGGATCAATGTATTCGCTGAAATCTCTTGAAGGTCTGTCTACGGCCTGAACACCTGCTAAACGAAAATCATAGCCTGGACCAATGAAACGAATAGTGCTCGGGGTGTAAATACTGCGGTTGTAACCCCAATAGAAAAACAGCGTGCCTGGACCTGTAGATTTTTTTTGTGGCTTGTATTGTGCATTGGCTTGTCCTAGCAAGAAGAAGCTCAGTAGTACGATTAAAAACTTTCTCATCTGGTAATGATTTTAACCCATTCTTCTTGGGATAATATTTTCTCTAAACGATAATGTACCGTTTTGTCACTGCTGTACCATTCTACCAAACCAATATTTTGGGCAAAGACACTGGTTCTCAAACCAATTTGCTCCGCTTCTTTTCGGGTATATGGATTCAAAGTGGTTGCTCTGATTTTATCGGTAAAGTAAAGGCTCTTAGCTTTTTGAGAACCCATAAATTGGGCATTTTTGGTCGTCTTGTATTTTCTAAAGACTTCGTAAAGAATCAAGGTTGAATCTGTGAGTCCACTGAATTTGGAGGCAAACCAAGTTTCTTTGCTGAGGTCAAAAGGAAAGAGTTGATTTTTATAAAGCAAGGCTTTTTCTTTACTCTGATTGCGGTTCACAACCATTTGATCTTGAACGCTTAAAGAATCAATGTTGTAATTGATGGCTTCGCGCAAGCGTCCATCGCTTTCATAGACCTCTACAATAAGGTGAGGTCCTATGGCGTCTTCAACGGTGTAAATGCGATGGAATTCTTCATCAAGACCCTTTGCGGCATCGCGGTAAAGATAAATTTTAGGAAGCGTGTCTAAAGGATAGAAATACTCGGCTTGCGGATTCAGACTTGGATAGGCGACTTGAGCATCTTCATTGTTATTGATGATCACACCAACAACAGTGGCGCCTATTACTAAACCTAATATCCAAAGCCATTTTTTCATTTTGACATCTTTAAAAATGCAACTTCTTGCTCAGTCAAGTGGCGGTAGTAGCCGCGGGGTAAATCTTTTTTAGTAAGGCCAGCATACATCACTCGATCAAGCTTTAGTACTTGAAATCCGAGTGCTTCAAAAAGTCTTTTGACAATTTGACTTTTTCCAGACCTGATTTCTACACCTACCTCGTGATTCGTTGCTCCGTCAACATAGCTTGCTTCTTCAACCCTAGTGCGTCCATCTTCAAGATCAAGGCCACGCATTAGTTTTTCGAGGTCTTCTCGAGAAACTGCTTTGTTAACCTCAACATGATAGATTTTACGTGCTTGATATCTCGGGTGATTCAGTTTTTTGAATAAATCACCATCATTGGTAAACAACAAAAGCCCGGTACTTTCGCGATCTAATTTGCCCACCGGATAAATCACTTCGCGACATGCTTTTTTAACTAAAGACATGACCGTTTTACGACCACGAGCATCTTCGATGGTCGTGAGGTATCCTTTTGGTTTATTGAGTAGAACGTAGCGCTTGGTTTCTGCATTGATGGTTTCGCCATCGTATTGCACCACATCGGTTTTTTTGATTTTATAGCCAAGTTCTGTGATGATTTGGCCATTGACCGAAACCACACCAGTTTGAATTAGGACATCGGCTTCTCTTCTAGAGCAAACACCGGCATTGGCCAAGTATTTATTGAGACGCACAGCATCTTCATTGAAGGTAGGAAGTGGATCTCCTTTCTTCATTTTGATTTTGTAGTCGATGTATTTGCGTTTGTCGCGGGCAGTCACTTTAGCCCCGTCTTTTGCGCCTTGTACTTTGGTCTTTGAACCAGCTTTTACGGGGCTCTTTTTGGGGCTCTGCGCACTTGATGAACGCTTCGTACCTGTTGATTTTGGTTGTCTCATTTGGATACAAAGATAGACAAAAACGACGAGTGTCTTAGCGCTCTTGCAAGAGCAGGTCAATGTCTTTGATGAGGTCTGTTACTTCCTGAGGATTTGTGCCATCGTAATAACCCCTAATTCTTAACTGCGGGTCAATTAACACAAAGTTGTTCGTATGAATGAAATCACTGCCGGCGTCTCCTAAATTTTGGGCTTCAGCAGGCTTCAAAACAAAGAAAGACTTTCTTGCTAACGTATATAATGCTGACTTTTCTCCGGTAAGAAAATGCCATTGTCCAGTTTTTGCATG
>ENA-UPTJ01001626-UPTJ01001626.1-marine-metagenome-genome-assembly--contig:-NODE-1626-length-11646-cov-6.920024_pt1 | contig 11646 bp, 8 predicted proteins | sample MGYA00238168_ERZ767080 | MGnify/ENA primary metagenome ERZ767080 (study PRJEB28935, sample SAMN06266237) | marine metagenome | isolation source: Columbia River Estuary | place: USA:Columbia River Estuary... | reverse complement strand
AGTAATTACCCGCGCAAAACCACTTGGAATCACCGTTGTCGAAGTTGATTCAGGTCATGTTGCGCGAGATGGTTATGACGGCGAATTCTTCGGTGCTCTTGTGCAGTATCCAGATACAACGGGAACAGTTATTGATTACACAGCCTTTGCCGAATACGCACATTCAAAAAACGCATTTGTAATTGCAGCAACTGATCTACTTGCATTGACTCTGTTGAAAGCACCAGGGGAGTGGGGCGCAGATATCGCAGTAGGCACAGCTCAGCGCTTCGGTGTTCCAATGGGATTTGGCGGACCACATGCTGGTTTCTTAGCTGTGCGAAGCGGACTAGAGCGTTCGATGCCTGGTCGACTTGTAGGTCAGAGTATTGATGCAACTGGAAAACCGGCGTTTCGTTTAGCGCTGCAAACTCGCGAACAACATATTCGACGTGACAAGGCAACATCAAATATTTGTACCGCACAAGTTTTGTTGGCGAACATGAGCGCCTTCTATGCGATGTGGCATGGCCCAGTGGGCTTGCGTGAAATCGCGGAGCGAGTTCATGGTTTCGCGGCTCGACTGCATGCTGCGACCAACAACAGAGAAGATGTTGTCTTCGACACCGTTCATATTGTTGTTAAAGATGCTGCAGCTATTCACGCCAAAGCTGCAGCACACGGAATTAACTTCGCACGAGTCAGTGATACTGAGATTCGCGTTTCATTTGATGAAGAAACAACTGAAGAACTATTTGCACAAGTTCTAGATATTTTGGGCATGAAGGATGCAACGGGGGAGGCCATCCCGGCAAAGTTGCTTCGCACCAGTAAGTACTTAACGCATCCCGTTTTCAACACCAATCACAGTGAAACCGGCATGATGCGCTACCTGCGTAATTTGGCCGACAAGGATCTAGCGCTAGATAGAACAATGATTCCTTTGGGCTCGTGCACGATGAAGCTGAATTCGGTTACTGAAATGGAAGCGGTCACCTGGCCAGAATTTGCATCACTTCATCCTTTTGCTCCAGTCGATCAGAGCGTCGGTAGTCGCAAATTAATCGAGCAACTATCAAAATGGCTAGTGGCAATCACGGGTTATGACGCGGTTTCGCTGCAGCCAAATGCGGGTAGCCAAGGTGAATTCGCTGGCTTGCTAGCCATCCGCAATTACCATGATTCAAGAGGCGATCAAGGGCGCAATATCTGTTTGATCCCATCAAGTGCCCACGGTACAAATGCAGCATCTGCTGTTATGGCGGGTATGAAGGTAGTCGTTATCGATTGCGACGAGAGCGGAAATGTGTCGGTAGCAGACATCAAAGCAAAGATTGCAGAGCACAAAGACGCTTTGGCAGCACTAATGATTACTTATCCATCAACACATGGTGTTTTTGAAACAGCAGTGTCAGAGATCTGCGAATTGATTCACGATGCTGGTGGCCAGGTTTACGTTGATGGCGCTAACTTGAACGCACTGGTCGGTGTTTCTCAGCCTGGAAAATTTGGCGCAGATGTCTCGCATTTAAATCTACATAAGACTTTTGCGATTCCACATGGTGGAGGAGGACCTGGCGTAGGTCCAGTTATTGCTCGCGCACACCTTGCACCGTTCTTGCCGAACCATCCAATGGATGTTTTAGCTGGTCCTGCAACAGGACCGGGACCAATTTCTGGTGCACCATATGGATCAGCCAGCATCTTGCCAATTTCTTGGGCATACATTCGTTTGCTAGGGGGAGAAGGACTAACGCACGCCACACAGGTTGCGATTTTGTCGGCAAATTACATCGCATCGCAGTTGCAGAATTCATATCCAATCCTTTACACGGGTGCTAACGGTCGTATCGCGCATGAATGCATTTTGGATATTCGTGGATTAACAAAAGATTGTGGTGTCTCAGTTGATGACATCGCAAAGCGTTTAATGGATTATGGTTTCCACGCACCGACAATGTCATTTCCGGTAGCTGGAACTTTGATGATCGAACCCACTGAATCCGAAGATATCCGCGAGATTCATAGATTTATTGATGCGATGATTTCGATCAGAGCTGAGATTCAAGAGGTCATTGACGGCACAATCAGCATTGAGGATTCAGCCTTGCGCCACGCACCTCATACGGCATTGTCAGTCGTCAACAGTGATTGGGATAGGCGCTATAGCCGCGAAAAAGGCGGTTATCCGGTCGATATACAAGGTTTCGTGCCAGGTGAATCAATTGGTTCACGAATGAAGTATTGGCCGCCTGTATCTCGCATTGATGGAGCCCATGGAGACCGAAATCTGGTCTGTGCCTGCACACCGATGGATGACTATAGGTAGGAGGGGCCTGAGCGCAGATTCCTGGCTCATTCCTTTCTTACTTTACATAATGTAACTTATCGGCGTTAGGTATAGGCTCGACGGGCGATCAGAAAGAGCCCAAATAACACCCCAACCAGCGCCCAATCTCCTGCGGCATCTCTGGGCGTTGTGCCGTTAATTAGACCAACTTCGGCTCGAATTGAATCAGGCGTTCCCATGGAAGTTTTCTGTAGAACTTTGCCTTTGGAATCAATGATTGCTGAATATCCAGTTGTGGACACTGAAACAATATTTCTGCCATGTTCGATGGCTCGAACCCTAGTCATTTCCAACTGCTGAGCACTTTCTGCAGACATTCCAAATGTGGCGCTATTTGTTTGGACTGCGAGGATATTGGAAGAAACTGCAGCTTTATGGAGCAGTTCATCATCGACTAATTCGAAGCAAATTACTGGGGCAATTACCGCTTCTTTGACTGAGAAAAACACTTGTCCATTGCCAGATTCGAAGTCCTTTACACGATCGGTATACGGAGAGATTGCTGAAGCAAGTGATCTCAGAGGAATGTATTCACCAAAAGGGGTCAAGTGCTGCTTGACATAAGTCGGCGGAAGTTCACCGCCCCACAAGATGGAGGTATTAAGAATGGAGTCGCCTTTTTCAACAATTGCACCAATCATCAAAGGTTTTTGGATTGAATCCAGTGCTTGTTTCACATCTGCATTTTGAAAAGGATCCACATCAACTGAATTTTCTGGCCACAGCACAAAATCGACATTCGAATTTGCCTTGAGTTCAGATTGTGTTCTTTCAAAATGATTATTGAATACTGCTTTTGCTCTTGAATTGAAATCAAGACCCATTTGCGGCACATTTCCTTGAATCATTAAGACATTCGTTGTTGCAAAAGCACTTACATTTATTGGAATCAACAGAAACAAGAATGGCAATACTGCTATTTTCGACCACTTCTTATTTACCGCATGGTAAAGAATGAGTCCTAGTAAAACTGTAAGCGCCGACAGAGCTGAAGCGCCACCGATAGCTGCAATCTTGGAATATGGGGCGTCGGCCTGTGTGTAGGCAATGCGGACCCAACCAAATCCCCCAAATGGAAATCTGTTTCTGACCTCTTCAAGCAGTATGTAAATCAGTGGGTATGAGCTCATCCCCCAGCGAGAAACTAGTGAAAGTGGCAGATAAAAAACTGCAAGACCTAAAGCCAAAATTAACCAAGGTACTGAGCCGACAAAAGTACTGCTCCAATGCAAAACGATCAGATTGAGGGTTGCTGCGAAGATGAAAACCGATAGAACTTTCCGGTGTGTAAGTGATAGCGCATACATATGGACGGCAATCGCAATTGGAGCAACCCACCACTTCCCCACTGGCTCATATGCAGCTGAAAGCAGGCCGCCAGAAAGTGCTGAAAGAAGTAGCGCTACCAACCCAATGCACTGATCAAACGATCAACGCTAGCCCCCAGGGCGTAACGCTCCTTGAATTGATAAATCGCCGAAAGATCTGCCGGTGCTTTCGGCAAAGCTAAATCCACTTTAGGTAAAGGCGCATCGCGGGCTACTCGAACCAACTTAGGTGCAATCTTGAGATAGTCAGCTCCGGCAATTATCTTTTTAGCTAGAGCTGGCGGAAGAGATTCATGTGCTTGCATTGCACCAGCTAAAGCATCTTCTGCAGTAGCAAAATGATTAGCAATTACCGCCGCGCCTTTTTCACCAATTCCCTTAACGCCGGGCAATCCATCTGACGGATCACCGCGGAACATTGCGAAAAGATCGTATCGGTCCCCCGGAATCGAATACTTGTCAGCAACGTATTTGATATCTACCAAGTCGTGTTGAGAAATCCCTTTAGCAAGATAAACAACTTTAATGTCCCTGGCATCATCGACCATTTGGAATAAATCACGGTCTCCCGTAACGATTCGAATCGGGCCTTTCTCGATTTCTGCATACGTCGCCATGACATCATCTGCTTCATAGTCATCAACGCCAACGACTGGAATTCCAAAGAGATCTAAAAGATCCAAAAGAATAGGAATCTGCGGAGTAAGAGTTTCTGGCTCTTCCTCTTCTTCGCCTTCCTCTTCTAAGCGATTAGCTTTGTATTCTGGAAAAATATCGACTCTCCAACTTGGTCGCCAATCACCATCGAGGCAGGCAACTAGTCGGTCTGGCTTATAAACATTCATCAATCGCGCAGTCATATCAACATACCCACGAATCGCATTGACCGATGTTCCATCGGGTGCAAGCAAGGTGTCGGGCATGCCGTAGTAAGCGCGATACCAAAGAGAGGCGCTATCCAGGAGCATCAATGTCATATATCCCCCATTAAATAGGCCACTACTCCGCGATCAATTCGCTTGACCGCATCCTTACAGACTGGGCGAAGTTTTTCACTTGCACCACCAATTTGGTTCAACAAGTCAACTAATTGTTTTGTTGAGCGCACGAAATCTCCGACAGACATGTCACTGCCCTTGAGAACGCTGTTGAGCGAATTTCCGCTGGCCCATTTATAGGAGATAAAACAGAAACCAGCATCTGGTTCGCGCTGAGTTTTGACACCAAAGTCGTTTTCTATCTGTTCTAGCGCAGCCCACAGAGAAATGACTTCGGTAAGCGTCGAAGTAACCTTTTGGCTAGGCAGCTTAGGCGCAAGGTTCTCTTGCGATCGTGATTCAAAGATCATGCATGAGACAACGGATAACAATTCGGTGGCATTCAGCTCATCCAGTAATCCGCGTCGGATTGATTCAGTCAGCAAGAGATCTGATTCGGCATAGATCTTTGTAAGAATCTTTCCTTGAGCAGTCGGTTTTTCTCCGTTGATGTACTCCAAATGATCTAGAACTTGGCAGATCTGATCAAAGGTTTTGGCAATGACATGTGTGCGATTTTCAACGCGGGTAGTCAAACCATCATTTTCTCTGGTCAATCGACCTGCACGTTCTGCTAGTCGGGCATGATCTTCGCGCTCGGCACAACCGTGACAAGGATGGGATTTAAGACTCTTGCGAAGATCGGAAAGTTCACCTTCCATGTGACCACGTTGTCTATTGTCAAAAGTTTTACGTTGATCTCGTCGACTGAGAAGCACCTCAACCTCTTTTATTGATCGTCTGAGCCGTGCGTATTCGGCGAAATCCCCCAGATGACATTGCGCATCTTTCATTAATTCCTGAATCAACGTTTCATTCTTTCGAATCTGTCGAGTTAAACCAACGACCGCTCGATCTGCTTGGAACTGCGCAAAAGATGATTCAAGTGATCGGCGAGCAGTTTCACGACCAAATCGTGCAATCAAGTTAATAGCCATGTTATACGTTGGAGAAAAAGATGAACGCAAGGGATATGTTCGAGTCGAAGCTAGGCCTGCAGCTGATGCTGAATCAACAGTTGGAGACCACTGAATAACCGCGTTGCCTTCGATATCAATACCTCGGCGACCAGCTCGCCCCGTTAATTGGGTGTACTCCCCCGGCGTGATCGGAACATGGGCTTCGCCATTAAATTTAATCAGTTTTTCTAACACAACCGTTCTTGCCGGCATGTTGATGCCCAGTGCCAGAGTTTCAGTTGCAAATACCGCTTTGACTAAACCGCGTTGGAATAAATCCTCGACTGCGCCTTTGAAACTCGGCAATAGTCCTGCGTGGTGAGCGGCGATACCTCGCTCCAGTGCGGTCAACCACTCTTGAAAGCCAAGAACTTCAAGATCTTCTTCGGCGATGTTTTGGGTATAGCGCAAGGCAGTTTGGCGAATTTCCACCCTTTCTTCCGGCGAAGTCAGTCGCAGCCCAGCGTGTAAACATTGTTTCACTGCAGCATCGCATCCGACTCTGGAAAAGATAAATGTAATCGCGGGCAAGAGATTTTCCCTTTGCAATTTTTCAATGATTTCAGCTCTGCTCATGCGATCTGAAGGCTCGGTAAATCTGCCACGGCGATTTCTGCCCAAGGAAGATCGCCTGATCGCTTCTCTTTCGCGCTGAAGGATCTCTGGGTTAATTTTGCCTGGTTGATCAAACAAGTCCATTAAGCGACTACCGATCAAAACATGTTGAAACAGTGGGATAGGACGAATTTCACTGACAATGACTTCAGTTTCACCCCGAACCTCGCCCAACCATTCGCCAAATTCTTCGGCGTTAGACACCGTTGCCGAGAGTGAAATGACCTGGACACTCTCCATTAAGTGGATGAGTACTTCTTCCCAGACCGCACCGCGAAACTTGTCGGCGAGGTAATGAACTTCATCCATGACAACGCATCCCAAATTAGTCAAAGTATTGGATCCCGCGTACAACATGTTGCGAAGAACTTCGGTTGTCATCACCAAAATGTCTGCTTCGCCATTAATACTTGTATCTCCAGTGAGAAGACCTACTCTATCTTCGCCAAACTTTGCGACAAATTCAGAATACTTTTGGTTGGATAACGCTTTTATTGGGGTTGTGTAGAAACATTTCTTACCAGCTTGCAACGCAAAAAATGCGGCAAATTCACCGACAACTGTTTTTCCAGCACCAGTGGGCGCAGCAACTAAAACACCTTTGCCATCTTCGACGGCATGACAGGCTGAAACTTGAAAAGGGTCGAACTCAAAATCAAAGGTCAGCAAGAATTCAGTTGTAACTGGATGCTGGCCACGCAATTTGGCTGCGGCATAACGTTCGGCCGGCGTTGTCATGCGACCCACGTTTTCAGCGCGCCTTGAATACATTCAGCAGTTATCGGTAATTGTCCGATTCTTTCGCCATCTGCGTAGGCAATTGCTTTTGCCTCAATTTTTACAGTGCGACTTCGCACGATCTCGACTGCGGGATGCGAGGTGTGCGTTCCTGCAAACACCCTTGGAAAAACTTTAATGAACTCTATTGTTGACACTGGATGCAGCACCATCACATCAAAAAGGCCATCGGTGATGTTTGCTGCCGGACACACCAGCATTCCGCCACCGTAGGATCGGCCGTTGGACACAGCAATAAGCATGGCTTCGGTAGAAATAGTTCGATCATCCAGGGTTATCTCGTAATGCCGAGGCTTAAACCTCGGAAGCTCGATCGCAATTGCGGCGTTGTACTTCATCGGCCCCTTGGGCCACGACATGGTGTTTGCCTTCTCGTTAACTATGGAATCAAATCCTGTCGACAAAATGGCGGCGAACCATTCACCATCGACTAATCCCAAATCAATAGCTGTTGGTTGAAGCGAGGTAACTGCCTGAAGTTGAGCATCGTATGAATCAAGATCCCAACCCAGAGTGCGCACAAAGTCATTACCTGTGCCTGCGGGAATTACAGCCACTGGAATTTGTGCCGGAACTAACCGTTGCAGGATGTTATGGAAAAGTCCGTCTCCCCCAACAGCAATGACACCTGGCGTATCGGGGTATTTTTCAATAAAAGCAGCGAGATGATCTCCCAAAGCTATCGAAGAATTACCGGTAACAATTGTGTAGGGAATTTTTCTCTGCGAAAGCCAGCCCGCGACATATGTTCCAACCGTGGTCCCTTTACCCTGACCTGCTACAGGGTTGATCACCAAAGCCCACATGGGAAGACCCTATCGGCTATTCCTTAATTGATGTGGGTGCTTCAATCGTAGAGCTATCAGTTTCTACAGATTCGGCTTTCTTATCGCGTCGTCGATCGACAAGTACCGCTATAGAGCCCGCCATAAAGTAGAAAAGAATTAATGGTCCAGATAAGAGGACCATGCTCAATGGATCTGCAGTTGGCGAAAGGGCAGCCACAAAGAAGAAAATTGTAAAGATCCAAATTCTCCACGGCCTCAGAATTGTTTTACCACGAAGGAAACCAATCAAATTGAAGGTCAAAAGAAAGATTGGTAGCTCAAAAGCGAGTCCAACAAAGAGAATAACTCTAAGAACGAAATCTAAGTAGTCATCAAATCTCACCAAGTTGCTGATCGAATCTGGTGTAAACCCAAAGAGTGCTTTTATAGCAACTGGGAGAATGAAATAGCCAAGGGTTGCTCCCATCGCAAAGAATGGTGTGGCTGCGGAAACGAACAAGACGCTAGTGCGCTTTTCTTTTCTATGAAGTGCTGGAGCGATGAAGGCCCATAACTGGTAGAGCCAGAACGGTGCTGAAACAATAATTCCAGTCAATAACGCAACTTTAATTTGCAAATCAAGAGGACCAAGCACACCGCTGATGTAGAGCGCGCCACAACTTGCAGCACCTGACTGCTGAGCAGCTCTGAGATCGCAGACTGGTTTAGCTAGGGTGACAATGATTGAATCGTAGAAATACCACCCTCCACTAAATGCAACCAATACTGCAATCGCGGAACGAAGAACTCGTTTACGTAATTCGCGTAAGTGGTCTAGAAGGGGCATCCGTGCTTCATTAACAGATGCCATTTATTTACTTCTCGGTTTTGCCGTCTTCTTCGATCACGGTGTCATCAGCTTTCATTTCCTTCATTTCGCTCTTGAAAATGCGCATAGAGCGACCAAGTGAGCGGGCTGAATCCGGCAAACGCTTAGCACCGAACAAAACAAGTACAACAATGAGAAGGATGACAATCTCTCTTGGTCCCAAATTCATAACGTTAACTCCTTGGCTAATATTTAGGCCTAGATTACATCAGATCCCTTTGAATGGGTAGGCGGTTTCAGCGTGCTTTGTAACGATCTAGCATCGATTGAGCCATTACTGATATCGATTTTCTGATCTCAGCGGGCGCTAGTAAGGACACCGAACCACCAGATGCCATGATGGATCTTTCGATCCACTGCAGCGAAAAACTCTCAAAATTGAATTCAGAGTTCACTGACAATTCATTTTGCTTGAAACGTTCAGCGATATCTCGGGTTGGAGTCAGGACCTTGATTGTGCTCGTAAGCCCAGCGGCCTGATTGGAGATCTTTGGAATCTCCTGCGCAACTGTCTGCATCTTTGCACTTTGAATCCGGTCAATTCGAAACTGTCTAAAGTCTGAAGAGGTATGGCAGAAAGAACTTAAGTAACGTTGACCATCACTTTCAACGATTTCTATTGGCAGAATAGTTCGGGTACTTGTTTCATCCCGATACAACGAATGGTAAACAATTTCCAAACCTGATCTACTTCTAATTGCCTCAAGAATTGCGGTGGATACATCTTTATTGACATCTGAAGCTGCAGATAGAGCTGAAGGTAGGTTAATCAAATCGGATAAGCGCCGAGACAACTCATCAATCTTCATTAAAAGGTCACCACGATCCGCCGAAATCGTCGAACGCAATAAATCTAAACCAAGAACCAGTGCAACTCCCTCATCAAATGAGATCGATCGAGGCTTAGAAAGTGTTTCGGCATTATGAATGGTGACAAAACCTGATTCGAAATCTAAATCCATGAGTTCAAGAGGCGTGTATCCCGGCAAACCGCACATCCATAAGGTTGTCAGGTCATCGGTCATTTGAGCCTGGGTAACTTTAAAAACTTGAGCTAACTCTTTGAGCGAAATACCTTGATGAGAATTGATATATGGCACAAGATCAAGAAGCCTGGCGGTGCGCTCTAGCGGAGCGGAAATCTTCTTAGCCATGATTGTGCACCAACGCCTCGAGATGTTGAATAACTAGTTCCTTCAAATTATCAGGCTCCTGAACAAGAGCATCCTGGCCATGCCACAGAACTAGTGAAGCCATTGAATCTAGATTAAATATTGGGACTCTGATTTGATCCCACTCCCCCAGAGATTTGGTTGAAATAGCCAAAGCGCGAAGAGATGTTGCTTTACCAACCCGGACATCAATGACAGCAAAATCATTTGTTGGCGAGTGTGAAAGAGCCTTGCTCGCATCAAATCCAACTGGAGTTTCAAAATCACGTGGACCTTGGCTCGCAGAAACCTCACCTTGAATTCGATCAATTCTGAAGGTACGAATCTCTTGAATCTCTTGATCAACACCAGATAAGTACCAATAGCCGCTTCGCGTTGACAGCGCTATCGGAACCACCCTTCGTGCAAAACTCTGCATCGAAGAATCAAGATATGCAAAGTTCAGAATTTGATTCTGGGCAATGGCTTTTGTAATCAGAGATAAATCTTGACCACCATCATTGAGTTTATGGACCGATCCAGGGATAGAAATTTCATCGCTAGCAATACCTATAGATCGCAGTTTCAACAGCGCTTTTTGAGCAACATCGCCGAAAGATGCCGCTTGCCAAGCTTCGGCGGCTAAAGACAGAAGAGAGACATCGGTAGATGAAATATCACCTAATTCGAACTGATACTTTTCCTGTTTGATTTTGTAGCCGGCTTCATCGTTAAACAGAGGGTCGAAACTTCCGACCTCAATCTCGATTCCTAAAGAACGAAGATCATCCTTATCTCGTTCAAACATTCTCTCTTTTGTTTCCGGAGTTCCTTCATAACCATCTACCGAATTAAAAATCTCAGATTTGGTTAAATATCTTTTAGTGGCAAGTAAGGCGATTGTCAGATTGATTAATCGCTCAATCTTCCGAGACACCGTAGGCGCCTTTCGCTGGACGTCGTCTGCGAGCCAACACTTCGACTCCCGGAGCCATTCTGCGACTTTGAATCAAGAAGCCGGTGTGTCCGATCATCCGCTGTTGAGGACGAACAGCAAGACCCTCGTGATGCCAACCTCGAACGAGAGTTTCCGAACTTTCAGGTTCAGTAAAGCGACCATCAGTCTTCAAAGCTTCGGCTGTTGCGGATAATTGTGTCGTGGTTGCAACGTACGCCAAGAAAACACCACCCGGACGTAACGCACGGGCTGAGATATCTATGCACTCCCATGGGGCCAACATGTCCAGGACAACTCGATCATATTCTGAATCAAAATCTTGATCCTGAAGATCTCCTACTGTGAGTTTCCAATTCTCAGGTGCTGCTTCGAAGTAGGAATCAACATTTGAGCGGGCGTTATCCGCGAAATCTTGTCTGCGCTCTACCGAATGCACAGTGCCTGTAGGTCCGGCTGAACGGAGTAGAGAAATAGTTAATGCTCCGCTTCCTACTCCAGCTTCAAGAACACGCGCACCTGGATAGATGTCTGCAACACCAACGATCATCGCCGCATCTTTTGGATACACAATTGTTGCCCCGCGAGGCATAGTAAGAACGTAATCCGCCAGAAGTGGTTTAAATGCGGTGAACTTCAATCCCGCGGTAGTGCTTACGACAGAACCTTCTGGCATTCCAATTAGCTCATCATGTGTAATCCAACCCTTATGGGTATGCCATTCTTTTCCAGGCGTAATCGTGAAGCTGTATAGCTTTCCCTTTGGATCGGTTAACTGAATACGATCGCCGGCTCCGAAATACCCAAGATTAGACACG
>ENA-UPTJ01001625-UPTJ01001625.1-marine-metagenome-genome-assembly--contig:-NODE-1625-length-11652-cov-6.037768_pt1 | contig 11652 bp, 8 predicted proteins | sample MGYA00238168_ERZ767080 | MGnify/ENA primary metagenome ERZ767080 (study PRJEB28935, sample SAMN06266237) | marine metagenome | isolation source: Columbia River Estuary | place: USA:Columbia River Estuary... | reverse complement strand
CCCTTTTTACTGTTTCAAGTCCAATGCCCGCTGAAGCACCTATTACTGCAATTTTCATAATATCGAGATCGTATTTGTGTCTAACGAATTTAATAGATTTTGTCGAAGGTTAGTTATTCATCTATAGAAACCCAACCCTTTTCCGTTTTCAAAAAGACTAGTATTACACAAGACCCTTTTGGATTCGAACCCTGGGACCTAGTGCAAGGGGCGCTAGTGATCTATATGATCAACTTTTACAAGGATACTTAAGAACGTGCGAACATTATCAGTTGAGAAAAATCACCATTATCGGCCAATTGCAGAGCCTTAAGATACATTTTACACTGCACGGATTGAATCCAACCAGCCGATGGTTGCGCATTCTGTTTCCCCGAAACAAACGTTTGGATCAATTCATCAATTTGCTTTTGAATCAGTATTTTTTGTATTGACGACATAACTTATAGGCTCAAATATTGAACACAAATACACACCTTTAGGATAAATTTATAAACAAAATTTTACACCTAAAGATTTAAAATAAAAAATAAGTGCCTTTCAACGATGAACCTGTTGAATATTTCGGTCATGCTTTATTACTAGTATTAACAGTTGTGTCGTGGTATTTTAGATCAACCCATAAAAAACTAATAAGCCGATAATAATGAAATTTGAAAATAATCCACAAGTTGACAAGTACCTGATGGGTGGAACAGCCATGCAATTACCATCAGTCAAAGTCTTGCAATTGCAACCACGGGCCCCATCTCAAAACTTTAAATCCTGACAGTGACGTTACCTGTTTTTTGTCCGGACGATACAAATTCATTCCCCTTTACGGTTAACAATCATTGAGGATTGGGAATTGCACCGACTCTAACCATTACTTGTGAAGATAACAATAACCGCCTCAATTTTTCATACTGCAAACACACAAATTTTCAAAATCAATGTAACGCCATATTAAAAACCGACAACAATTCCGACAACGATAAAATAAAAAACCCTTACAAATCAATGTTTGCAAGGGTTCTCTTATTTAGTTCGCGGAGAGAGAGGGATTCGAACCTAACGCTCCAATATCTTGATAATCAGTATTTTAGAACTCAAGTGTTCTCAAGGGGTTACGATTTAGCCTACAACTTTTGCCGGCAGAAGGCTTCTCCGAAGATGCGCTAAACTTCACCCTTTTGCGAAGGTAGTAGTTAATGTGAAAAGCACAATGAGATTTTTTGATAAATGGGAATTGTAGGTTTTCGATAAACTCGTTTTGCTGTAAGAATTATTTTGGGGTTTACAAAAATTGATCACTAGACCGTGACCAGTTTTCATTGGTTAGTCATGGTTTGATATTGAGTACAAAGAGATTCAGCTCCACCATAAATGCAAATTTATAACCCCTAAGTAAACAGAGGCTTTGTTTTATGTTGGTACATAGGTCAGTTGTAGCATTTCATTCCACTGATATATATGTAAGATGGCTTGGGTGAGGTTGTTCCGGTTACTAAAAATATATTAAAAATAGTATCAATTGTATTAAAAATAATATTGAAAAATGATGTTATAAATAATAATATATATACAAGTATTGATACTGTTTTGGAATGAGATTGTCGTTAAAATTGAGGACATTATAAACATAGTTGTTTAAATAATCATTCTGGAGTAAATAATAATAAATTGTATGAACAAATTTGATTGTATTTTATCAGTTGCACACAAGTTGACTATTTTATGTTTTTGTGTTACTCAGTCCGTTTTTGCCCAAAGCCTTTCGCCAAAAATCATTAATGAAGAAGGTACTAGCGTTTATTCGTTTAATTCAATTACCCAACAACAAGAAACACTGGAGGATTGGCATTATGGTGGTGTTGAGACGGATGAAGGAGACTTTGTTTTTACAACCCGCATTGAACAAACAGATCCTTCGGTAAATGGCCATAGAGAATATCCGGGCTTAATAAAATACGACCGCTATTTCAACGTAATATGGCATACATATTTAAAACCAGGTGCATATACAAAAATTGCCCCTTTCGGTATACCAGCTGTTGTAGATTCTGTAATAATTGAAGGTGCGGAAATTCATACCAAAGTGATCGAGACGAATGATGGCTATTTAGCATTTGGGTATTATTATCAAGGGTCCAAAATTTTTGTCATGAAGGTTGATAAGCACGGCAATATTTTACCCAACTTTCCGCGGATTTTTGATTACTACACCACTCACACTTATCAAATAAATGATATAGCCTATGTAAGTACAAGTAATTTTACAGGATTTGTTGGAGTTGGTCAGCAAAACAATAAATTGGCAATTTTTAAATTTGATGAGCAACTTGAGAATTTATCTACTACTTTGCTTGTGGATGGACAAGGAGGCAATATTGATGGTGAATTATTTGGCATGTGCCTAGTGTTTCCCAATGGTAGCGCATCGCGTGACATGCCTAAAATTGTCAATGAAGAACCGATTGGAATAGCCTTCACGGGTTGGAGCGATAATGGAAATGTCTACCCAAATTTTGACCATAACTTCAATGTATATTATGGCGCTGCAAACCTCTCCCTGTCTACCATTAATTATTTGAAGTTTGAACACTATGATAACCCGAGCAGTTTAAATGCATCTATTCCTCAATTTAGTCAGTTGGATGTTGCACCAGTGACCAATCCAGAGTTAACTTATAATTTCAAAGGTTACGATATCTGTCAGACACAAAATGGCGATATTGGTGGACTTGAGTTATGGAATTATATGTTTTTTTCGGGAAACTCTGTAGTTAATGGAGAAAGAAAAAACGGGAAAAAACCTACAGGTGCAGATCAGTTAATAGCAGGAGACATTTATGTCAGAGAACTGAAATTTGACCCGGTTAATTTCACTTTGGATTCCTTTGTGCAAGGAACCACTCAAGTGATAACCAATTTTGGACATTCATCTGGTGCTGATTATTACCCAAGGATAGCCCTAGATCATGATGATAATTTTATTGTCTTAACTAATAATACCGATAGTTTAAATAATGTTGAAAACGCCTATTTATTACAAAAAATCGACAGGAACTCAGCTGTCAATGTATGGCTTAGACGTGAGCTGGATATGAGTCAAAGTGGCGTTTGTCCTTTTGAATTATTGGTGACAAAAAACGGTCGTTATATAACGGCAGGAAATAACTACGATGAAACAGTAGTGCTAGGCAATGAAGAATTGGATATCGCCTTGTGGGGTTCTCCTTGTCAAGCGAACGCAGTTCAAAATGCAACCGAATTCATTTCAAACGTTCCCAACGGCCATGACTTTAGTGTGCAGCAGTGGTCTAGCTTAACACCGGGCAATCCCACTACTATGCAAATTGGAGGCAGTGGTATCGTAGGTAGCAGAATCATCGTTGAGCCTGGATTTACCTTAAAGTTCTTGGGAGGTCAGGGTGTAGATTTACAATTTCCGCATGTAGAGGAATTTGCCCATGGAATAGCTAGTAGTCCAGAACCCAAAAAGAATATTGTTGTATATCCTGGCGGAAAGGTAATTATTGAAAATGGAGTAACGTTAAGAGGAGTGGATGAGTGCTCCGGAAGTTGGGAAGGGATTGAGTTAATGTCTAGTGGTTTGGGAATGACTAAAGCTGAATTGTTGATGGGTTCTGCCGAAATCAAAGAGGCGATAACAGGAATTAAATCCAATCAAAATACCAAAATTAGCATCGGTAGTTCACAAAATAGTGATGCAAAGTTTACCAATTGCCGCACCGGTGTAGAAATGCAAAATGATTTTTTTACTACATCAAAAATAATCAAGGCCAAATTTGACTATCAGCAAGCGGTAGAAGAAGGGTTTAATGAAGGATTGGATAATCATATTTATTTGAACAGCATCAATGGTTTGAATATCTGGGGAACACAATTTATTAACTCTGATGCAGCTTCAAACTTTGTAGGGAATTACCGAGGAACGGGAATTAAGGCTATAAATTCTAACTTTAATGTATTGAAAAATCAATGGAATGTGAGTAACGTGGAAGAATGTCAACCACCTGCACAAACGGAGCCTCCTTGTCTATTCAGAGAATTGAGTGTGGGTATAGATGCTACCTATCTTCAGCCCAATTACTATTTGGGTTACCCTATTAAAGTGCTAAATAATCGATTTGAAGATTGCAGACATGCCATGCATTTTGGAAATGGAAATAGTATTATAGTATTTGAAAATGAGATTATTATTGGTGATGTAAACTTAGGAAAAGAATCGATATATAATTTAGATGGAAATTATGGTATCTCTACTCTAGGAACTTCTCAATTTGAATTCATTCAAAATGACATTCAAATCAATGATTTAAACAGGTTTACACATGGAATATACATAGAAAACAGTGATAATCTTAACACTATGAGTCCATCATTAATCTACAAAAATACAACCACCGCAATGTCGTATCAAAACAACAAGAACATAGCGATGAAGGTAAACGAAGCAAGTTCAAACCTTAAGATCAATTGCAATACCAATACGAATGTAAGTACCGATTGGAGTTTCAATCGTTACACAAATATTACCAGTATTGGTTCAATTAACTTGGCAGCGGGAAACAAGTTCGCAACTCAAGCTATATGTCCTTCATTGAATGATGCAATTGATTGGTATTTAGGAGAATCCATGTCTTACTATTATGGAGAGGATTGTTTTAGTACACCTATAAATATTAGAGAAGATCCTAAATATTACATGGATAATGGAGTGTTTCCAGTTCCAGTTTATTCGAAATTTAAGGTAACTGCAAATGCATGCCCAGATTCTAGTTCTTGTCACATTTCTCGTTGGACCAATGATTTAAGTACGAGTTTTGGAGGCAGTGTAGTCTATTTCCCTCCAACTCCACCACCTAATTCAAATTACAATGAAGAAGATTTCCAAGATGAACATAATAGAATTTTTTATGGATTTCCCTTGATTGATAATAATCTGGGTATTGCGATAAACCCTCAAGTTAGCGAAAGTAATTCAGAAGCCAAATACAATGCAGAAGTCAAATTATATCCGAATCCAATATCTAGGGAACTTCCAATTTTAAGTTTTACGAATATTTCTCTGCAATTAGATAGGCTCAAGATTTATAATTTTAAAGGTCAAGAAGTAGAATTTAAGCAAGTTGACGAACATACAATTGAATTAAGAAATGTTTCAGAAGGTGTTTATTTAGCAAGAATATTTAGTAGAAATCAAACGTTTTCTATTAAATTTATTGTTACAAACTAAAACTTGAAACCATTCATATTCATATTGTTGCTCTCCTTGCTGGGTATTTCCAATGCCCAGCAAGGAAATCATTTGGTGGTTCAGGGATATAATGAAATATTAAATGTTAATGTAGAGCCATATTCGGAAGCTATTAAAAAAACGACTTTTTATGATATAGATTTTAATAATCCAGAAATCTCAATAAAAAAAATTGAAAGTCCAAGAATACAATACGATTATAAAAGATCTGCACACTTTGAAAAAATTTCACCAGGTTATCAATCAATTTCCAATATTCATGGTGATTTAATGGCTTACACGTTTAATAATGTTTTGTATGACAAAAATGGAGATTCTATAGATTATTTATCGCAATATGGGGGGTATAATGGAATTGTTTGTAATGTCGATAACAATGATACATTCACTTTGTATTATATTTCATCGATAATACAATATGGAGCAATGAATTTTGAGTTCCAGTTTTTGGAGTCGAAAAAAAAACCTTTTCCGCCTAATCCTTTAGATACTTTTGTGTTAATTGAAGCTAAGTATTTTGGAAATAAAAAAGTACAAAAAAAGGAAATTATAGGATTTAATAAATTTGGTAGAGCTGGTTATTTGCAGAGTAATCTTACAATTTTCAAGACATTTAAGGGTGAGACTAAATTGCAATTTGTTTGGGATTCCTACTTGTATGATATAAATATAAGTGTCAATTATCAACTCAATAGAAAAAAGATATTATTTAATGATATTAATATTGGATACTATATGAATTGGTGGGACTCAGAGGGGGGATTATCACCGCCACCTGAATTGGTTGTTTCACCTTCTGGAAAGTGGTCGGTTTTTAATTGGAGAGTTTCAGCATTTAGCTGTCCAACATGTGGATATTTTAGTTCTAAATTGATACTAATAGATAATTATAATCTTTCAAATATTCGAGTGTTATTTGAGGATTCAGTTTTTGTGGGTAAAGATCTAGATGTTCCGAATTACAATCATTATAGGAGTGTTGTATTTACTAAAGTTGATTCTGTATTTCTAGTTCAATTGTGCTCAAATAAAAATTTAGGTTCTAATAGAAGTGAAATGTACGCAAATAAAATAATTGAAATTACAATAAACAACAATGATGTTGTTGAAAAGGAATATGATATTAAATTAGATTCTGCTGTTTTCGATATTCATAAATCTAGTACCATTCTTAAAGATCTATATTTGGCACCAAATGGAACTGTTTTTGCTTTTGTTATTAAAAAAATTGATAGAGATTTATTCTCAGGTGGCACTTCATTGTTTTACAGTTATAAATTGGCTAGTTTGAAAAAAAATGGCACTGAAATTGTTGTAGATAATGTATTAAATATTATGGAGGGTGTGTCAATTTTTGATGGATATACCTTTTTGCCATTTGGGAATGATGAAAAATTTGAAAAAATCTACTTCCCAGCTACCCCCATCCCGTACCATTACATCAATTTCACCAATAAGAGTTTGTGCAATGATTTGACCTATGAGTTTACCAATGAGACCGATACCAATTGGTTCGATCACTTTATGTGGTATTGGGGAGATGGGGATTCTAGCTACACCGATAAACCTCAAACAGTCATTCGACATCAGTACAAACAGCCGGGTAAATACCGGGTATTGTTGAAGTCTATCACCGCCGCCGGTGGTTGGGTTTGGTATTCGGATTCAGTAGAAATTCTTCCCGAACCTATTGCCAAATACCATACAGAGAACACCGTGGGATGTCAGTGGATAGCGGTGGAATTTACCGACTCTTCCATTCTTGAAAAGAAAGCTCATACTTGGGCCTGGGACTTTGGAGATGGTAACGATACCCTGCTGAGTTCCACCAGTAGCATAATGCCTACGAAAAGGAGCATCCAACACACCTATATCACATCGGGCCAATTTCAAGTTCAGTTAAGAGTCAGCGACGGGCGTTGCACCGATACCTTCAGCACTACCCAGAATATCGATATCTTACCGGCTCCAAGACCTGGAATTGCCATTGACCATATTCTAGGATGTACGCCCCTAGAAGTAAATTTTGGAAGACGGTATTCCGATCCTACCGATTCTACCATCTATCATTTTAGACCCGCTTTAGTTCCTGATAAGCATTTTGACAATGCCGACAATAGCGCCATAATTACCCAATCTGGGGGATATGTTTTGTATCAAAAATTATATGGTCCATCGGGTTGCATTACACAGGATTCAGTGGCCTTGTTCATTACGCCCGGTGTACCTGTAGGATATCAGCCCATTCTGAAACGAAGCACCGTAATAAACAATCAAACCACCTTGAGTGAATGGATGCCTGTCCCTCATGCTATGAGTTATCAAGTTTATCGAAACGGAATGCCACATGCCGTGGTGAACGATACCCAATTCTTTGATTATCTAACAAGAGACATCAATCAATCCTACACCTATGAAGTCCAAGCTATTGACAGTTGCGATCGAAGGGTAGCCAACAAAAGCAATATGGGTAAGACCATTTACTTAGAAGTCAAGGAACTAGAACCGGCATCCAAGTCTGAGTTTGCCACGGCATTACTCACCTGGTCGCCGTATGAAGATTGGTCTGGCAGTGGTGGGGTGGGTAATTACGAGAGTTATGGTAATTACCAATTGGAGTCGGAGAGTTGGGAGCGGTTGAGTAAAAACCAAGATACAACAGTTAACGACAAAGACTTTATCAAGCCCAAGAATTACGAGAAATGTTATTATGTCAAAGCGCAAAGTGCTCAGGGCAGCTATGAGTCGAAGAGCAATGTGTCGTGCTTGAAATATCAGGCAACGTTGTTTGCTCCCAATGCGTTCACGCCCAACGGCGATGGGTTGAACGATGTGTTTGAGGTGTTTAACTACGGATTTGATCGATTCACCTTGAGTATTTACAACTCATGGGGTCAGAAGATATACGAACAGAACAACACGGAGGGGATTTGGGCCCCCACAGATAGTGTTCCGCAGGGAGTTTACCTTTACCGCATCAAGGCATATCGCAAGAACCAAGAATACGAATTCAGCAGCACGGTAACCTTGTTGAGGTGATGTTTAATTTGAACATGAGTATGCTAGGCTGTAAAAAAATTGATGTTTGATTGGGGGGATAAAGTGCGCTGAATTACGATGTTTTTGCGAGTGAATATTGGTGATTGAGATATTTTTGTAGTTTCAATTTGCTCCAAATACTATTTATAGTACTAATAAATACTAAAAATGGTATTTATTTTATTGATTGTAATACCTTTATTTGCTTTATGGCATTTAATCCAAATGAAAATCACTCAATAACATTAGCTGCAGCTTCGGTTTTGACCAAAGCATATCGCGATGCAAACATTAATTCAAAGATTGGTGGCTTTTTCGGGAAAGACACTATTCAAGCAATAATTGATCAAGCCGATTGCGTAGGATTGAAATTCTATTTTGCAATGGAAAATGGAAATTTAACTTTGGTTTTGTGTGGTGCAAAAGCAGATGAAGATGATTTATATCAAGGAATACTTGCAGAAGACTGTAAGGTAGATCCGCCTCATCACTCAAGCCCCAACCCATTAAATAGTTAATTGGATTTCTTGAGTATAAAATACACGTTTTATACGGCCTATATTTTTCTGGGTTGTATGAAATGGGTATATACAAAAGAAGGGTTTTATTTATTATTCCCACTTTTGGGGGTTCTGGATATTGGAACAAATGTATTGGATTATTTTTTGTTTACCTCCAATTTAGAACTGCTATTGGTTAATAGTGTGATTTTACTTGGAATTTATTTTTTATTTATTCATGCTCTTGGACATTTTCTTATTTCCAAAAAAATATTAATTGCACTATATGGTAGTTTGTTAGTTTTTGCGACTTCCTTGTTTTGTTGGGATATTCCAGAATCTAATCCGGAGTTTTACTCGGATTATGGTTTTTTAAATACCATAGAATATATCCAATTCGAATTAACGGTTAGCGTTGTCGGTCTGATTGTGTTTAGTATAGTTTCAGTGAAAATATTTCACATTGACGATATTCCTTTGAGTATTTATTTTATACTTTTTGGTGTTTTGATTTACTATATTAGCGATTTAGTGGAATTTGGACTGGGTACGTATTTTCTTGAAAATACACAAATTCACAGTGATTTTTTAGACGTGTTTATTCCAGTTAGGTTTTATACTTCTAAAATTTTTATTTTATTAGGTTTGGTTTGGAAAAATTAAGTGAATATACCTTGGTGCTTTATGTTGTGAGCCTGTTGGTTTTGGTAATCATATTTGCTTTAATTTTATCGATGAGACATTCAAAAAACAGAGTTTTATTGAATCATAACAAGATGCAATTGGATTTTGAATCGAAAATGAACAGGGTTCAACTGGAGTCAGTTGAAGAAGAGAGAAGAAGATTAGGGAGCGTTTTACATGATGATCTTGGACAAATTATCACACTAGTTCAAATGCAATTATCCTCTTTGACGGGGCGTCCTAATGATTTAAGAATTGATGATAAAACATTAAAGCTGTTGCGTGAATTAATTGCTTCGGCATCTGATAAATGTTCTTCTATATCTAAAATGCTATTTCCGGCCTCACTAATGAGACTTGGAATAATTGCAGGATTACAGGAGCTAATATGTGACGTTCAACTGGCTGCTAAGATTCACATTGATTTTAAGTATGTAGAATTTGTACTTACAGATGAAAATGCTACAAACTTGTATCGTATTTTTCAGGAATTATTGAATAATACGGTTAAACATGCACATGCAACAAACATATTCATTTGTATAAATAACACAAGTGATGGGATTGAAGTTGAGTATAAGGATAACGGAATAGGACTACAGCCGGGAAAAATAAAGGAAGGTCTTGGTATGACTACAATCAGGACTAGAATACACGTATTGCAAGGTCGAATAATGACAACGAATATGCATAAAGGGTATCAAATTAAATTCATTTTGCCAAATGGAAAAAATTGAAATTGTCATAGCCGAAGATCATCCACTTATGAGGTCTTCAATTCATGATAAACTGAATAATTCAAATTCAGAAATTGAAATAATAGGCCAATGTTGTGATGGATTGGAACTATTAGAGTTACTTAAATATAAAAAGCCAGATATTATTATACTCGATGTTGAAATGCCCCGTATGGACGGGTTGGAAGTGTTGATGTCTATCAGGGAAAAATACCAGGATAGGTTTAAAATTTTGATTTTTTCTGCAAATTCGTCAAATTATATAAATCTTAAATTAATGCAATTAGGAGCTGAAGGGATAATTAATAAGAGTAGTTCAATATCTGAGTTGATAGAAGCAATTCACGTCGTATATAAGGGGGCTGTTCACTTTAATGATGCGATTGCTTTTAAAATGTTAACTAACAGTCATAATTTTAAGAAGGTAGCACTAAATGAATTCAGCGAAGTTGAATTTGAAATTCTTCTTTTATTATGTGAACAGAAAAATGCCGCTGAAATGGCGGAAATAATGAATATTTCAATACATACAATTAATAAATATCGGCGAATGTTAATGGAAAAAACAAATTCCCAAAACTCTGCGGGTATGGTGATTTTCGCAATTCAAAATGGAATATATATATTGCCAAAGAACTCGGATTTATAACATTCTGTTAGATTCGGTATTGAATTAAATATTGATCATGGCATCCGAACTCAAACAGTTCCCAAAACAATGAAGTCTCAACAACCGTTGGACCTCTATTTGAATGGCCTTTTGAGCATCAACAATTCCAAACCAGCTCAAGAACTGAGACAAGGATCTAATGCAATAACACCGCGCATGGTTCAATTTAATGCTAGAGTACGGAGAATCGAAAAATTCTTCCAAGAGTTGAGAAAAATCTCACATGTAAATCACTTTAAAGGAACATTTCTCTGCCTGATGGATTTGAATTGGTTGAGTAAATACAGTATGAATGGCAATAGCCAATGTTCGACTCATTGTTGACAATTTACGTATTAGCTCAAAGCCGAATGCTACTAAGTGTAAGCCACCTTCGGGTGGCTTTTTTCATTATTAAATTCAGTATCACACAATTTGAGACCTTGTTTCAACGCTTTTGAAGATATTATTATTGACAACCAGTAAGATAAAATAACCAACAATTAAAGCCTATGATTCTAAAGAACATGATGGAGATTTTCGATGAGTTGCACACCGCGGAAATATCCTTTAAATCAAAGCATCCCATCAAAGAATACTCAATGCTTGACCTGGAAGACACGGATGTGAATTTCCTATTCAATAGCTCCAATTCTCTAGCCAACTACCGCCAGCGAGTCATTGGCCTTCATCAAAAATTCAAAGTAGAACTTGACCGACTAAAGTCGGAGAGCGCATCTATGCAAGGAGACATCGTTCGAATCATCAAGAGCCGAATCA
>ENA-UPTJ01001620-UPTJ01001620.1-marine-metagenome-genome-assembly--contig:-NODE-1620-length-11724-cov-3.741966_pt1 | contig 11724 bp, 13 predicted proteins | sample MGYA00238168_ERZ767080 | MGnify/ENA primary metagenome ERZ767080 (study PRJEB28935, sample SAMN06266237) | marine metagenome | isolation source: Columbia River Estuary | place: USA:Columbia River... | reverse complement strand
AGCATCAGGAGGAGGAGGAGGAGGAGGAGGAGAAGGATCAGGCATTTTTATACTTTAACGCAGAGAAATTAAATTACGACGTTGTAAATTGGAGAAGTTTTTTGCATAGGTTGAAATGATACTGAGGGGTCGGGCATAATAGGAGTTTTATATTTTTTAGGTTTTAATGCTCTTAATCCGGCAGGTTTTAATACTGAACTATTTTGTTGAAATTCGCCAATATATATTTCCATCATTGTATCAATTGAACCATAATTCATTAATGTCCATTGACATCCATATGTTAATAAAATTTGAGGATTATTATTCTTTAAATCTTCTAAATTATCAGGAACAACCATAGTAATATTATTACGATTATAATCAATTAATTCATCATGATCATGAGGTTGAGAAGCTTGTGAATATGTATATCTACGTAAATGAGAAGTTGACCATGATAAATTAATTAATTCTTCCATTAAAGTCCCTTTAATTTCATTCCCACCTGAAACAATAATTACTTTATTTTGTAAATTACATATAGGTTCTACCGCTACATTTTTACGTTGATATCCATATTCATAATCTAATAATCTAGGTTTTATTGCTGATTCTTTAATTAATTCTGCTGCTGCATTAATTACTATATTTTTATTTGTATGAAAAACTAAACTTAATATAAATGGATCCGAAGATACAGGACAACTTATAGAATTAAATGCATTATTTCCAATAGAAGTTAGACATGCACTTAAAGGAACAGTATTATAAGCATAATCTGTTCCTAATTTTTGATTTTTAAGTCCAACAACAGGTTTATCATTATTGTCTGCATAAATATCTAATTCTACTAATCTTGCTCCTGCCTTAATTACCATCGGAAGAATTTTATCAGAAATATAATCATATACATCTGAGCCTGGAAAAAGAGAATATGATGAACTTGCAATATAATAATCACATAATCTGAATGCTGGTGTTTGTGGACATCCCATAGGAGCTAATTTAGTAACAGATTCATAAGTTTTAAATTTTGGTGTAGCTTCTAAAAGAGCTTTATGTTCATTAGGAACTAATGTTTCGTAAAAAAACCATGCTATTAAACCTATTCCAATAACACCTATAAATAAGTAAACATAAAGCATAGTATTATCTGCTGCTACTGGAAGAATATTATCCATTACACTTTCGCTATATTAAAAAATAATTCTCTAAAACTTCTACACACTTTATCATGAATTCTTTTATCCATAGGTATTTCATTTAAGGAATAATGATGAAAAATTAAACAATACATTCCACATTCACTATCTTCATATTGATGACGAGTTTTATTATATGAAAGAAGCATTTTCTCTGGATGATTTGAATCCCATTCTTCTTTCCATCGAAACATTAATCTTTGAATTTCAGTTTCAGGTTCTTCAGCGTATGAATCAAAATATGTAAATCTTGGATATTCTAATTCAGGTCTTATATCACAATATATAGCAATCCAATGTTCACCAGGTCCTGTACTTACATCCGTATTAAATACAATTCCTATTCTTGTATAACCTTTCTTTAAAAGAGTATCTAATTTTATAGCACATAAAGAATCAACAATACATTTTCCTAATTCTGATTTCTTATCAAAATCAATTGGAATAGTTCCTAAATATTTATAACCTACATATAATTTTTCAAATTGTTTTTCAATTTTATCTATATCTTCTGATGTCAACCATTCTTTAGGATTTGACTTCCATGATTCAGGAGCTTTAGGTTTTTTCATAAATTCAGTAATAATACATTGTAATTTTTGGTCACAATGTTTATGAAATCTTTTTTGTAATTCTTTCCAAATATATGATGTTGAACCTTTCGATATTGGAATTGAAGAATGTTCTTTATTAAAAACTTGTCTTAATTTTTCTATTTGTTCTTTATCCATTATCTTAAAAATGGATTATGTTTTATTGATATTCATATAATATTAAAAATGGAGACATATAAGGAGAATATTCTCAAAGAAGTCAAGAGTTGTGTTAAGAAACTAGTTAGTGTTGAAAAAGAACTTTTCAATCTAAATAAAGAAGTATATGAAAAACGAGAACAACGTTCTCTTATTAAAGATCAATTAGCACAAGTAATTAGACTTCCTGAATTTGCTCAATTAGATAAAATGAAAGTTGAAGAAGACAATGTCGAAATTCAAATTATCAAACCTGGTTCTCAAAAATCTTGGTCTTTGTCCAAGAAAGATCTTCAAGAACATCTTCAGAATTGTTTAACTCATATGGGCGGACACGCTAACGCAGAAGAATTATTTGATTTTATCATAAAAGAACAATCCAAGAAACTTATTTCTCAAGAATATAATTTTAATGTTATATATAGATAACAATGGTAGATTTTAGTACAACTAGTTTTAAAAGATCAATCGCATTTAATACATGTGATAGTATGCATGACTTTTTAAAAGGAACTAGATGTGATAAACCTCCAAGAGATGAACTAATAAAAGCATTATTTGAGACACTTAAAAAGTGTGTTGAACATAAGAAGTTAGATAACGCAACAGCTACCGCGATGTATAATACGTTAATACAACAAGCTGTTATTTCACATCCTGAACATGCTGCTAAACAATTAGTTGGAATACCAGATGTTGAAACTCTAACTGTTCATGTTACAAATCATGATACTGTATTAGCAGAATTACAAAAAATATTTGGTTATTTCGGCCATACTAATTTAATGGATGATAATAACCCAGTAAAAATAGTTATGGATGGTGGTTCAGGTGGATTAGGAACGCTATCAAAAGTTTTAAATACAAAATTATCTATTGTAAATGTAGTAACTCCCGCTACTGCTTGTGATTCAGCTTCATTATCTATTAAAGATTTATTTGGAAATCCAGTATTATTTGCATCACCATTTGAAACAGGAATACATATTATACCTCCTGAATTTTCTGATGCTACATTTTTTTCTTTTGGAAGAATAGCACCACAATCAACTGTATATGATTCAAATATTAGACCTACATGTAGAATATTTGTTGATGATAAATACATAGATTTAAGACCAGGATTAAGAGGTCCTCCTGTAAGTGAATTATGTAAGGGTATAAATGATTCTACATATCAAGGTCCTTGGGAATTAAATAGATTTACTACAGCACAAAAATTTGATTTAAAAAGATGTGCCGATTCAGATCAAATAAGATATTGTAAAAAGTTAGGATGTATATTTGTAACAATTGATGAAATATGCGCTTATATTGCAGCTTATTATTATGAAGTACCAACAATATTACAAACACACGGACCAAACGGAACGAAATATTTTAGATTATTTAAGCCTAATCAAGGTCTTCATCCTATGAAGGAAGGTGGGAGTAAAACGGATTTACATTTAGGTAATCATCAACCACCAGAAATGCAACAATATGGAGGAGGACATGAAGATTATGAAGTTCCAGGAGATGAAGCAGAAATGTTTTCTACCATATGTGGTTTAGCATCATCAACATTATTAAATGGATTAAGTTCAATTCCTCTATTTATACCTCTGGCTGCAGCATGTAGTGCATTTAATGTATTACAACGACAAACAGGAGTATTACAACAAGCTTATGCTTCACAACATAATCAAATATATCCAGCACCTTTCAATCTTGTTAATGGAATGACAATTGAGAATGTTAAACCTTGGGTAAGTGAAAATCCTTTATCAAAGAATGATATTATAATACAATTTCCACCTAGTGTATTTGCATCATTTATTGAAGAATTAACAATGAAAGGAATATATCCTCGACCAGCAGGTCAATTACCTTCATTATTAGCTACTACATATAATTTCATTGAGAATTATCAAAATAAAAATGTAGTTTTACTTACATTGGCACTTGTTGATGCATATGTTACAAATCCATTAAGTCCTCAACTATCTGCTATACATACAATAATCTTTCATGATATTTTAATCCCACCAAATCCTCGTATACAACCTCTACAAAACATTCCTGGAAATGCTCATGTTAGTGCAGAAATTTCTGCAATATATTCTCAACTTATTGTTGTATTTTCTACATTTATTGGAGATCCCACAAAAATTTTTTTAATTGGTCAAGAAGCTATGAATCTTGTTACTGGTGGTAAACGCAAAAAAACACGTAGAAATAAACTAAAACAAAAACGGACTAGACGTAATAAGAAGTCTAAGAAATAAGAATGTATAATCCTTATAATTCAAGAAATAAACTTCTATCATTAAAAGATATTCAAACTATACTTACAACTTATAAGTGTAGTTTCAATATCAAAAATTTAAAATTATTTCAAAATGCTATGATTCATTCATCTTATGTTCGAAGAGAAGAATATACTTCACCAACAGGCGAAAAAATTAAATTAATTGATAAACCTGATGATTGTATTGATTTATTTGATGAATCATATGAACGTTTAGAACATTTAGGTGATTCAATTTTAGGTGCTATTGTATCAACTTATCTTGTAAAAAGATTTCCTAAAGAACAAGAAGGATTTCTTACAGATTTAAAAAAGGAAATTGTTTGTAATGAAATGTTAGGTTCATTAAGTATAAAAATTGGTCTTGATAAATTCTATATAATTTCAAAACATAATGAAGACGCATGTAATGGAAGAACAAACATTAAAAAATTAGGTGATATTTTAGAAGCATTTATTGGTGCTTTATGGACTGATTCAGGAAATGATTTTAAAGTTGTTTCATCATTCATAATTAATTTAATTGAAATGTATATTGATATTCCAAAAATTCTTATGAATAATCGGAATTTCAAAGAACAATTACAAAAATATTGTCAAGCAACATTTCATTATACTCCAACTTATAAAATGATAAATTCTACTCAAAATTCTTATACTATGGCTGCTATGAGTCCATTAGGAGAAATTGGAGAAGGGACATCTCAAACTAAAAAACAAGCAGAACAATTAGCCGCACAAGATGCTTTATTTAGGTTTAGGAATTCTTCTAATAAGTGATTCTTTAGTAGTTCCAGTTGATGACATATTTTCATCAACACCTTCAATATTTCTTAGAACTGCTGCGATTTTTTGTGGTTGATCAGCAAATTCAAGTAAAAGTTGTGTTTTAATTACATTTCTACGTAAAGGAGGTTTAGAAGTTCTTACGGATCTTGAAATATTACCTAATCCATTACCATCCAAAACAAAATTATCAACTTTATTATTTCTCATAAATTCCAAGATTTTTTCAGAATTTTTGAGTTTTCTTTCTTTTAATGAAGCAAGTTGTTGTTTTAATTTACGCTCTTCATCATCTAATGATATCCATTCTTTCAACGTTTCTTTAACGTCCTCCATTTACTTGTATTGTGTTTACGTCTTGAAAATCGTTTATTATGAATTACCTTATTACTTATCTTACGTTTACGTCTTGATAATCGTTTATTACCACCTCCAGCTATTCCGCTGTCTCTAAATTTTTTTCCAAGATTATCCATCGACGCCGCCGTCCCTTTCCTCACCGAAGCTGCCGTCCGCTGCGCCACATTCCCCACCGCGCTCGCCGAGTTCTTAGCCGCCTCCTTCGCCGCTGCCGCCGACTTCTTAGTCGCATTCCCCACCGCGCTCGCCGACTTCTTAGCCGCCGTCCCCACTGCCGAAGCCCCATCTTTTAACGCCTGCGTCCAAGTTCTGCCTTGATTTCTCTTAAAATAATTTTTTACCCCTGTTACTCTATTGTTTACACCTGTCACTAAATTATCTCCAACGCTAGATGCGTATTTAGCAGCCGCATTAACGCGTTCTGCTGTATTTAATTGGGGTTTAGGTTGTTGTTGAGGTGGAGGGTTATTTGGATCTCCTTTGAGCTTTTCTAAATTGTCTTTAACGTTTTGTGCTTCTTTCTCAAGTAATTTAGCTGCTTCTGGAGTTGTAGGGCTTTTTAGTTGTTTTTCAACTAGTCCAAGGTAACCTCTCAACCATTGTTCTATTTCAGCTCGTTCTTCAGGTGTTTTATTAGCTAAATTTTCCATTTTGGCTAAAACTTGTTGTGAATTTTGATAAACCCAATTTCTTAAACTACCGAACCACGCACGCCATTTTTCAGGGTCTGTTGGTATAACACCATTTTTTACTTTTGAAACAGTTTTTTGAACATTTGCTGTTGCTTCCCCAACTTTTCTTTTTATTTTTTCAACAGCTTTATTCATTTCTTCTTCACTAACTGATTCCAAAGGATTAAATGTAAACTTGTCTAAAAAATTTCCTAAAAACGCAAGTTTCCCATCATATGATTCATTACCTTTATCATCAGTAGTTTTTTTACCTCTTAATTGGTCAATTAATGCTTGTCTTTTTTCAGCAAAGGTTTCCATAAATTTATCACTTGAATCTCCAAAATTTTGAAATGCTAAACCTACAAATGGTATTAAAGCTAGACTTTGAATATATACATCGCCAAATCTATGTTGTGCTGTAAAAATAACCATATTAAAAAATATAAACATAGCAGACATCATATAACCAAGAGCAATTCCAACAGGTGCTGAAAATGGAATAGGAACAAGACCTATTATCATAGGAGTATATTGTTGAGCTAATTTTGCTGCAGTTTTATTGAATTCAGTAGCAATAGTTAATCCCATACTTACTGCTTGACCTGTAACTGGTATTCTTGCTACCCATCCTTCAGGTTGTTCATTTCCGTCAACCATTACAGGAACTTCACTTAAAGGAAAAATAAATTTACGAATTGGATCTAAAATTCCTTTGATACTTTCAGGTGTCAATAAATAAGCATAATCTAAACCTCTTTGAATTAATGCGTTATAAGCTTTACCACCTCCACTTTTTTTAACGACTTCTTCTGCTTGATGTTTTGTAAATAATGGTTTTCCATCTTTTCTTACCTTTTTTTGTAACTTTTCAACTGTATTAATATTATTTTTTTTAATAAAATTAAATAACCCTATTATTTTTACAACGCGATTAATCAGTGATTTATTAGATAAAATTTTACTTAATTTCTTTTCAAGTTCATGATCTTTATAGTCTTCATATATCCAAATACCTTCCATCCCCCAACTTATCTCTACCGCGTTAATTTATTTTTTGATATATTTATTATAAATGGAAGATTCTGAAATTGAAGTTGAATGGTCTTCTCAATTAGAAGATATTTTAGCAGCAGAAGGTGAAAGATGTCGTGGACTAGCTTGGTTACATACTCGTGCTGAAATTCTTACTGGAAAATATAATTCTTACGTTCAAGTTCCTGTTATAATTCTTTCGACTTTAGCAGGAACTGCTTCTGTAGGTTCTACAACTTTATTTGATGGAGATACAAAAACATCAAGTATTGCTATTGGTTTAGTTTCTATTGGTGTAGGTATTTTAAATACTTTAGGTGGATTCTTTGCGTTTGCTAAACGTTCAGAGGCACATAGAATAGCACAATTATCTTATGGAAAATTATCATCAAAAATTGCGATTGAATTATCTTTACCTCGTGATGAAAGAACAACGGCTGAAAGTCTTTTAATTCATGTTCGTGAAACTATGGAAAGATTAGCTGAAACTACACCTAATTGTCCTCCTCAAATTATTGATGAATTCAATAAAAAATTTAAACATAATCATGGAGTTGCTATGCCTAATGAAGTAAATGGTGTTCATAAAATATCAATATTTAGAGCAGATCATCATGTAATGACACCTGTAGCAGTTCCTGAAAAATTATCATTAGTAATTCCTAGAACTTCCAACGACGATCACACTCCAAACAAGTCATAAATGTAGTCATAGGTTCATCAGCAGAACGAGTTTGCATTTGATAATAATCACATTTAGATTTCTTTTTACATCCTGAACACCACATAAAGATGGAGGCAGTATTATTTTTAGATTGAAGTTTCTTTTCATTTTCAAGTTGTTTTTCAAGAGCATCTTTCCATCTTTTTGGACATAATTCAACTGCCGATAATTCAGCAAAATCACGAATACTTATCTCGCCTTTTTTAATTTTTGTTATCCAATCTTCATTATTTTGAACGTAACTTCCAAATCCTTTCAGATTTTCATAAAGCGTAATTGCTTTACTTCTATACATATTCCAAAATACACGATTAGACCAATCAATATCCATATTTTCTTTAATTGCTTGATCACTAATTACATGTAATAAAGATTCTTCTAATTGATTCGAAAGTTCATTATTTTCAAGAAGTTCATTGAAATTCTCAATGACTTTTTGACGAATCGCACAATCAACAAATACATTTTCAGATTTTCGTTGAATTGGTTTTGATATAAATACAGGTCTATTACCAACTTCCTCTTCCTCCTCTTCTTCCTCTTCATCTTCTTCCTCTTCCTCTTCTTCCTCTTCTTCCGAATCAAACGTCCATTCTTGATATAAAAGTTCATAATAATCAGATTTTAAATTTGTATATGAACTACTAAGACGATCATATTCATCTTGTTCTTCTGAATCAGATGAGAGAATTACAATATGACCGTAATAATTTTCTTCGTTGAATGGAGATGGAAGAATATGTTGATTAATATTTTCTTCTAATCCTTCAGATGAAGCAAATATAGAAAGCCATGAAGATTCTTTTAAAGGGTCTTGAATTTTTCCTTGAAATTGTATGGATGTATTCTTAAACTTTTTACGAATAAATTCAAGAACATCTTTTTCTTTTGGAAGAATATTCAATTCATTTATTCCTCCATTTGAATTTATAGATATACAAATAACCATTTATATATTTTACAATTTCTAATACGTAATTCGTTTTTCGTTCAAAACGGATCGAAAAAAAATTATTGTATTTCTTAATAAAATGGAGGCAACTAAAGAAGAATATCCGAAACTAGTAACAAAAGAACTTCGTATACCTAAAAAATTTCAAGGACCAACATTTGCCGAATTAGCATCCGAATGGAAAATGCATGATGATTATAAAAAATCTGTAATGCCTGAAGATAAACAAACATATAAACCTATAATTATTCCTACATTTGAAAAGTGTAATAGATTTGAAGAAGAACAACCTATTCCTCAAAAACCTAATCAGCAAGAAGATGAATGGATTAAAGTAGAACGAGTAAAGAAACAAAAGAAAGAACTTACATTAATTGAAAAATATGGTGATCCTGATGCTCCTCAAGAAGAAGAAACTGTATGGGGAGGAGAAGAAAAACCTTCTCACCAAACATGTTGGGAAGATAAGCGTTAACTAAATCCAAATAATGATCTTATTAATCCTGCAATCCATTCAAAAAATTTTATCACAAATTTCAATGTAGAACCTTGTGTAAAAGAATCATTTGCGTATTTCCATCCATAAAAAGCAGTAACAAATAAAATTACTATATCTATTAAAGCAATAATTCCATTCTCTGCTATTTGTTCGGACGCCCAATCTGATACTTTATCTAAATGTCCTTTTTTCTTGTTATCACTTTCTTGTCCCAAAGGAGCTTTAGATACAGGTTTTACATCTCCACCTTTTTTTGCTACTCTTTTACAACGCATATAAGCTTTATTATCATGAGGCATAGGACCACCAGCTAATTGTTGAGTATCATTGAAATAAACTTCTCTATCACCTAAAGATTGAAGAGGTCTTGAACCAGGTGCTACATTTTTGATTAAAAGAGCAAAATTATTAGAATCAATATTAATCATAGATTTAAAAACTACCCATGTACATTGTGAGCATGGAGGAACTATTAATGAACCTTCATAAACAAAATATTGTCCTGCTGAAGGAACCATTTTAAATAGTCCCCAATTATCACCTAAACTTACAGGGGTATATTCTACTCCAGGATTAGCGTAAGGAATAAAAGAATTAAAAAATGATGATGAATCAGACTCGGCAGGATTAACTCTAAATAATGAACTTACACATAAAATCTTTCCTGAAGGATTTGTAAAAACTGCTACAACTTCACCATCTGCTTGAATGTTTTCAATTGTATGGTGGCTTGGATGTGTAACTAATAAATTCGTACATGTATATCCTTCACCATTAAATTTACATGATCCTAATCCAGGAGTATTTTGAAGAACTATTCCTTCATCTGAAACCATAACATTTGCTTGTGGAATAAAAACATTATCAAAAACAAGATCACATAATAAATCACAAGGTTTAGCAGAAGATTGTGATACATTAATAGGACTTTGATGTGTTGAGGCACATTGCCCTCCCCATGTAGTTGATGAAGAGTATATACTCATTTATTATTTGACTTTATTTTGTATCTTGCGAATAAACAATATGGCTATATTAAGTAGTGATCCATATCAAGCAGCATGGCAAGTTATAGGTATGATATTAGTGTCTTTATTGTTACTTGGATTGTTGGGTCTTTTATTCATAAAATTTATTTATCCATACTTACCTGGTAATGTGCTTGAAGTAATTAAAGAATTCTTTACAGACTTAATTCAATATTCGCCTACAGCTGTATTTTCATTTGGATTTTTACATAGTATTATTTTTCAATCTTATACTGCATTAATTCCTAATGCATTTGCAATATTAGGTCTTATAATAAATAGAGTATTTAGAAGTTTTTCTTTAAGTCCTCGTGAAGCGGACTTGTTTTCCAGGTTAGCTACTTGGCGCTCGACGGGCGCGGTGGGTGACCCTCCTAGGATTGCCAATCCTATTGGAAACAAATTTTTCTGTTATATTTCCGGAATGCCTTTCTTTGATAATAGTATTTTACCACCAAGTATAATTTTAGTAACAACTATAATATGGCATTATTTAATGTTACAATGGTTAAGTGGTGGAGGAATTTCAACTATTGCACCTTCTGTAACACTTGCCATTTTATTAATAGGGCATATAACACTAGTATTACAAAATTGTGCTGATGATGGATGGTCTATTACAAAAGTTTTATTGGCTGTGATTGCAGGTATTGGTCTTGGTTCTGCTTCAATGGCAGCCGTAAAATATGGGTTGAATAAAGGTGGTTCTTCTATTGGACCAACTGGATTATTAGGTGCTCCTAAAGGAAATGATGGAACCCCAGGTGTTGGAACATGTTCAGCTCCCAACGACCAAGATCAATTCGTATGTGAAGCATATAAAAATGGTGAATTAATTACAGAGACAGTTGTCGAATAGAATTTCTCAAAATACGATAATAATTTATTAGATTTGTTCCTGATTGTTTTTCAATTAGAATAGATTTATTATCTTTTAATGTTTCAACTACAATTGTAGGAACAACTGTAACTTTATATTTCAACGCATAATCATGAGGATCTTCATGAAGATTTACAGAAATCCATTGAACGCCAGAAAATTCTTCTTTTAATTGTTCAATAGAAGGTTTTATAACTTTACAAGGTTGACATGTAGGAGACCAGAAATGATATGCTACAGTTGTCATTCTTCTTTTATTATTACTGGACCTTCTACTATTAAATGGTTTTTAGAAACTAACCTAAACATATTTGACCTATGTAATCTCTGTTTTGATAATTCAAATCCTTTATTTTTTAGAGTTTTAGATAAGGCTGAAATTATAGCTGTATCTAATTCTTTTTTATCTATCTTATCCATATTTTTATAACACCATTCCAAAATAGAAGATTCAGAAATTGGAGGACCCATTAATGATAAAGGCAATCCAGTAATTGATTCTTGTTTATTTGTTGAAATAACTTTATCTTCATTCGGATTTAAAACTTTTGTTGCCATTTTAT
>ENA-UPTJ01001609-UPTJ01001609.1-marine-metagenome-genome-assembly--contig:-NODE-1609-length-11800-cov-4.744742_pt1 | contig 11800 bp, 10 predicted proteins | sample MGYA00238168_ERZ767080 | MGnify/ENA primary metagenome ERZ767080 (study PRJEB28935, sample SAMN06266237) | marine metagenome | isolation source: Columbia River Estuary | place: USA:Columbia River... | reverse complement strand
AATTATTAGCGTCTGTGACAATTACTGTAAAAGTATCTACTCCTAATGATGTTGCTGATGCCCCTGTTTGAACCGGTATAGTGTTCCACGAATATTGATATGGCGTTGTTCCACCAGAAGCAGTAACAGTTATCGAACCGTCGATTGCATTGTCGCAAGTAGGATTCTGAACGTTTAAACTATTTATACTTGTGCTTAACGCTGCAACGGGCTCAGTAATTTGAAGCTTTTTTACACATGTTTTAGATAGATTGTCTGTAATTGTAACTTGATAATTCCCTGCAAACTGATTTGTAATATTGTCTGTAATTTGTGAACCAGGCGACCATAAATATGTATATGGTGAAACACCATTCTGGGGACTACTTAATGTTATTGATCCGGTCTTTTCGCCTTTACAATTAACATTAACAATAGTTGCTGTAGATAATATTCCTTTCAATGAAGTCAATGAAGAGGTGTATGTATTAGCACCGTCTTTCACATAAACAGTATAATCCTTTCCCGAAAGATTTGTGAAAGTGTATGGATTAGTATTTATCTGTGATGTGTATGTTGTTGGAGCTGTATTAGTGGAATCTAAAGCATATTCAAATGGACCTACCCCACTCATAGTTATTGTAATAGATCCATCATATTTTTCATTACAAGATGGGTCAACCTTTGTTACAGATGTAATTTGCCCGCTCGCAGAGCCGGCTAAAAACAAAAAAGTTGCTACCGATATTCCCGATAACAACCTCCGTTGTGTGCGTTTTATTGTATTTATTATCATTTCTGAATTTTTTATCGATTTAATTAAGTTCTCCGTTCCTCTCATATCTAAAGTTTTAAAGCGCTCTATTGTGCTCGTTTTTAACAAATTTAATACTTCTTCCATAACTGCTTTTTCAGTGTACACTAAAACAGACAAATTAGGATATTTGCCCTATTCGTGAGTTTTGTTGAATTTCTGACAACAAAAACCACACCAAAAACGTGAAACACCCCTAAAAATTAAACGTTTATTGTTAAAAATTACAGTTCAATGACGCTCAAGCACGCTAAAATGGCTTGAGAAAATAAAGCACAATAACACAAATACTGACTGTAACTACATTACTTACCCAATTGGTGGTGTCGTTACTGAAACCATTTATTCCTTTTGCCAATTTATTGCCCTGGTCAGAAAGTGTACCATCCCCGTTTTGGTACTTTGCCTGAAATACATCTCCAATAACACTGTCTAAAATCATCCCAAAGAATCCAAAAAATGCAATGAACATAGCATTCAATAATGAAAAGCCTTCCACCCAAATGGACAATAAGCCAATGAACCCAGCGCCTAAAAGTCCAGCTAATGTGCCCATGAAACTAATTCCGCCTGAAAGTCCGGGTGATACTTTCCGGAAACCAATGATGCTGTAGGTTCGTCCTCCGAAAAAAACACCCAATTCACTGCTGAGTGTATCGGCTAGAGCAATGGCAATGCTGATGTAAATGAGGAGGTTTCTCAGATCTGAATGTCCCCCGAAAAACAAAAGAATTAAAACCGAAATACCACCATTGGCAATGACCTGCCAAACATCTCGGGGCCTGGAGGACTTTAAATCTGCAGCGGCAGAAACCTTGCTTCGATTCAACTTGGAAGCCAAAGAACCTAATATCAAAAATGTGAAAAGCAAGTAAAGTGGGGCATCGGAGGCAAGGAACAGCATGCACAAAATCGCAGCGAACACAATTCCGGAAAGGGATAACCACTTGAAGCGGTAAAGAATCACCGACATCAAAACTCCTATAAGTAAAATTAGCGGCGCAACTTGAAAACTAGTTAAAATTGGTACAGCAAAAAACACCCATAACGGAACCGTCAAATTATCCGTACCCGATGAAGATATCACTTCAATGGCGGCAATTGATAGGGCAATCAAAAACAGAGTAACAACATGAATATCAGGGTAATATATATACAATATAACCCAAGCAGATAAGGCAAAAACCAATGAACCAATGAAGGTTTTGTGGTCCCGACCCCATCGAATGGAGTTTAGAGATTGAATGTTTCTGCCCAGAAAAACCAAAGAACCCAGCCTAACATGAACCATTCTCCCCAAGATGGCCGATAAGCCATCGCTGATTGCCAAAATGTAAAATGCCAATGAAATTAAACGATGCTCGGCGGAATAACCTATTTCTAATGCCAAAAGCACCAAAGGGAAATAGGCAATTCCCCAACTTCGTCGGCCTTCTGTTTGGAAAAACCCTTTCCAAACGGCTACAAACAGAAGAATGGAAAACGCGCTTAACAACCATATAAAAGCTTGATATGTAGCAGTAGTTGTGATCGAAACCGCATGTGCACAAGCCGAAATGGCCATGATGTGCAAGACTTTTCTGGCATAAAACGTTTGCAAAGGAAGCAGCTTAGACCACCCAGTTGTAAATGCAACGGCAATCAATACCACCAATAAATGATTCAAATAAATATCCATTTTTAACTAACTTCCCGCCTCTTGCAAATTACAACAATTTAATCACCGTGAAGTTTATCGTAAATCTTTGGAAGTTCTCGCGTCCACACACCATCATTGGTTCTTTCATCAGTATCACCGTATTGTTTTTTTTGTCAATTCATAACTCATTACCTATTAGTCAAAACAACTATATTACTTATATATATACTTTAATATCTGCTTTGTTTTGCAACCTTTATATTACCGGATTGAATCAGATACACGACCTAGAAATTGACCGCATCAACAAACCACAACTACCCTTGGCTTCCGGGGCTATGTCTCTGTTTCAAGCCAAACAAATTGTGCTGTTCTCTTTGCTGATGGCTCTTGTTCTCTCTTTCATTCAAAGTTTATTTTTTGGAGCTTTGATATCCCTCATCTGCTTGTTGGGCTGGGCATACAGTGCGCCACCCATCAGGTTTAAGCGACACCATGTGTGGGCCGCTTCGGCCATTGCAGTGGTGAGAGGCCCGTTGGTAAATATTGGCATTGGACTTCACCTGATTGAAAAGTCTCAGGGGTATTACACCCATTTGAACTTTTGGGAAAACCTGCTTTTAAAAAGTGTTCCCCATTGGAATTGGTTGATTCCCATATCCATTTTTGTTACCGCTTTCAGCCTCGGCATTGCTTGGTTCAAAGACCTGCCCGACACAGAGGGCGATCAACAACACCACATTAAAACTTTGGCCGTAACAGCAGGTAAACAGCGTGCATTTTATTCTGGGTTTATCTTGGTGGGACTCGCATACGTTTTTCTTTTGATTTACGTGGGATCTGCTGTCATTAAACCCTTTGCCTCGCTTCAACCCTTCATCTATTTGACCGCTTTGTTCTTTGCTGTGTTTCTTTGGATGGGTTTTCGCATTAAACTCAACGATAAACTTTCGCTGAAATGGTTTTACAAGGTATATTGGGTTCTTTTTTTCGGGGGATATTTGAGCTTTGTTCTCCTATAAAAGCTACAACAGGTCTTGCTTTGGTTGAATTAAAGAATAACCTCAGCGAATTATCAACATTCTTCGATATTGTGGATTGGGTAATCTAACTTTGCCTAATTTTTGAACTATGCCAAAAGACTCCAGCATTAAACACGTTCTCATCATTGGGAGCGGGCCCATTGTTATCGGACAAGCTTGTGAATTTGATTACTCAGGCTCACAGGCCGCCAGAAGTTTGAGAGAAGAAGGAATTACGGTTTCGCTTATCAACAGCAATCCCGCCACCATCATGACAGATAAATTGAATGCTGATCATGTGTATTTGTTGCCCTTAAATCCTGAGAGCATTGAAACAATTCTTCAAGAGCAAAAAATAGATGCGGTGCTTCCTACCATGGGTGGACAAACAGCATTGAACTTGGCAAAGGAATGCGAAGAGCTTGGCATTTGGGAAAAACACAATTGTAGAATTATTGGTGTAAACATTGAGGCGATCGACAAAATGGAAGACCGCGAAAAGTTCCGCCAATTGATGGTTGAACTTGGAGTTGGTGTTGCGCCTAGCCAGGTTGCAAATAGTTATTTAGAAGGAAAAGAAATTGCCCAACGAATTGGTTTTCCATTGGTTATACGTCCAAGTTACACATTGGGCGGCACAGGAGGATCTTTCGTCCACAAGAAAGAAGAATTTGATAAAGCCTTAATCCGAGGATTAGAGGCCAGTCCGGTACACGAAGTGTTGGTAGAAAAGGCAGTATTGGGGTGGAAAGAATATGAGTTGGAGTTGCTTCGCGACGGTAAAGACGATATAGCGGTTATATGTACCATTGAAAACTTCGACCCTATGGGGGTTCACACCGGAGATTCAATCACCGTAGCACCCGCCATGACCTTGAGCGACACTACCTTCCAGAACATGCGCGACATGGCATTTAAAATGATGCGCTCTATGGGTGTTTTTGCTGGAGGATGTAACGTACAATTCTCGGTAAACCCTGAAGACGAGGCCATCATTGCCATTGAAATCAATCCACGTGTGAGTAGGAGTTCGGCTTTGGCATCAAAGGCTACGGGATATCCCATTGCTAAAATAGCTGCTAAGTTGGCCATTGGTTATTACTTAGACGAATTAAAAAATCCAGTAACAAAAACCACCAGTGCGTTTTTTGAACCTGCCATTGACTATGTGATCGTAAAAATACCACGTTGGAACTTTGATAAATTCCCAGGTGCTGATAAGCAATTGGGGCTTCAAATGAAGAGCGTAGGTGAGGTAATGGCCATTGGTAGAAGCTTCCAAGAGGCGTTACAAAAGGCCTGTCAAAGTTTGGAGATAGGAAGACACGGATTAGGTGCTGATGGTAAAGGTTCACGAAACCTTGAGGAGCTTGCATACGGCTTAGAACACCCAAGTTGGAATCGATTGTTCCAAATTCACGACGCTATTGCCTTGGGGGTTCCTATTACATCCATTCAAAAATTGACCCGCATTGATCGCTGGTTCTTGGAACAAATCCATGAAATTGTAAAGGTTGAGAACGAGGTTCGCAGATATAACATTGATAATATTCCTCAGATTTTATTAAAAACCGCAAAGGAAAAAGGGTTTTCAGACATTCAATTGGCCTGGTTAATGGGTAACACCACAGAAGACGATGTTTATGAACGTCGTAAATCTTTGGGAATCAGCAGAAGTTATAAAATGGTTGACACTTGTAGCGCTGAGTTTCCGAGTCCTACCAATTATTATTACTCCACGTTTGAGGAAGAAAACGAAAGCAAATCCTCCGATAAAAAGAAAATCATTGTTTTAGGAAGCGGCCCGAACCGAATTGGACAAGGAATTGAGTTTGATTACAGTTGTGTTCATGGAATTTTGGCGGCACGCGAAAGCGGATTTGAAGCCATTATGGTAAACTGCAACCCTGAAACGGTGAGTACAGACTTCGACATGGCTGACAAGCTTTATTTTGAGCCTGTATATTGGGAACATTTGTGGGAACTGATTGAGCACGAAAAGCCATACGGCGTAGTGGTTCAATTGGGTGGACAAACGGCTTTGAAATTGGCTGAAAAACTGCATGAAAAAGGGGTTCGCATCATCGGAACCTCTTTTGATAACATGGATATCGCCGAAGACCGCGGTAGATTCAGTGATCTTTTGGCTGAATTAGACATTCCTTATCCTAAATACGGGGTTGCTTTAGACGCAGACGAGGCCATCAAAATTGCCAATGAAGTTGGATATCCGGTTCTTGTAAGACCCAGTTATGTATTGGGCGGACAAGGTATGGTTATTGTCATTAATGACGAAGACCTTGAGCATGCGGTAGTGAAACTTTTGGGTGATTTACCGGGCAATAGAGTTTTGATAGATCACTTTTTAGATAGGGCTGAGGAAGCTGAATCTGATTGTATTTGCGACGGGGATGATGTACATGTGATTGGTATCATGGAGCACATTGAGCCTGCAGGAATTCACTCTGGTGACAGTAGTGCGGTATTGCCTCCATTTAGTTTGAGTCCAAATGTTATTGAGCAAATAGAAACTTATACGGCTAGAATAGCGAGAGCCTTGAATGTGAGAGGTTTGTTGAACATTCAATTTGCAGTGAAAGACCAGAAGGTATACGTCATAGAAGCCAACCCGAGAGCATCTCGTACGGTTCCATTCATATGTAAAGCGTATGATGTACCTTATGTAAACATGGCAATGAAGGTGATGTTGGGTGTCAACAAGATGAAGGATTTCACCATCAAAGAACGTCCTGCTGGATGGGCAATAAAGCAACCGGTTTTCAGTTTTGATAAATTCCCTAACGTAAATCGTGAATTGGGACCAGAAATGAAGAGCACCGGTGAAGCCATTGTGTTTGTAAAGGACCTAAAAGAACCTGCTTTCAGAGACCTTTACAAACAAAAAAGCATGTATTTGAGTCGTTAATTTTATTGGCGTCTTGATTGGCGTCTTTCGCGACGCTTTTCACTTCGCTTTTCTTGGTGTTCCTTTTTGAGCGCAGCGGCCTTGGCCTGTTGCTCTGGAGTTAGAATTCCCTGAATTTTTGTGTGGTGACTTTCCATCAAGGCTTTACGTTCACTTTTTAAAGCTTCCGCTTTTTTTCTGAGTTCATCTTGCTGCTGTGCAAATTCTAAATTTGCCGCCTTGGCTTGTTGCTCTTGTTCAGAGGTTAAATTCAGCTCCTTCTTCATTTTCGCAGTCATTTTGTCGGCTCGTTGTTCAGGGGTCAAATTCTCCATTTTTGCTTTTCTGGGATTTGAAGGTCCCATTGGTCCGGGTTGAGCTAATGACATACCAGATGCCAATAAAACAGTTAAAAACAATGCATTTTTCATAATAAAATAGAATTAATTACCCTTTTGACGCCAAACAGCGGACCAGGTTTAATCATGAATTCAATAAACAGACAAACAGTATAAAAACGCCGACTAAAGCTTATTAGCTTTTATTGATCGGGTTTCTTTTTGTTGTTGTGAGGACGGAATTTGCGCTTGGGTCCAGAATTTTGGTTTGCATTCGGATTTGCATTTGGGTTTTGAGCGTTATTCTCGCGATTTTCTGGATTATTCCGTTGTTCTGGATTTGTCCGTTGACCTGGATTCACCCTATTGTCGGAACGACGATCTTGATTGGGTCTTCCCTCCTGAGGTGGTCTACCTTCTTGTGACGGCCTGCGATCGCCCCTATTATCGTTGGAACGGTTTCGATTGTTTTGGAAACCACCGCGCTGATTTTTGTTGTTATTATTTCTCTTGGATGGAAGATCCTTCAAATCTTTAAATTCATTGTCTTTCAGCAAATCTGCGGAAGTCATGAATTCAGATTCTTTCTCTACTACTTTATTCAAAAGGTCAACAGCAGGAGCCAAATCTGCAAGGTCAGCTACCTGAACTCCATTTTTGTTTTCCTCCATCAAAGCATTCACTTTATCTACCGAAAGTGGTACCCACGCTTGACTGTTGTCATAAGAGAACCATATGAGTTTTTTAAGGATGTCGGTTTTTCTTGCATAGGCAACCCCATTGGTGGTTTCAAGCTTAACTATTTTTGCTTTAGGGAACTCATTTACCGCCTCTAAGTAGAGATCCAATTCAAAGTTCAGGCAACATTTTAAGCGGCCACATTGACCTGCAAGCTTTTCCATGTTAATAGAAAGATTTTGTACACGAGCCGCACCGGTATTAACCTGTTTATAATCGGTTAACCATGTAGAACAACACAGTTCTCGTCCACAAACTCCAATACCACCCAATCGAGAAGCTTCTTCTCGGTATGAGATATGTCTCATTTCAATTTTTACGCGAAACTCTTCAGCGTATTTCTTGATGAGTTCACGAAAATCGACGCGGGTTTCAGCAGTGTAAAAGAAAATCACTTTACGTCCATCACCTTGAAGCTCAATATCAGAAATCTTCATTTGAAGATTCAAACCAAAAGCGATGGTTCTTGCTCTTTCAAGCAAGTCGTCTTCTTTTGCTTTGCATTCTTCGTATTTTTCGAGATCTTTTTCGGTAGCTATTCGTTGAATGGTTGGCATGTTTTCATCGTCTTCACGAACCCTATATTTTTTCAATTGAAGACGAACAATTTCACCTGTAGCTGAAACAGTTCCAACGTCAAAGCCGACAGATGAATCAACCACGACATAATCTCCGGTAAAGAGATCCATATTATTTGAGTTCCGGAAAAACTCTTTGCGACTACCTTTAAAACGAACTTCCACAATATCGAAGGGTTTAAATCCTTCGGGTAGGTCCATATCTTTGAACCAATCGTATACATTCAATGCATTGCAGCCGCTTGTTCCGCAGGTTCCGTTGCTTTTGCAACCTGAAGGCGCGCAGCCTCCACCTGATTTAGTACCACATGATGAACAAGCCATTGAACAAAATTACGCAAACGGCGTCAATCTTGGTTGCTTGACTGTTTGAAGACCCAGATTTTTTGTCCAAGAAAGTTAACAATCATCCCCAAAACAGTAGCAATTATCACTGCAAAGAATTTATTTATTTTTACCGCGGCCAAGGGTTTTGTTACATTTTCTGCCGAAATAATGTCTAAAGACAAAAATGAATGTGGCAGGTTTAGCAAGAAATATTCATTTGCTAATACATTGATAGTTCCACTGATAGCGTATAGAAACAAATATTTGAAAAGTCTTTGACTGTTTTTATCGCTCTTTCCCCAAGTCCAACTTTTATTCAAGTAATAATTTACCATTGTCGCCATTATAATGGCTGTGGCCTTGGCAATATATGTTGGTACAAATTGACTTAATGTGTAATAAATCGCCAAATCAATGAAGAAAGACAATCCCCCAACTACGCCGAATTTGGTTAAAGCAATATAAGTTTTACTAGAAATCACGAAGCAAATTATTTATTCATCCCCATTATTACCATCAAGGCTGCTTGAAGAACTGGCCATCAAAAATACAATCCATTCCCAACTTAACCGCATAGTTTATACTTTCGTGACCTATTGGAGCATTAAATATGACGGGTATTTGATATTGTTCAACCGTTTCAATGATTATTTCTTGTGGTGTTTTTCCGAAAGGCACGGGATTATCGTGCATGTCTGACATTGACCCAACCACCAACGCACTTATTTTTGAAAACACTCCAAATATATCTAGAGCCTGAATCATTCGGTCAATATGATACAAATACTCGTCAAGATCCTCAATCAAAAGAACATCTCCTTGTTCAATTTTAAGTCTTCCTGCGGCAGACAATGCATATAAAATAGACAGGTTTCCTCCAACCAACTTTCCATGAAAAGGCCTTAAAAAATCAGAATTTACCCTATCTGCTTCCCATTCAACAACTTCACCTTTCAAAACAGATTGCAATATTTTAGTGTTCTGAATTTGTTTTGGGTTGGAACTCCACTGCAAAGACATTGGACCGTGAATACTGGGAACCCCTTGGTTTTGTAAAACATTGTGAACAACTGTGAAATCAGAAAAACCCACCCACCACTTGGGTTGAGATTTAAAATCTAAATTTTCCAGTTTCGATAACAATCTAATAGCTCCATAACCACCCCTCGCGGCAAAGACTGCTTTAATTTCAGGATTCTCTAAAGCCCATTTTATATCAAAAAATCGCTGATCGTCTGATCCTCCTAGTTGATTAGACTTTTTCCCAAGATTAGGGGAAAACACCACTTCCCAACCCTGTTTTGAAGCCCAATCCACGAATAACTTGCTGGCATCATTATCTTCCCAATACCTTGAGGGCGAAAGCAGCGCTACTTTGTCTGATGGTTGGAGGTATGCTGGGTGTTCCACCATGTTATTTTGAAATAAATAAATTGCAATTGGTTATCTCAGCGGTCATTTCAGCATTTACTGCTGAGCTTGGCATTTCTAAATACCATATTTTACTTGACTTTTTGGGTTTTTCTAAGAGGTCTTTTACAACATCTGCCCAAAACGGAAGGGTTTCGCCAAGAGGAGAATTGGTTTGTACCTTGTAATAATTTTGTGCCGGTATTTCAAGAGTGTTCCAGCCCTTCAATGGCTGATTCAAGGGTATCCCAACCCATATTAATTGTTTTTCATTGGCCACAGGTGGTTTTTGATAAACTATGGCTATGGCGCCTTGAATAATGGCTTTTTGATCATTAATATCGTCTATCAATGCCCTATTCATACCTGTAATTAAAGTTTTAACAGATTCAGGGGTGGTTTCAAATGACCTTCCAACAACCATCATTTTGGGTCTACTTGACTCTTGAATGAAATAATTGTTCGTCGTTTTTACCAATCCAGCATCCGAAACTGTTTCGTTCTTGGTTGCCTTTTCGAGGGACGAAGTACCGTTAACTTGGTTATTTGTATCGTTAGAACATCCCAAGAAAAAAGAAACTGCGGTAAAGGACAATAATAAGTACCTCATATAATGCGCTAAATTACACAGGAAGCAGTAAATTCGCACGGTGAAATTCTTGGCAGAAATTGAAATTCTTCCTAAAAAAGGGTTGTTAGACCCTCAAGGAAAGGCAGTAGGCCACAGCATGAAAGCGTTAGGGCTTGACAACATTGGTGAAGTATTTGTTGGCAGATTCATTACTTTAGAAATCGAATCTACAGACGAAAAAGCCGCTTTTGCATCGGCTGAAATTGCCTGCAAAAAATTGTTAGCCAACTTGATCATGGAAAGCTATAACATTCGCATTTCGGCGAAATAAAAATGGTAGTATACAACGTCACCTGCAACTTAGAAACTTCTTTAGCTCCTGAGTGGCTAGAGTGGATGAAAAACGAACACCTTCCTGAAGTTATGGGCACAGGTTGTTTCATTGAATATAAAATCATGAAACTCATGAGCAACGAAGATGATGACCATGGAGTGAATTATGCCATCCAATATTTATGTGAATCGCATGAAACTTTGGCCCATTATCGTTCAGAATTTGGTCCAGGATTGCAAGCTAAGACCTATTCTAAATTTGGCGAAAAGGTATTAGCTTACAGATCAGTACTTGAAATAGTGGATTAGTCAAAATGACTCCCTCCATTGTTCATATTGAAGAAGCACTACTAAACCGAGAAAAATATATTTGGATTGACGCCCGAAGCGAGTCTGAGTTTTTAAAAGGACACCTTCCTGGTGCGGTCAATGTTCCATTGCTCAACAATGATGAGCGACGAGAAATAGGTACTACTTATAAACGACAAGGAAGATCAGCGGCCGTAAAGTTAGGTTTGGCATTGGTCGGGCCTAAAATGGCTGAATTGTATGCGTCGTATGATAAGTTAGCGAAGGAAAAACCTTTGTTATTTTATTGTTGGAGAGGAGGATTGAGATCTCAAATTTCATCTACCCTCTTCCAGTGGAGTGGGCAAAAAGTATATCGTTTAAACGGCGGCTACAAAGCCTATAGGCAATGGGCTCAAGAACAATTTGCAAGACCATTTAAATACGTGGTATTATCAGGCGCTACAGGCAGCGGAAAAACTGAAATCTTGCATTTGATGAGTGAACGTGGGGTTCAAATAATTGACTTGGAAGGCATAGCAAATCACAAAGGAAGCGCATTTGGAGGACTAGGCAAATCGGAACAACCCTCAACCGAAGCTTTTGAAAATCAACTTGCTGAAAAATTAGGTGAATTAAATATTGAAAAACCGGTGGTTTTTGAAAATGAAAGTCGACTTATTGGTAGTTGTTTTTTACCTCAAGCCATTTGGGATGGTCTACAAACGGGCCCAATCATACAATTGAATGTTTCTTTGGAAAGACGGTTGGAACGACTTTCCAATGAATACGGGGGTTTTTCGAGTGATTTGTTGATTGAAAAAATCCAAGCCATTTCAAAAAAACTGGGTGGACAAC
>ENA-UPTJ01001608-UPTJ01001608.1-marine-metagenome-genome-assembly--contig:-NODE-1608-length-11800-cov-10.578033_pt1 | contig 11800 bp, 30 predicted proteins | sample MGYA00238168_ERZ767080 | MGnify/ENA primary metagenome ERZ767080 (study PRJEB28935, sample SAMN06266237) | marine metagenome | isolation source: Columbia River Estuary | place: USA:Columbia River... | reverse complement strand
TAGACAATCACACAAGACTTGAAAGGAGTCCCTACCATGATCGCATGGGGAAGAGCAGTAATCGGTGCTATGAACGGCTTTAAGAATACAGAAGAAACTGGCCTGACCAGAATGTTTCGAACAGAATACGCAAAAGAGTATCAAATGATGAGAAAGAATGGTTATGAAGTTAATGACAGCTTTGTGAGAACATTCTTAGATATGAGAAAGAAGTCATAAACTACTAAAAGTTGTATCTACTACCAAAACCAGCTATGCGTCCAGCGTATGGCTGGTATTCGTTTTTAGACGTTGAAATTCCGGGTTGCCGACCCCATCTATAGTATATGATGATGACCCACTCCCTCTATCGCAAGTTGTATCGCTTCTTTATTGGACCCATGCGTCCGGTGCATAGCAGATATGCGAATTGACCACTTGAAAAACCGACTTGCCGATCTTATCTATAGTATATGACAATGAATGAGGATACCATGAGCTTCGTAGTTTTCGAGACCGCCACCACCCGCTACGCTGGGAAAAAGGCCAAGTACAATGACCCGATTTTCCCGACCATGTCTGCGGCTAAGTCTCACATGACGCGATTGATCAAGTCTGGGAAGTATACGGCCGAACAGATTGCCGTTGCCGACCGCAGCTACTTCCATGATGAGATTGAAGCGATTGTAGAGCGTACCAACCTCATGAGCGGGAAGCCGTTCTTTGAGCGTATCAATGTCCCCTACTATTGCTCGCCGTCGAGCGAAACTTACTGGAGCATGTAATGCTCTTCTGGGCATACCTTCTTCTACTATTCTTCATCTTTCTGTTTATCACTGAGGACACAAATGTCTAACACTGAAATCCGCGATATGTTCGACACCAATCCGAATATGACTATCGCAACTCTCGCGCGTATCGCGGGAAAGTCTACTGAACAAATCAAGCGAATCCTTATGGAGAACAACTAACATGGAACGCCGCGAATATAACGGTTGGACTAACTACGAAACTTGGCTCGTCAACATGTGGTTCGGCGATATCTTTACCGATATGCAGGACGAGCGTGAAGACACCTCGGCCCAGTCTTTGGAAGACTTTGTGACTTCCATGCTTGAAGATCAGGGGCAGCTTCCCGAGACCGGTTTTGCGGCCGACATTATGAATGCCGCAATGCGCCAGGTTGATTGGGAAGACCTTGCTTCTCACTATGAACTGGAAGAGGAATCGGAAGATGCTTAAGACCGAATATAGCCAGCGACACGGTGGCCCGTATGATCGTGGTGGTGCGGACTCTTACTACCGCCGCAACTTTGATCCGCACTATTTCGTTGGTGCGACCTACTCAACTCCTCGCCGCGATTGTGAGCCTGGCTCTTATGAGTGGGAAGCCTATGCAGCAGGATATAGTGACAATGAAGCGTCCGGCAGTTACAAATACTAGAAATCATGTGGCGAAAGCCTTGTGGACACCAAAGTTCCGTCCGCAAGTGACGAAGAACCCCAAGGCCTATACTCGGAAAGTAAAGCACAAGGTGGATTATGCGTAAGTCCTATATTACCTATAATGAAATTCCTCAGTTGATGCGTGAATATCTCTTGACCGTGGCCGAAAAGCGCGATATTATGGAGATACCGATTGAAGATATCAATTCCTATCTGGAAGGTCTTCATACATATTACAGCGCACAAAAGGAAGAGTATTCGGAAGGTTGGATTGAGTGATGGTTTCATATTTCTGGGAGTTACAGCCAAACGCTGTTGACATGGAATGGGTTACCATATATACTCCCTACCATAGATACTTTTTGTTCTACGGAAGTAACGAAGGCGTTATGTTCGTTCCCGGTTCTTATCAGGAGATGATGGAAGATTATGGCTAAGTTAAAGGAAAAGATTTCTCTTCGGTATCAAGGCGGTCGCTATATTGTGACAGCACTTGAAAATCGTATGTCGCCGTCTACTGGCACCGCAATCACTCCGGAATCGGTTCAGGCACTTCTGCTTGAAGCAAAGGTCTCTGGATGTCTAACTGTGAAGATTACCTAATGGCACTACTATATACTAAGACTTCCTCAGGCCGCAAGAAGCCGTCTAAGAAGACCTTGCGTCTCCGTGAAGAGCGTAAAGCATACTTCAAGATCATTCTAAATGGATCAGCCAAAGAACGGCCGATCAACTTGCCTGAACCATTGCCACGCAAAGAGTTACCGCCTCTCTCAAATAGCGTTGGCAATGGCTTCAAGCGTTCGGTTGAAGACTACAAGTGGAAGCGCGACCGTGAGGAATCTGCTGCTACTGTTAAGGCTATTGAAGAAAAGAAGAAGCGCCTGGCGCCTATCGCAAACAAGACTGGCTATCAGTATATCACTGATGGTGCCGATGTTGAAACTCTTGGAAGGAAAACATGATGGAAGTTTATGATGGACGGTTTGGATCTTGGGCTGATGTTCAACGCGAATTTCAGATGGATATGCCTGAACCTGATGATGTAATATATGCCGAGTACGATACTCCGTATTACGAAGGTTACGCCAATGTGATCTATCGTAATGGTGATCGCTATTACTGGGCGTATGGTTCCCACTGCTCTTGCTACGGGCTTGAGAATCAGTGGGATCCTGAAGAGTATGATGCGCGTCAACTGGTCGAGGTGCTTGGTCGTGGCAATCACTGGCGCTTAAGCGAAAGCGGTCGTGAAGTACAAAACTACATAATGGATGCCGTGCTGGCTTATCCTGGCAACGGTCAGTTTGGAGGACATGCGTGATGACTGAACTTGAGCAATTTTTTTATAACGCCGATCATTCTTCGGATAAATGGCAGCCATACTTTAATGTCTATGATCGGCACATTAGTCAGTATAGAAATCGTCCCATCACTTTAATTGAGGTCGGCATATACAAAGGCGGCTCACTTGATATGTGGGCCGAATATCTCCACAAGGATTCAAAAATCATAGGAATTGATATTGATCCTGAATGTGCTAAGATTGCATACAAGTATCCTAATGTACAGGTTGTAATTGGCGACCAAAGTAGTCCTGCTTTCTGGGATGTGTTTTTGAAGGATAAGACAATCGATGTATTTGTCGATGATGGTGGGCATTTTATGCACCAGCAAGTTATCACATTTCAAAAAGTTTGGCCTCATCTCAATATGGGCGGCACTTTTATCTGTGAAGATACCCACACTTCATATTGGGCTATAACTGGCGGTGCTCTAAATCATAAAGATTCGTTTATTGAATACTCTAAAAATTATATTGATGTTTTACACTATGATTGGAAACAACAGACTAATCACATTCTCGAAAACAATAAAGAACTTGTTAAGGATACATTGACAAGTGTTCATTTCTATGATAGTATTGTGGTGTTTGAAAAGTTTGGAAAGGCAAACATGCGCCGCATAGTAACGGATGGAAAACAATGAAATTCGGTATCTTTTCAGATTTGCACCTAGATTTTGCACCGTGGGAACTTACGGTCGATCCTGATGTATTTTATCTTAATGCTGGCGACACTCATCCCGATGTTCAAATTCGGGATGCTTTTCATTTTCAGTTTAAGGATAAAATCTTTTTCATTAAGGGCAATCACGACTACTATGGCAATTCGTTTCAAGGGGCCGAAAACGATTTTCAAGAATTGACTGTCGGCGGACTCAAGATCGCTGGTGCTACTCTTTGGACTGATATCACTCCTGTTCGCTGGTGGGATTTCAAAGAGTATATGATGGACAATCGTTACATCAAGGGCATGAACTATGATCGATATATGAATGCTCACAGGACACACCATGACTTCCTGTTCAATTCTGGTGCTGATATCTGGGTCATTCACCACTTGCCGTCATTCCAATCAATACATGAAGATTATCGCAATTCAGGCGGCAACGACTTCTTTGCTTCTGAATTGTCGGAATGGATTTTGGATATGGCAAAGCCGCCTAAGTTGATCGTTCATGGTCATACTCATAAGCGGTGTGATTATATGATTGGTCCGACTCGCGTGATTTGTCACCCGCGCGGATACCCGAATGAGAATGCGTGGTTCCAGGACTATAAGCCGCTGATTTTGGAGGTCGAATGAAAATCGTAGTTTACTCAAAACCTAACTGCCCTTGGTGTGTGAAAGCCAAAGAACTGATGAACAGGCTTCATCTATCATATGATGAAAAGGTTCTTGATGTGGACTATACCAGAGATGAATTAAAAGAACTTGTCGGTGAGCATTTGCCTCTGACCGTTCCTCAAATCTTCATTAACGATAGACGAATTGGCGGATATGAAGACTTTGCTGATTGGTGTGATAATCATGGATTTGGAAATGAATGAACCTGAACATGTAAATCAAGTAAACGAGAAGACATTAGAGGCTACTGAAAAGTTCCTTGATCGCCGAGCTTCGATCTTTATAGAAGAAGCCATTGCTCATTACAATGGACGATACGGTGTAAAAAAGACTAGACAGTATCTCCAATATATGCTAGACTATCTTGAAGAGTTTGAAACAGAGGAAAGAAAAGATGTATAATGTGACTTTACAGAACCATGTTGCTTTGAACCACGAACAGGCTGGTAGTCTTGTTGCTCAGGTTCTAAAGGAAGACTTTGAGTTTATCTCTAAGGAAGTTGCCGAACTTATCCACAAGCGCGATAAGTTGGAACGCCATCAAATGGAAGACCTTTCCAATAATGTCGAAATGCGCGATGCTATGAAGTCGCTGCTGCGTTATTACCTCACTCATAATGATTACACCGAGTTTATGGAACTCCAGAGGATTTACGGAAATGTTGAATAAGGAAACACTCAAGGAACACCTGACCAAGTGTGTTGCTGAAATCACTTTCAATAAGGTAGATGGTTCTGCTCGTACCATGTATTGCACTTTAATGTCCGATTATCTTCCTGAACAGAATGATATTGATGAGAATGTGCGTCATGTCCCTCGTAAGGATAATGATAACACTCTGGCTGTTTGGGATATGGATAATAAGGGTTGGCGGTCATTCCGTATCGACTCAATAACAAATGTCAACTATATAGGAGTGAATAGAGTATAATGCCACATCCACATAAGAACCGCCCGCGTAAGGGTCGCCGTAAGATTGGTAGTGCCAAGCGAAAGGCGCGTAATAAGAGGAAGTAACACATGGGTAAAAAGAGCAGGGCTGATCGCCGTCATCACCATGAGCGTATGTTAGACCGCGTTAAAGGATTTCACTGGCTGAAACAAAAGTTTTGGAATGGTAGTGAAGAAGAGCGCGAGAAGCACCTACGCAAAATGGCCGAGACGCGCCATCCCTGCTCTTGCCATATGTGCGGTAATCCTCGAAAATATTGGAAAGAAAAGACTATGCAAGAAAAGAGATTTGATAGTGAGTGCTGATAACGGAATTTATATTCTAACAACTGCTGGCCCAGAATACCGAGTTGGATATCATTTAGCAATTGACAACATTTATGGAAACTTTTCCGACGAGTCGTACCAATGGCAAGGCGACCCGGAATTGATCTATATGTATTTCCATACAGATAAAATGTTTTCCAATCTGGAAGAAGCACTTGACTATGCCGCAGAGTTGAGTTATAATTATGACTATCTTGAAGACGGAATATGTGTTATTACCGATTTCAAGGATTGGGATTTTAACAAGTTAAAGGAAAGTTATGGCAAAGAAGCAAAAGGCAATTCGCGGTAAGTTTGCCGATGAAAAGTATCTCGGTACTGAACCCGATCTTCGCGGTGATGTTACAAATGCTCAAGTCATAAATGCTTATAACTGGTATAACTATTTTTATGATGCTGATCAGGCTAAGGCTTGGATCGTTGAATACTTGAAGGAATTTTATAAAACAGAAAAGGAACTAATCAAAAATGTCAACAGAATTGATTCTAATCATTGCCGCACTACTGGTTGGTGCTGCCGTATACTACTTCTCGGTGGGAACCTCTCGCAAGAACTCCAAGACCGAAACATTGCCCGAATCCGCTCCCTTGCCGACTCCGCAGCCAGAGCCAGCACCGACTCCAGCTCCAGTAACGGAGAAGGCACCAGCAAAGAAGAAGGCAGCACCGAAAAAGAAGTCAAGCAAGTAATCTCTATTCAGGAGCGCGTGACTAATCGCGCTAATGATTTGATTGCCGATATCGAAGGTCACTTGGACAACTTCTACCGCGATGGTACTATGTTCAAGCCCGTCGATTGGCTGGCTCAACAAGATGTTAAGCCGATGATCGCTCAAAAGATCGCGGATCACTACAAGCCTCTTTATGCTGAAATCTTTGACGCTCTCAACGGCAAGGACGATCAGCTTAGAGAGGCTTATTCTTCCTGGAAAAAACCGAAGTTGAAGGCTTACATGGAATTTGTTAGGTCTATCATCTCGGCCGCTGAAACTCGCGCAACGATTGTTAAGGCAACTCGCAAGCCGCGCAAGAAGAAGGAGAAGCCGGCATCGGCTCTCGTATCTAAACTCAAGTATAAGGTAAAAGATGACACACTCAAGTTGGACTCAATCGATCCGAAGCAGATCATCGGATGCAATCAACTCTGGATCTTCAATACTAAGTATCGAACCCTTGGCGTCTATAATGCTATGGGTCCTGCTGGTCTGTCTGTCAAAGGTAGCTCTATTGTAGGCTATGACGAAAAGACATCCATTGTCAAGAAACTGCGTAAGCCGACTGAACAACTGAACAAGTTGATGCAGGGTGGTAAGATTGTTCTGCGAAAGTTTATGGAAGATATCAAATGCAAGTCCAAGGAAGCAACTGGTCGTATAAATAATGAGGTAGTGCTTCTAAGGATTATCAAATGACGAATGTATTCAAGTTCCCAGAACATAAGATCGTAAGAGAAATACCTATTAATAATGATGAAGTGGAAAGAGCAAAAGAAAAAGGCAAGCAAAACTATGCCGAGGAAATCATAGTTGATCTGGCCGAAAATCTATTGGGCGCTCTTGATAGTTATGGACTAGACCAAGACTCCAAACATTTCGACAAAGACTTTTCTTTCGCAATGGAAGCTTTCCGTGCTCTGATCTACAGAACCCTATCAATAAACCACCATCTACATAACTTCATAGATACCAGCGTTTCGATCCTTAAGAAAGACGAAAACGGAAACATGATAATCGAAAGCCCAGAAGAAATGGAAGAGATTATCATTTCCGAGATCGATACATATATCTCGGACGATAAACCATTTGACTTTAAAGAATGATTGCTATATAATACATAGCATAACTGAGGAATATTATGGCAATCTTGATTGACCTAAACCAGGTGTTAATCTCTAATCTAATGCAGCAGATTAATTCCAATCCAAAGGTAAAGTTGGATGAAAACCTAATCCGTCATATGGTTCTAAACAGTCTTCGCTCTTATGTGAAGCAGTTCAAGCAGAAGTATGGCGAGGTCATTGTCGCATGTGATAGCAAGCGGTCTTGGCGTAGAGACTACTTCCCGTTCTATAAGTCTAATCGCAGAAAGGCCAGAGACGAATCTGGCTTTGATTGGAATCTCATTTTCGATACTCTCGGCAAGATCCGTGAAGAGTTGAAAGAAAACTTTCCGTACAAGGTCATTGAAGTTGAAGGCGCTGAGGCCGATGATATCATCGGTGTTCTGGCCGCGCGTAAGGCACCGCATGAAGAGGTTCTAATCCTATCATCGGACAAGGACTTTGTCCAGCTCCAGAAGTATGCGAATGTAATCCAGTATAGCCCGATTATGAAGCGATTTGTGAAGACTGATAATCCTCACAAGTTTGTCAAGGAGCATATTCTCAAGGGAGATCGTGGCGACGGTATTCCTAATTTTCTGTCTGCTGATAATGTTTTCGCACTTGGCGAACGACAAAAGACAATAAATAGTAAGAAGCTTAATGAATGGTTGAGCAAGAGTCCAGAAGAGTTTTGCGTCAATGATGTGATGCTTCGTGGCTATAAGAGAAATCAAATGCTGGTCGATTTGGAATTTACTCCAAAGAACATTCAGGAAAACATCATTCACGAATATGATAATGTGATCGTTCCTAATCGCCAGAAGCTTCTAAACTATTTTATCGAAAAGAAGCTAAAGAATTTATTTGAAGTGATACAGGAGTTTTGATGAAGAATTTATATGAGGTCTTTGAAGAGTTTGAGAAAGCTCCAAAGAGAGAAGAGAAGATCGACATTCTACGGAACAATAAGTCTTATGCCTTAGAATGTGTGTTGCGTGGTGCGTTTCATCCAAATGTCCGATATGTTATAGATGAGATTCCTACCTATAGGAAGTCCGATTCTCCTGCAGGTCTAGGATATACAAGCATTCACCAAGAATTGGGTCGAGTGTATTTGTTTGAAGCCAATAATCCTAGAACTTCACCCGATCTAACTCTTGATAGAAAGAAAGTGATTCTAGCACAAATGCTGGAAACTTTGGAAGAAAAAGAAGCTGCTGTATTTGCAGGAATGATTATGAAGAGATTGCCTGTGAAAGGTCTTACATACAAGTTGACACAAGAAGCTTTCCCAGGACTACTACCCGATGTGCCTTGATGATAATTCGTTATGCTATTTTTTAGAGAGGAAAAATGGCAAGAAAGCGCAGAACGAAACTACAAAAGGTTATGGAAGAAAAGTGTGAACTCACTTACGAAACAACTATTGAGGACTGCCAGTCATGGTTCAATGTCCTTAACAGGGAACTATTTGATAACTCCCTCCCTCCACTGGATGAGATTGATATTAGGTGGCGCCGTAAGGCTCATGCCTGGTATGATTATGACCAGGCTAAACCGGGCTATGGGACTTCAAGACTACTCATGAACAAGCGTTATAAATCCAAACAATTTTTTGTTGAAGTGTTAGCACATGAAATGGTGCACCACTATCAATACATATACAACGAAGATATTGGTCACGGATCTTCGTTCTTCAAATGGCGTGGCAAATTTAACAAAAAAGGATTGAACCTCGTAAGGGCTTATTAACATGAAATACAAAAAGAATCACTATGGTACTCATGAAGATTATGATGATGAAGAATATGCGGATCTAAGAAAGGGGCAAAAGAGACGCCCGATCCGAAATTGGACAAAAGCTTTCGTTGAACATTTGGACGAAGCCGACGAGATAGACGATTTTTACGGTAACAAAAACAGTCACAGATAACGCAGCGTAAGCTGGTATGCGGCCAAAGCATACCAGTTATGCGTTTATAATCATTGAAGTTTTCGGGTCGAATCCCCATCTATAGTCTATCAGAAACGGAGACTATCGCATGGCTATCGCTTGGACCGAACAACACAAGGGTTTTTACGACTCCCAGTCGAATTGGGAAGGTGCTGTACTTAAGGTTGTACACGACCAGAGCTACCGGATCATGTCGGATGTATGGGGTTCGGCCGACTGGGCAATCGTTTGGGATGAGGCTACCAGCTCTCCTAAGCATGTCCTTGTCAATGTATACGATATGAACGGCCCCGACTGGAAGCCCGTCCAGATCACGGTGGACGCGACCGACGAAATCCGCGAGAAATACAAGCAATGGAAGATCAACCTGGAGTTTAAGGATCTGCTGGAAAAGGCTGAAACGGCTGCCCAGCAAATCGAGAAGGGTTGTATCGCGGAAGTTGTACGCGGCAAAAGCGGCAAAGGCACTGTCGGGAAGGTTGTAGTCCAGATGGTTGCAACCTACGGTATGGGATATCGCTCTTCCAGCGAATACAAGCTGGCTATCGCCACCTCTGACGTTAAGGTAAAGAAGGCCTTACGCAATGGTAAGGTTGCTGAGGTCTACCAGGATGTTGTCTGGGTTTGGGCTCGTAACTGCCAGCGGGTTGATGTCCCGCAGATTGACAGGCAAGCTCTCCTCCAGACGGCTCAGGAGCGGGCGGTACGATCCATCGCGGCCTGAGCCAGCCGCTCCAGCCGCTTCCTACCGCGGCTGGAATCAGACCCAATGATATCAACCACTTAGCCGAAAACCCCATCCCAATGAAATCAATGACTTAGCCATGCGGTGGATGCATACCTACCATGCAAAAAAACATGAATTCCGCTCTTGAAAAACCGACTTGCCATCCCCATCTATAGTATATGACAATGAGAGAGAAATCCATGAAGACCTACCGCCCGATCAAGACTGCCCGCGAAAAAGCAAAGTTTCACGCTACGGTTGTAAATCATCCGAATGCCAATATTCGATTAGCCGCCAACTATATCGCTGAGGCTTTTCAAGCGGCTCGCAAGGGAGATGTTTCCGATTTTATGACTTTCATTTCCCTCGCACAAAAGTTTGCTGAGGATGTTGACTTCTGCAACCCCGAAAGGAACCTTCGCTAATGGCTAAGTTTCGCAAGACCATTCCCGTTGACGCTTTGCTTGATTATGCCAACGGCTATCTCTCGGCTGATTATCACGGCGGCGATGATCCCGCTTCGGTCGCTCGGCGCACAGGCATGATTGATCTGCTCGAAGCGGCTCTGCTCTCGGCTGGCCGATATTGCGGATACTATTATCTTGATGATAAGGTGATCACCAAGTCCAAGCCCGGTATTCGCTGGGTTGAGGGGCAGGCACCGAAACACACATTCCATGAAACTGATCCCACTCGACGGAGATATGCATAATGGCTGACAAGGTGCGCGTGTTCGATTACCTAAACGCCCTGCGTGATTCCGGGATCACCAACATGTTTGGTGCTGTTCCGTATGTTCGTCGGGTGTTCGGTGTGTCTCAGGCCGAGGGTGTCAATCTCTTGGTCGAATGGATGGAATCTTACAAGGAGAAGAGATAATGGCACGAATGAAGGACTTCATTATGGATATCCAAGAACTGGTTTGGACGGCTGTGGAACGCGGAATGCGTGACGAGGCCACCATCTATGCCTATGTCTACATGTACGAACCCCGCGCTATTCGTTCCGATGTTCGTGCTGTTCTGGAAGAAATCCACCGCGAAACGCCTGAAGACTTCATTTGGGCTTGACAGGTCTGGATATACCTGCTATTATATCCAAGTTAACTCAATAAACACAGGAAAACACACACATGACTAAGATTGCTGCCCATGATCGCGCCCTGGCTTTTCTTAAAGAGAAGGGTTCGGCTACTCCCGCCCAGATTGAAAAGCATGTAGGTCAAGGCGCCTATGCTTCCAAGTATGTCTGCTATCTCAAGCTCCGCGGCTATGAGATTGAGACCATCAAGACTGGTCGTACCGTGACCGAGTACAAGTTTATCTCCGACGGCGACTCGGCTACCCGTGACTACCAGTGGGTGCCGCCGGCTCAGCGTGGCGCTAATGCCACTCCGAAGCAGAAGAAGGCCAAGGTTGCTAAGGCGCCGAAGGCATCTAAGCCGGTCAAGGTTCGCCAGTCCAAGCAGACACCGAGCGCGCCTGTCAAGAAGGCAGCCCGTAATGCTCTAAAGGATCACGCCGACGCTATGGCTGACCGCTTGCTGGCTGAAATCGGCATGAAGAACGGTGGCGAGTACGCTGGTGGTACCTACTCTGTTGATCCCGACTGGGATTCCATGGACGGTATCGATGTTGCCAACTTCCTCAAGTGAGGTATAAATATAACTATAACAAAATGAGGAAATACAAATGCTTAGACGCTCCCTTGTAGCAGGGCTATCAGCCCTGCCTTTTTTTGCTGCTGTAGCCACCGCTGCTACTCAACGCAATAACGCAACATGGAAGGTGCCTGCGGGCGTCAAGAAGATCCGTGTTCGTTCATGGAATCCAGACGGTAGTATCGATTTGGATCGTACACTGAATGTTTCACCCAATCAAGTTTTTCGTATTGACGCAATCGA
>ENA-UPTJ01001601-UPTJ01001601.1-marine-metagenome-genome-assembly--contig:-NODE-1601-length-11844-cov-6.371702_pt1 | contig 11844 bp, 8 predicted proteins | sample MGYA00238168_ERZ767080 | MGnify/ENA primary metagenome ERZ767080 (study PRJEB28935, sample SAMN06266237) | marine metagenome | isolation source: Columbia River Estuary | place: USA:Columbia River Estuary... | reverse complement strand
TGTACATGATGATCTGCTGCGTCTCGGCGGCCGAAGGATTCGGGGTCATACGCATCGAAATCCACATGGTAATACCCATGAGGACCGGGAGGATGTTGATGCCGAAACCAGCGATAGAAAACACCGTGTCCGGTGCCGCCAGGTCATGAATCCAGAGGAAGGATTCCAGCCGCAGTTCCACGGTGGTCTGGAAGGCCGTGTACAGACCAAAGAAGATGGGGATCTGGATGAAGATCGGGAGACAGCCGGCGAAGGGGTTGATCTTATGCTCTTGGTAGAGCTTCATCATCTCCTTGTTCAGCTTCTCGGAGTTGTCCTTGTACTTCTCGCGTAGCTCCTTCATCGGGCCGGCGAACTGCTGCATCTTTAAGGCGCTACGCTGCTGCGCGGCGGTGAGCGGCCAGGTGAGGATTTTAATGAGGACGGTCAGGATGACAATCGCCCAGCCCCAGGACCAACCGCCTGTCCAGGTGAGCAAGGAATGCACGCCACCCAGGCAGGCCAACAGGAGTTTGCAGATGGCACCGAATGAAATGAAGCCGAGGATTTTGGAGAACTGGAGCACGTCCACCTGGCCATCGGCCAAGGCTGAGACGCGGGCATACTCCTTGGGCCCAACGAAGAAGTTACCTTCGGTCAAAATGGAGGCGTCAGCCGCCACTGGGCTTTCCCAATAAGCAAAGGCTTGGATGCCGCGGGTCTCCTTCGTTAACTCGACCGGACGGGCGAGGAATTCGGAGCGGGTGCCACGACTAGCAGCGTCCACATGGACAATGGAAGCGAAGAATTGATTACCCGAAGAGACCCACTGGTAGGGTTTGCCGACCGCAGCAGCCGGCTGCTCGGCCACCGCTTGATGCGAACCCAGGCCGAAGAAGCCGGAGGAGTCCACAAAGACCTCGGGGCCGACGCGGGTCAGGTCATCCCCATCATGGGCTAAGATCGAAAGATACTGATTAATGGTATCGCCCGCGGTCAAGTTCCAGCAACCGGTGGACAGCCAAACGCGCGTGGCAGCGACGCCCACGGCGGACGGCACGACTTGCGTACTAAAGCGGACGGCATAGGGCTCTTCGCCTTCCTTCTCGCCGAGGTTAAGGGAGAAGCGACGGATCACGCGGGTGCCGTCCGGCAACTTGCCCGTAAACGTGACTGCGCGGGCCTTCTCGTCGACGCTCGCCGTGAATTCAGAATAGACTGGCTCGACCTTATTGGTCACCGCATTGCGCACGCCTAGGGCGAGGGCGGCCTCGGCGTTCTTATCGTTGAAAACGACCTTTCCCTTGCGCTCGGTATCGGCGAACTGCTTCAGGAGCTCGACCGTCTCAATCGCGCCACCCCGAGAGGTGAAGGTGACCTTGACGAAACCGTTCTCGAGCGTGACACGTTTGGCGTCGGCTGGATTGATGGCGATACCACCGGCAGCACCGACCGAGGGTGCAGCTGGAACCGCCGCCAAGGCCTTCCCGGGGGCAGCGGCACCGCTCTCGACCGCCTTCGAAGCACCTGGGACGACCGGGGTAGGCTTCGGGGCATTGAGGATGTACAGAAACAGGGCCAGCGAGACGCAGCCGAGACCTAAAAAGAGATTTTTGCGATCCATGGAAAGTTAGGGGTTGGCGTAGGGAAGAGCCCCGCCGGGTGCAAGGCACAAGGCGTTCCAGGCTCGTTTGCGGGCGGTTTTACCCCCCAAGCAGCCCCCTCCAGCCGCTTACGACCCCGGCTTACTGGCCGGAATCTTCGCTAAATCTGCTGGTACCTGATCGGCCGGGTAGGTCGGGAAGGTCAGTTCCATTAAAGCGATGAAAGGCACCGTGAACTTAGTTTGACCGCCGGACCGGTCGACGAGACTCGTCGCAGCGACCGTCGTCGCCCCTTGCTGCGCGACGATGTCCAAGCATTCCTGCACGCGCCCGCCACGGGTGACGACGTCCTCGGCAATCAAGACCCGCTCGCCGGGGCGGAAGGTGCAGTTGCGGCGGAGGACTAAGCGATCGTTCTCCTTCTCCACAAAGATAAAGCGTACACCCAGCTGGCGGGCGAGCTCCTGCCCCACGACCAAGCCGCCCATGGCCGGAGCCAGGACGACGTCGCATGGGTACGCGGCCAGTTTAGGGCGGAGCAGTTCGATGAGTCGAGTGACCTTGTCCATATACTGGCAGACCTGGGCACACTGGAAGAAGTGGCCGCTATGCAGGCCGGAGCGTAGAACGAAATGCCCCGTCAGGAGGGCACGGGAGTCACGGAAGATCTGGAGGGCCTCTTCTTGGGACGAACTCATGATGACGTTGGTCTAATGCCTCCCAGCGCCTAAGGGCGAGGCGATATCCTCGGGGCGGCGCAAAATAAGAAAGGGTCGACCGTGCCAAAACAGCGGTTATCCCTCCCCTACCCACCCCATGAAAACCACCGAAGCAGCCGACAGCCCGGCCTCCCGGGCCCGTAGTACGATCATCGTGGCTACCGCTCTCTTCATGCTATTGCCCGTCGGGCTGTTCTTCTGGATGAACCGTACACCCGCCGTCGACCCGGCCAATGTCTGCAAGATGGTCTGGATCCCCGGCGGGGAATTCCGGATGGGCACCGTCAACGTCGACGACAAACACAAGGAAGAGGGCCCCGCCCACAATGTCCAGGTCAAGGGCTTCTGGATGGATGAAACCGAAGTGACCAACTCGCAGTTTGCAGCCTTTGTCCAAGCCACGGGCTATGTCACTGAAGCCGAAAAGGATCTCAGCGCCCAAGAATTTCCCAACGCCCCAGCCGAGTACCTCAAAGGAGGTTCGCTGATCTTTAAGCGTGTCCAAGGCGTCGACCCCTTCCAATGCGGCACGAGCGGCAACCTGCCGTGGTGGAAATTTACCGCCGCAGCGACGTGGCGTACACCCGAAGGCCCAGGCTCAACGATTAAGCAGCGGATGAACTACCCCGTCCTCTGCCTCACCTGGAAAGACGTGCATGCCTTCGCGACTTGGGCCGGTAAGCGCCTGCCCACCGAAGCTGAATGGGAATTCGCGGCGCGCGGCGGGCTGAAAGATATGCCCTACGCCTGGGGCAAAGAGGAGCGTCCCAACGGGAAATATCAGTGCAACCACTGGCAGGGCACGTTCCCCGCCAACGACACCGGCGTCGATGGCTTCAAGAGCGTCGCGCCCGTCGCTAGCTTCCCGCCGAACGGCTATGGCCTCTACGACGTGGCCGGCAACGTCTGGGAAATGTGCGAGGACTGGTATCACCCTGACTTCTATAAAGTCTCGCCCGCCGTCAACCCGCTGGGCCCTACCATCGGCTTCGACCCCGAGGGGACTGGCTATGGCCAACACGTCATCCGGGGCGGCTCCTGGCTCTGCGACGAAGGCTACTGCTTCCGCTACCGCGCCACGTCCCGCCAAGGCCTTGATACGCTGACTTCAACCAACCACGCCGGCTTCCGCTGCGTGGCTGACCGGCCAGCGCCAGCGGCTAAGTAAGGGCTACTTCTGCTCCTGGTAGTCGAGGTCCTTACCGTAGGTCTCTTCCATCTTCCAGAGCGCCAAGAAGGCTGCGCCGAAGCAGACGACGCCCAAGATTAAGCCCGCGGTCGAGGGGGCGTAATTCGGAACCTCCTTCGTACCGATCAGCATCGTAAAACAGAAGGTCAGTAAGACGAGCGACCCGCGCGCGAAATTCGGGACGGTCGTCGCCACGGTGGCGCGCAAGTTCGTGCCAAACTGCTCCGCCGCAATAGTGACGAACAGTGCCCAATAGCCCATGCCAAAGCCCATCAGGAAGATGAGCCGGTAGTAGCCGGTGGTCGTCCAACCATCCGCACCATAGAGGTAGACACCAACGCAAAGCAGGCTGAGGCCTAAAAAGGCGGCGACGACCTTCTTGCGCGACTTTAGCAGCTGGCTGGCGATACCGCTCGCGAGGTCCCCGAAGGTCAGGCCGAGGTAGAAAGCCGCGACGGCCCAATTCGTCTGTACCTTCTCGCCTTGGATTCCCGCCGCCGGGGCGAACACGGTGGCCGCACGTTGGACGAGGATGCCAATCATAAACCAAGTGGGGAGACCAATGAGCACGCAGCGGACGTAACGGGCGAAGCGCTCGCGGGACGTGAATAGGGCGAAGAAATTCCCGCGGGCGATGGAGCCTTCGGCGGCGGATTCCTTCGCATGCTGAAACATACCGGACTCGTGCACACCCACGCGCAAGAGGAGTAGGGCGAGGCCAAGGCCTCCGCCGATAAAGTAACTCATCCGCCAGCCTTCGGTTCCGAAGACCGCACCGATGGCGTCAACATGGTCGGCCATATAACCCGCCACGACCGCACCGAAAACGCCCACGGTAGCGACCAAGGTGGTTCCATAGCCACGGCGTTCCTTGGACAGCGTCTCCGAGACCAGCGCTATGCAACCGCCGAGCTCACCCGCGAGGCCAATGCCGGCAATGAAGCGCCACGCAGCGTAGGCGTTAAAAGTATCGACCATCCCGTTGGCGATGTTTGCGATAGAATACAGCAGGATGGAGCCAAAGAGGGTCGTCAGCCGTCCCATGCGGTCGCCGAGGATGCCAAAGAAGATACCACCGAGGAGCATGCCGGCCATCTGCCAAGAAAGCAGGTCCATATACCATGGCGCCCCACTGATCAGGTGATGGAGCCCCAGCGCGGCGAGGCTCTTCTCGCGCACCGTCATGAAGAGCGTGAGGTCGTAGATATCGACGAAGTAGCCGAGGGCGCCGACGATCACGGCCGGCTGCATGAGGTCTCGCCATAACGGACGGGGGGTAGACGAAAAATCGGGCGCACTCATGGGGATGGGGTCAGGCCTTTAAACCATGCAGGTTAGCCATCGAAATACCAGAAAGCATTGCGCCGGTGACGCCCAAAAACCCTTGGTCCGTCCCGATAAGAAAGAGGTTGGCGACATCGGTCCGGCCATCCCGGCGCTTGGTCGGAGCCCCGTAGATGGCCCCGTTTAAGTGCCCCGTAAACTTACGGACGGTGCGGGGCGTAAAGACGTCGGTCGACGTCTGGGCAGCGTCGTGGACAGCGTCCGCTACCGCGGGCAGGTGCGCCCGGGCCACGCGGTTGAGGCGTGCACACCAAGCCTGCTTCTGCGCCAGGTACTCGGCTTCTGGTAAACGGCACCAGGCGTCATGATTAGCTAGGGCAGTGACGCGTAACCAGCCTTCATCCAGCGCCCGGCCCGCCCCGTAGTGGTAATTATTTGGAATACAGATGACCCCAGAGCACGGGTCGACCAAATCCGCCGGGGCACGGTACGAGAAGCGCTCGTCGTCGCAGAAGAAAATGATCGTGTCCTGCCAACCAAATCCTGCAAAGGCTTGGGGCTCGTAGGTGGCAATGGTCTCGGCGTAACCCAGCCGGCCAACCTCGCTAGCGCCGACGAGAGGCGCCTGATCGGAGCGCAGGCGCAAGGTCTCGATCGCACCCGCCGAGGAATACACGCGCTCAGCGGTGACCTCCGTGCCGTCGTCCAAAGCAATAGCGGACACCCGATCGCCCCTTACCTCGAGGCGACGAACCCCACACTTCATGCGTCGCTCGACGCCATGCTCGCGGCAACGATCGATGAGTAAACGAATGACTTGGCGGACACCGATGAACGGGCGCGCGAAGCCTTCCTTGAACAAGGAGCGCCACATGACGGCAAACTGCGAGACTTCGATATCGTCCTCGACCGCGCTGCCATAGAAGCAGGTCGGGAGGAGGAGCATATCGCGCAGGAGGGGGTCGCCGAGTCGTTCATCCAGCAGCGCGCGGGCCGAACCACCCCGCGCCTCCAAGGCCGCCTCATCCAGGCCCGATAGATAGGCATCCAGCGCGCGGAAGCGATCGATGGAGCGCGGAAATTCTCGGGCGACATCCGCCTCGAAGTCCGCGAAGCAATTATTCACGCGAAGGTTCCGGCCCGCCATCGTGACGCGGGAGCCGAGCTGCGGACAAAGGTCGAGCTCTTCACGACGAATACGGAGCTGGCGCATCAGCTTGACCAGCGGAGCTCCCTTGGTGCCTTCGGGCACCCAATTGGTGAGGGCGTGCAGGCCGACGTCATACTTGCGCTGCCCACGCGCGTAGAAGGAATTGAGTCCGCCCGCAGAATTATGCCGCTCCAGGACCAGGACCTTCTGGCCGAACATCCCGAGACGCACCGCCGTCGCGAGGCCGGACATACCGGCTCCGATGATGACCGCATCGTAATGGGTGCTCGCGACGCTCACGGTCTTACAGTCCAAGTCCGCGGATAAGGGTCAAGCGAACGCATCACGGATTACTCAACTGCAGGACCTCTTCGGCCGCGCGGATTACTTGGTCGGGAGTAATCCGAGCCAAAGCGCGATCCATACGCTGCCGATAATCCTGCGACCCTTCACCCTCGAAGGGCGTGGTATCCACCCGCACAATGCGGTGAAGCACGCCCCACGGGCGGGACCGAATGTAGTCCGAGGGACCAAAGACGCCGACCACGGGCGTGTTCACGGCGGCCGCCAATTGCAGGATGGGCGAGTCAGCCCCCATGAAAAGCCGGGCCTCACTGATCAGCTTGGCTAAATGGGGTACGCCCAACCCGCCGCGAGTAGGCTGGGCAGCGGGACCAATCAGCCCGCATAAGGCCTCCGCCATGATTCGTTCGGAGGAAGAGGTGCCGGCCGAGACAACGATGCGATCGACCCGGCGACTAGCGATGAGTTCGCGGCCGACCTTAGCCCACTTATCCACCTCAAAGACTTGTTCGACGCGCGAAGCTCCCGGGTGAATGACCGCATAACGGCGTGGCTCCACCAAGAGCCCGTGCGCCTCCATGCGCGAAGTTGCATACCAAAGCCCTGGCACTTCCTGGGCCAAACCAAAGACTGCCGACAGTACCGCATGATCGCGCGAAGCCTCGTGCGGATCGGCCACGGAGCCGGTCACCACTTGATGAAACCAAGGGTAGAGGGCCCAGGAGGGTTGGCCGGCGCAGGCGCGCTTAGCGGCCCCGCTCCACGCCACTAAGCGGCGAGATAAAGTATCTACCCCCAAGGCGACCGCCGCATCAAAACGCTGCCGGCGGAGGTGGTTAAGTAAGGCCCAAGCCTCCCACGCACTGGCCTGCGGGTCAAAGGCCACGATTTCACTGACGACCGGACAGCCCTCGAGGCCGGGCTCGCTACCGGGGGCCGTGACGAAGGTGACCGCCGCGCCCGGATGGCGCTCCTTGAGCGAGCGGAAGGCGGCCGTGGTGGCGAGGGCTCCGCGCAGGCCGGAGAACTTGACCACCAAGATACGCATCACGAAATGCCCTGGGCTTGGTTATCCCACAGGCGCCGAAAGAGTTCGTTCGAACGGTAGACCTCTTCACGGGGGCCGTCCGCGACGATGCGGCCGCCATCGAAGACGAGTACGCGGTCGACATCACGGATGGTCGAGAAGCGGTGCGCCACAATCAGCGTCGTGCGCCCCTTCATCAGCTGGGCGAGCGAGTGCTGAATGCTTCGCTCGGTGTCGGTATCCAGCGCCGATGTGGCCTCATCGAGGATGAGGATGGGGGCATCCTTCAAAAAAGCGCGGGCGATGGAGACGCGCTGCCGTTGCCCACCCGAAAGGCGCGAACCGCGCTCACCCACGAGCGTTGCGAACCCCTGCGGCTGGGCCTCAATGAACTCCAAGGCTCCCGCCAATTGGGCGGCCGCACGGACCTCCGCATCGGTGGCGGCCGGGCGACCGAGGCGGATGTTCTCGGCGATAGTCTCATTAAACAGTACGGGCTCCTGCGAGACCAAGGCGATGTTGGCCCGCAAATCGACCTGCTTCACCGTCCGTAAGTCGTAGCCGTCGACCTGAATTGAACCGGATTGCGGATCAAAGAAACGTGGCACCAGATTGACGAACGTACTCTTACCGGCCCCGCTCGGACCGACCAAGGCCACCGACTGCCCGGCCGGAATGCGCAGCGTGACGTCGCTCAGGATGGGCTCAGTGCCGTAGGCAAAAGTCAGTTGGTCCATGCTGAGCTCACCACGCACGCGCCCCAAGGCCCGGGCGTCCGGTGTATCATCCACCTCAATCGGCGCCTCCAGAATTTCCGTCAAGCGCTCCAAGCCGGGCTCAGCCATGCTCAAGCGGCTATTCACGTAACCAAGGCGCTTTAAGGGACCGTAGGCTAAATAGAACGCGGCAATCAGTGCCAGGAGTTCTTCGAAGCGGAAGCCAATACCGGCGCCGACGCCAATGGCCAGGGCGATGCCGATGGCCGCCGAAATTTCTAACAGCGGCGACAAGGCCTTCTCGTAACGGACCAGCTTGGCCTGAATCCGCAGGCCCTCACGGCTGGCGGCATCGAACCGGGCACACTCGCGGTCCTGCAAGCCATAGGCGCGCACCTCGCGGGCGGACTGTAAGTTCTCCACGGCGATACCGTTCAAATCCGAAGCCGAAGTGAGGCCCGCGCGCGCGCGCCGCTGGATGGCGGCACCGATAGACCGCACTAGAAAAACGGCCACGGGCACGACGAGGAGGCAGCCTAGGAACCAGTAGCCGTCGGGCTTGGCTAAACAAATCCAAGTCACGTAGCCGAGGGCGAAGAGCAACGTCAGCGGCTGAATTAAGATATCATTCGAAACGTCCACGAGGACGGTGCGAACCGAGTTAGCATCGTTGATCACTCGCTGTAAGAGATCCCCCGTCGGCAACTTGGCAAAGAAACCGAGGTGCAGGCGCTGTAGCCGGGCGAAGACCGCCCGCCGAACGGATTCGACCACGCGCAGACCAGCGAGATTTAGGAGGAAGTTAGCGGAGAATTCCGAGAGGCCACGGACGCAGAAAACGGCCGGCAGAAAAGCGACGGCAAACGTGACCTCGTGCCCCTTAGGCAAGTGCAGGGGGCTCCAACCCAGCCAAGCGGGGAAGACAATGAGCGGCGCCGCCTGCTGGGCCGCCGAACCAAAGACCGCGGGCAAGACCTTCCCAATCAGGAAAGGGATACCCAACGCGCTGCTGGCCGCAAAACAGACGCCTGCTAATAGCGCCAACACCAAAAGCCGCCGGCTCCCCTTAAGGTGGACCAAGTAGGGTTGGTAGCGGCGGTTGAACACTGCCCTAGCGTGGCGACGAGCCCCGCGGGTGGAAACACCAAATCTTTCCTATTTCTTCTTCGGGAACGCGACCGATAGGGCGATGGCGATGGCCAGGACGAAGCCGATGATTGAGAGGGAGACCGAAGTCGGGACATGCAAGCGGCCTTCGTGGACGAGGGCCTGCGCCCAGCCGGCGAACTGTCCCTCGGGCTGACCCAGACCGGCAGCCCACGGCAGGATCATCTTAACGCCAATGAAGACCAGGATGAAGGACAAGGCCGGCTTGAGGAAACGGAATAAGTGCATGAAGCCCGCCAAGGCGAAATACATCGAGCGCAGCCCCATGATGGCGAAGATATTGGAGGTGAAAGCGATGAAGCGCTTATTCTCGATGGACATCTCGGGAGGCAGGATACCCAGCACGGCGGGGATGGAATCAATTGCGAAGATCAGGTCGGTGCCCTCGACAACGAGCAGCACGAGAAAGAGGGGGGTGAACCGACGGACGCCCTCTTCTATGACCCAGAACTTGTTGCCATGTAAACGGGGCGTGAGCGGGAAGAACTTCCGGGCCAGCCGCACGAACAGGTTTTCATCCATGCCCTTGCCTTCATGCTCGTCCCGCGACAGGGCCAGCTTGACCCCAGTGAAGACGAGGAAAGCCCCAAAGACCGGGAGTAGCCAAGTGAAGCTTTCGACGGCCGCTACGCCCACGACGATAAAGGCCGCCCGCATGGCGACAGCCCCGATGATGCCCCAGAAGAGGACGCGGTGCTGCAGGTGATCCGGAATCTTAAAGTGGGCGAAGACTAGGATGAAAATGAAGAGATTATCGACCGAGAGGGCGAGTTCGAGGACATAGCCGGCGGCGAACAACTGGGCGTCCTCCGGTCCCCGCCAAGCAGACAGCAGGAAACCGAAGCCGACCGCCAGTGAGACCCAGACGACGCACCAGGCCACCGCTTCCTTGAAGGAGGGCATGTGGTCCGTCTTGTTGAACACGCCCAGATCAAGGGCCAACATAAAGACGACGAAGCCCAGGAAGGCGACCCAGGCCCAGCCGGGGATTACCAAGGCGGCATCAGCGAGGACAGGTAGGAAAACGGACATAGGTGAGAAATTGGTTCAAACCCACCGGAGTCAAGCCCCCGCCACCGTTGCAGGCTTGCCCGACCACCCCTCGCCAGGCTAACTTACTCCTGCGTTCCCGTAGTTCAACGGATAGAACATTGGTTTCCTAAACCGAGGATGTGGGTTCGATTCCCGCCGGGGACAGCAGGGGCTTCAGCGCTTGAGGCGGAAGCCCTGGATGCGGGTGTCCGCTGAACGCCGGTAGATCGCCTCCACGTCCTTAACCTGCATCAGGACCCAAGGGGCCAAGACGCTATCGCCGTTCTTCGTCAGGACAATGTCGTCCGCGATGTAAACGCAGGTATGGAGCCCTTCACCGCCGTCAAGGAAGCAGAGGATGTCGCCATACTTATAAGGTGCTTCGACCGTGGCGTAAGCCTGCACCAGACGGGTGGCCGCTTGGCGCATATCGAGGTACTCATCCTTCGGAGTCGAATTAAAGAAGTTCAAAGAAGTCCAATGGCAATCCGGCAGACGCCCTTTGACCCCTTGGTCTAATTCAGGAAAAGTATAGGCCCGTTGGCGGATGACCGTCGGGAAAAAGTGTGTGATGTCTATGGTCTGGCTCGCTTGGCGCTGGGTGACGGCACGCAGGAAGCTTAGCTGCGGAGCGTCCCCCTGCCCGGCGGTCCAGTAATCCAAGAAAGCCGGGCGGTCACCCTGCAACGGGAGTTTCAACTCCACGAGCAGACTCCGCACGCGGGTCAAGGCTCGGAAGGTATTACGAATCTCCGCATCATCTTTCGTCACGGTCAGCAAGGCCTGGATGTCACTAAAGGCGAGGACATCGCCACGCTTCCAGACCAGCCGGCGGAAGAGCTTCACCTGGGCTTCGTTCAGCCCGGAGGTCTCTAACCAGTCCTCCAGATCACCACCCAGAACGTAGACAGGGTCACGTTGATATTCATTGGCCGAGGACTTCGCTAACTCGCGGTATAAACCCGATCGAGCCGTGACGCTGAGGGAGGTGATTTCGGCGACGCTCGGGTAAAGGCTGACAATGTTATCCCGGAGAGTCCGACTGGCTGGATCTAGGAGCCGTTCGACCATCGCCACGGAGACGCCTTGGCGCACCAATAAATCGCGGACCGCCGTCTCGGTCGTCTGCTCAAAGACCCAACGCGTGACGGCATTAGGCTTAGACACGGCCGCCAATAGCGTATCCGGCACTTCCAAATAAACGGTGCGCACCTCCAAGTCGCCCCACGGACCAGGCTGAGCCTTCCAAACTGGCTCGGTCCGCGCAGCGCAAAGGCCGAACGTCATGACCAAGAGAGCGGAAAAAGCGGAAACTACTTTCACTTCTTCTTAACACTCTATTCGCGGCAAAGTTCCGATAAAAATATTCGTGATACCATTCGGCACGGGCATGGCGGAAAACTCCCAGCGCTTATTTGAACCCCTCTACCCTGTTTTCGATAACCGCTACACCGAGTGGGTGTTTTACATAACTGATAAACAGCTTGGCCGGGCCTACGTTGCCGAACTCCATCCAACCGGAGGAGCCCGGGACGCCAGCACGCGCCCTCCTCGCGGGGCGGCATCCGACTTAACCTTGGGCGCTGAGCGGAGGGCTCAAGTCGTACCGAAAGCTCGTAGCACCCCCAGAAGCGGCATGCACAGACCCGACCGACCGATCAGTAACCGCCCCGA
>ENA-UPTJ01001600-UPTJ01001600.1-marine-metagenome-genome-assembly--contig:-NODE-1600-length-11849-cov-4.763100_pt1 | contig 11849 bp, 10 predicted proteins | sample MGYA00238168_ERZ767080 | MGnify/ENA primary metagenome ERZ767080 (study PRJEB28935, sample SAMN06266237) | marine metagenome | isolation source: Columbia River Estuary | place: USA:Columbia River... | reverse complement strand
CATGGCGATAGATGCAATGCCACTTTGCGTGGCGCTTTTATAAGGAAGTGCAGCCACATCAGCAGCAGAAAAAAGTGTAGCTACTTCATGATCATCAATATAACGAAACATATCGATAATATTCTTTCCTTGCTTTTTTAGCTCATCAACCGCAGGCTGATATTTAGAAAAATCTTCGTAGGGTTCGCCAGCAATCACCAAGGTGTAATCAGATGTTGCATTTTTAAATGCTTCCAATAAAATATCTAATCCTTTATAGGCACGAATGAATCCGAAAAATAAAATCACCTTCTGATTCTCACCTATATTCAACGCTTTGCGAGCTTCTGCCTTATTTACAATTGCTCCGAAATGATCGTAAAAAGGATGCGCATGTTGAATGAATTTCGCATCGGGTTTTAAGCTCAACAAATCTTTCTTTACCGAATCACTCATCACCACAAAACCATCGCAACGATTTAAAAAATATTTAGATAAAGGCGCATCGTAAAAATGCTTTTCGTGAGGAATAGCATTGTCGATAATCGCTATAGATTTAGCTTTTGTTTTACCCGAAATATAACCCAAAGATGGCGCGAAAAAAGGCATCCAATATTTCATCACTAAAATATCTGCGTCAACTTTTTCAATCGCCTTTGCTGTTGAAATATAAGTGAATGGATTGACAGTATCTAAAGTACGTTGAGCAGGAATTTTATCGGCATTGTCTTTCTCTTGAACCATTTGTGTTTTCCCAGGAAAAAGAATCTCTGGATACTGGCGCTTAAAAGTAAAAGCGCTCACTTCATTTTCTTGTTCGAAAGCCCTAAACAATGAAGCATTGAATTGTGAGATACCACCGCGAAATGGATAAAAGGTAGAGAGATAAGCAATTTTCATCTGTTAAAAGTAATCCTCAAAATTGGAAAGAAAAAATTATCTAACGATGGTAACGGTACCCAACTGTTTTACCGTTTCTTTTACTTCGCCTCCAAAAGGCTTAGTGTAAACATACATGTAAACATAAACGCCTATAGGCTGCATTTCTCGATTTTTTCCTCGACCATCCCAAGTCACTTGTCGGCCATCGCCAACACCATGAAATAGCTCTTGACCCCATCTATCAAATACATACAATTCAAAATCATCTATAGCCCATGAATAGTACACTTTAAACTCTTCGTTTAAACCATCATCATTCATGGTAAAAGCGTTGGGGGCCCAAACAAAATATTCGGGTTTAATATACACTATTCGCTCTAAAGTGTCATTACAACCATTCGCCGCAGTGACATATTGTATAAATTTGTTGCTACCAGTGGTAGGCACATCATACACAAAATCGCAATCTCTTGGTTCGTAAACCAACGCGCCTTTTTCACTGAAAATGCGCATGAAACAGGTGTCGGCGTTAAGCGGACTACCACTTACCGTTACTGTTGGATATATCATGTTCACTTCATACTGATCAACATCGAAATTAGCCGTAGGTTTAGGCATGATGGTAACATGATTTGCAGCAAAAGTTTTGCTAGAACACAAGTTGTAGTTTTTCACTTCCAAAGACACATCGTAAACACCTGGATTGGCAAACGTTAGCGGCGTATTTTTTCCGTTTTTGGTTTCCACCACAGAACTCGACCAAATATAATTTACAGAATCAGCGACAATAGAATTTTCTTTCATCGCAGATTTAAAAACCGGACACTCCAAAAAAGGAACAGGATCTATAATGGCTTGCGGGTTAGGAATGACAGTTAACACCACCGTATCTCTTGCCTTACACATTCCATTGTCACTTTCTACAATATACGTATTTACACTTTTGGTATTAGAGACATTTGGAATTGTAGCTGTGGTGTTTAAAGTGTTCGCACTTGCCAATAAAGTTGTTGGTAACCAACTGTAAGTATAGCCTGCAGCAGCACTTCCACCAATATTGGCAACCGTTCCACTGCAAAATCTTTGATCTTTACCTGCATCGGGCTTTTTGTTGTTCACCACCGCCCTAATCTTACCAACTTTTGGACCTTGATGGCAATGGTCATCTACAGTAAAAGTATAGGTGTTGGCGCTCCAACCCGGATTTACACTCAAAGTATTGTTACTGCTTCCATCTAATGCCCAAGTAAGTGTTGGCACATTTCCACCCATATACTTTGCATTAAGCGTAATCGGTCCGCCACAATACAAAGTGTCATAATCTGTAACCACCAAAGGTTTAAACTGTCGGATTGTGAAATGCAGTGTGTCATCAGCACAAGCCGAAGTCTTTAAAACCACACTCACCTTTTCGAAATCATCGCTAATATTGTCACTCAAAGGCACCAAGCGAAAGGAGGCTTTTCCAGTGAGGGGATTTACCACTATAGAATCAGGGATTTTAACGAAGTCAACACCATTGGTAGCTGTTCCGTACATCACTATAGGAATTTTGCCTACATTATACATGAAAGGTTTCATTTGAAAATTCACAATAGCGCTATCGCATCCTTCATATAATTCGGGGTAAGTAACGATTTGATTTAAATTGAAAAAGCTAGAAAAGAAACTTCCTGCTTGCAGAAAAACGGCCGAATCGTAAATTCCATCCGATACATCGGCAATAGCTAATTTGATGTGATAGGTTTTTCCAGGTACAACGGGATATCTGGCCACCAACACCCTAGTAAATCCATCAAATTGAGTAACGATGTTGCTGTTGTATTGAGGTGTTCCCGACTGGCCATTGCCATTATCTACATATAAATTTGAACTTTTGGTATTGTTAATTGAGTTTACTGAAACAGGAGTAGACGTGCCTGGAACAAAGGCGAGGTTTACAGCACCATTGCTGTAGGTGCCAGAAATGCCTGGTCCGCTTAAAAAGAAGCCAAAAACATCGTTAAATGTGGTATTGGCATATTCCAAATACTCTTCAGAAGCAAATACATATTTAATGGAAACAGAATCTGTTAAAGGCACGAAATCAAACTCTAGAACAGCGGCTTCGTTGCATTTATTGGAACCCGCTAATTTTTGTAAATCAGGATCATCGGCAACACCAAAATCTGAACCGCCACTGCCTGCGTTATTGTTTGGCCCGATAGCATCCTTTGCCTTCCCTGTGCTCATCACAACCCCATTCTTCAAACCAATATTAGATTTAGAACCATCAAAGCTTCCTATCATCTGCAAGTCACCCTTAAAAGTAATGTTGGATGCTTGAATCCTGTCGCAAAGCAATAATTTCTGAACAATAAAATTCACATTCTCGTCGGTCACTTTTAACTGCGCCGACAGCGTTTGGTGCGCAATAAACACAACGAAAAACAAAAAGGATTTTATATTTAAAATTGTTCTCAGACTCAAAGCATTACAGTGGTATAACCCGCAAGTAAACGTAAAGTTACACCGTTAATTGTCAATTCAAAACAAAGTACAAAATTGAAGCTCAAAATGCAACAAGAACTATTCCACTTCTCGATTCCAGTATTTTTTAAAAATACTAAACCAAAAAAAAGCACAAATAGCGCCTACTATAGCACCTCCCAGCAAATCTAAAGGATAATGAACTCCCAAATACAGCCGACTAAAACTAACGAAGGATGCCCACCCCAAGCCTACCCACAAAAACTTTCTATTTCTGTGGTAAAACAACATACCAACAAAAACAGCCAAACCAAAGCTGTTGGCCGCATGCGAAGAAACAAAGCCGTATTTACTGCAATTCACATTGGGCAAAGTACGCACGTCAAAAGTGAGATTAGCTGCTTCCTGACAAGGGCGCAATCTTTTAACATTATTTTTTAAAACTCTTGTGGAAATCATATCTGTTGAGGCTACCGTAAGGGCAACGGCCAACACAATCCACAAGGTTTTCTTCTTGAATTTAGAATAGATAAAAATTAGGATAGCGACATATAAAGGAACCCAAGTCCATTTGTTGGTTGCACAGTACATCAAAAAATCCATTGGCCCATTGTAGCAGCAATGGTTGAAGAAATTAAAAAGGTCTTTATCCCACTGAACAATGGTTTCTATCATGAATTAAGCTCTTTCCAAAGCATATCTTTCAATTTGTCGATGCCTTGTTTCTTTAAAGCAGAAATGAAAATATAAGGTACTCTTTTAGGCAATAGTTTTTTCATCTCTGCCTCTAGCTCCTCATCTAACATATCGCTTTTGTTAATCGCCAATATTTTCTTTTTGTCGAGCAATTCGGGATTGTATTTCTCCAACTCGCTCATCAAAACTTCATATTCCTTTTTGATGTCGTCGCTATCTGCAGCAATCACAAAAAGCAAAATTGAATTTCTTTCAATATGACGCAAGAAGCGATGCCCCAAGCCTTTTCCTTCACTTGCTCCTTCAATGATTCCGGGTATATCGGCTGCAATAAACGATTTGTAATCGCCATACTTTACGATACCAAGGTTAGGAACCAAGGTGGTGAAGGCATAATCGGCAATCTCGGGTTTAGCGGCACTCATCACAGAAAGCAAAGTGCTTTTTCCTGCATTAGGAAAACCAACAAAACCAACGTCGGCCAATACTTTTAACTCTAATATTTTCCAATCTTCGGTACCTGGTTCACCTGGCTGATGGTGACTTGGCGCCTGATTCACAGAATTCTTGAAATTACCATTGCCTAATCCACCTCTACCGCCAGGAGCAACAGTATATGTTTGGCCGTCTTCAACTATTTCAAACTCCACATTACCTGTCTCGGCATCTTTCACAATAGTACCCAGCGGAACATCTAAATAAATATCTTCACCTCGTGCACCTGTTTGATTGCTTGAATTACCAGGAATACCATCATTGGCCAAAACGTGTTTTCTATATTTCAAGTGGATTAAAGTCCAGTGCTGGTGACTTCCTCGCAAAATGATGTGTCCTCCTCTACCGCCATCTCCTCCATCGGGCCCACCTTTCGACGTGTTTTTATCACGATGAAAATGCATACAACCCGCACCACCAGCTCCCGATCTAAAGCAAATTTTAACGTAATCTATAAAATTGGAATCCATGTCTTTAGTTCAATGTTTAAAGTTCAAAGTTCAATGTTAGCAAGATTCAGAACATTGAACTTTGAACTTTGAACTTTGAACGTTTTATTATGCGTTTACGCCGTCAATTGCTTCACACAATGCATCGAAAATAGCATCAACTGTGCCTACTCCTTCGATACCTACTTGCTTGCCTTGCGACTTATAATAATCTTTCAATGGCAATGTTTGCTCATTGTACACTTTAATTCTGTTTTGAATGGTTTTGGTATCTTGATCATCGGCTCTGCCGCTCACTTTACCTCTACCCAACAAACGAGTTACCAACTCATCTTCTGGCACTTCTAACGACAACATCAAAGAAATTCCAGTTCCTTTTCCCTCTAGCACTTTATCTAAAGCTTGCGCTTGTGGAGCAGTGCGTGGAAAACCATCGAAGATGAAACCATTTTTGTTAGCGCTTGAGCTGATTTTATTGGCAATCATACCAATCACTACCTCATCTGGCACCAATTCTCCTTTTTCAATTAAAGACTTAGCCTTCAATCCCAATTCGGTTCCTGCATTCATTTCTGCTCTAAGGATATCTCCTGTAGAAAGGTGCACCAAGCCATATTTTTCCAATAGTTTGGTTGACTGTGTCCCTTTTCCTGCGCCCGGAGGGCCAAATAAAACGATGTTCAACATATTGTGGTTTTTAAAAACAAGGTGGCTAATATAGGGATATTTGTTCAAGGTTCAATGTTTAACGTTTAAGGTTAGCTAACTTTGAACATTGAACTTTAAACTTTGAACTTTTTATTATCTTCGCCACTATGGAAAAACCCTTTTACAAAGGATTTAAAATTGGAGTGTTGGGCGGCGGACAGCTGGGCAGAATGTTGCTGCAGAAGTCGTATAGCTATAATTTAGAGATGGCTTTCGTTGATCCCGACCCAAAAGCACCTTGCAGAGAAATTAGCAATTGGTTCTACAAAGGCGATTTGAACGATTTTCAAATGGTGTACGATTTCGGTAAAAAGTGCGATGTGGTGAGTATCGAAATTGAAAATGTAAATGTTGATGCCCTCACTAAATTAGAAAAAGAAGGCGTTAAAGTTTTTCCTCAGCCTGCCGCTTTAAAAACCATTCAAGATAAAGGATTACAGAAGTTATTCTACCAAAAGAACAACATTAACACATCTGAGTTTTTCTTGATTGAAAATAAAAATGAAATTTCTCTTTTTGCCGATAAATTTCCCGTCATTCAAAAGCTTCGTAAAGGTGGATACGATGGAAAAGGAGTTCAAATATTGAAAAACGTTAACGATTTAGACAAAGCTTTCGATGCCCCATCAGTTTTAGAAAGATTGGTAAACATCAAAAAAGAAATATCGGTAATCGCTGCTAGAGCTCAAGACGGAAGCGTTACCGCCTACCCTCCTGTAGAAATGGAATTCAATCCCGAAGCAAATTTGGTGGAGTTTCTTTTTTCTCCTGCCGATATTTCAAAAGAAGTAGAAAAACACGCCATGCAATTGGCAAAAGATATTATCGCCAAACTAGATATGGTGGGCATTTTGGCCGTGGAAATGTTCGTTACGCCCGATAATGAAGTGGTGGTAAACGAAGTGGCTCCAAGGCCGCACAACAGCGGTCACCAAACCATTGAAGGAAATGAAACATCACAATACGATCAATTGTTGAGATGCTTAATTGGAATGCCTTTAGGCAGCACCGACATCACTATTCCTTCTGTAATGGTTAATCTCCTAGGAGAAAAAGGATACGTAGGCGCAGCAAAATACGAAGGCATTGAAAAAGTGATGGCTACTGCTGGCGTAAATGTTCATTTGTATGGCAAAAGCGACACTAAGCCTTTCCGTAAAATGGGACACGTTACCATTGTCGACAAAGACCTCAACAAGGCCAAAGAAAAAGCAAGATTTGTAAAAGACACCTTAAAAATTATAGCATGAGCGCACAAGTAGGAATTATCATGGGTAGCCAATCTGATTTAAGAATCATGCAAGACGCTGCCGATTTGCTGAAAGAATTGGGAATTGAATTCGAAATCACTGTTGTTTCTGCACACCGCACTCCCGAAAGAATGTTCGACTATGCTAAATCTGCAGCTGGCCGTGGCTTAAAGGTAATTATTGCTGGTGCTGGTGGTGCTGCGCACTTACCGGGCATGGTCGCTTCACTTACTCCGCTTCCTGTAATTGGCGTACCAATCAAATCAAGCAATTCTATCGATGGTTGGGATTCTGTTCTTTCTATCCTTCAAATGCCAAACGGCGTTCCTGTAGCGACTGTAGCTCTGGATGCTGCAAAAAACGCAGGTATCCTTGCCGCTCAAATCATCGGTTCTTCTAATGCTGAAGTATTGCAACGTATTGTTGACTTTAAAGAGCAGTTGAAGGTTAAGGTGATGGAGAGTGTGGAGGAGATGAAGAAGAAGGGGTAGTTCAATTTTTGCTGTATTCCTCTTCGTGAATTAGCTTACCTGCTTTGAATGTTTTCCAAATACCAACAGGTTCTCCTTCTTCATAATTTCCAATTAAAATAGTATCCATACTGATTCCTTTATAAGGGCCATTTTTCAAACCCTCGATTTCATAAAATTCCGTAGTTAATTTTCCCGTAACGCTATCATAAAGCTGAGTTCTGCCGTCGAATTCACAATTTTTTATATGGTTGATTTCTCTTAGTTTACCATTTCTCCAAAAAGCAACCTGCTTAAAGCTATAATGTAACTGAGTGTCACAAAAACAAGGTATAGGCTGATCAAGAATTTTAAATCTATCTAGTTTCCCATCTGAAAAATAAAAGGTTTGAGTATCAGTTAAAAGTCCTTTATTGAACTTCTCTACAGCAATAAGTTTATGATTTTTATAATACTTCCACTTACCTTCTTTTTCATTATTTGATTTAACACCTTCACACTTAATGCTCCCGTCAGGATTAAAATATTTTATATAATAAGTGGAAGTATCATTTTCATTTTTAAAAGTTTTCACGTATTCCAGCATATCATTTTTATCAAATGACTCCACTTCTAATTCCCCTTGATTACAAGAAAAAATTATGGAAATAAAAAGGTATACAAAAATTATTCTCATCTCTTTTTAATTTTTCAAATATAGAAGTTATTTAGAAACTTTGTAAAGGCACGCATCTACAAGAAAATATTCCGCTAGAACTGTGTGTGAAGTACCAGTAATTTCAGATTTTCGCAGCGAACGCCTGTCATTCCACCGACTAATTGCTGAATCTTTTCCCCTCCCGATTCTCGGGATTCAACTTCAAGGAACTCCTATAAAATTTAAGTTTAGAACTTCCCGTAGGGGCGTATTGAATACGCCCACACAGTTTAGAAGATTATTGCGGGCGTATTCAATACGCCCCTACGTGCAACTCACCCAGCAATTTCAGATTTTGCGCAGCGAATCTGAAATCCCCATCTCAGCGATTTTTAATCGCATTGCACATTAAAATAAAGGTCATCGGAATTGAAAATTCCTAAAAAAGAAGATTTCAGATTAGCTACGCAAAATCTGAAATTACGGAGTAGTTGGGGATAAAAATCTATAGTCCTTAAGCTACTTTAAGCGACTCAATCTTAGAATTCTCTACCTTCTCGGTAGCATAAGACAAAGTGATTTTCAGCTCTTTTATTTCTTTATCAGATGGCATGTCGAACATAGCATCTAACATGATGGCTTCACAAATAGAACGCAATCCGCGTGCACCTAGTTTATGCTCCATGGCTTTGTCTACGATGTAATCTAGCACTTCTTTATCGAAGCTTAATTTGATGCCATCAATCTCAAACAACTTAACATATTGTTTGATGATAGCATTTTTAGGCTCCGTTAAAATTCTTCGCAAAGCCACTCTATCTAAGGGAAGCAAATGCGTAAGAATTGGCAATCGTCCGATCAACTCGGGAATTAAACCAAAAGATTTAATATCTGATGGTGTTACATATTTTAAAATATTCGCTTTATCGATATCACGCATTTGCTTGCTAGCGCTAAATCCAAGTGTTTGAGATTTCATTCTCTTTTCGATAATTCTATCTAAACCAACGAATGCACCACCGCAAATAAACAAGATATTTTTAGTGTCGATTTGAACCAGTTTCTGCTCGGGATGTTTTCTTCCTCCTTGCGGTGGAACACCTACAACAGAACCTTCTAACAATTTCAATAAAGCCTGTTGCACACCTTCACCTGATACATCACGAGTGATAGAAGCGCTATCACTTTTGCGGGCAATTTTATCTACCTCATCAATGAAAATAATTCCTTTTTCTGCTGCTGCGGCGTCGAAATCGGCAGCTTGTAAAAGTCGAGACAAAATGCTTTCTACATCTTCACCAACATAACCAGCTTCGGTAAGAACAGTAGCATCGGCAATGCAAAAAGGAACATTCAACAATTTAGCGATAGATTTAGCCAACAAGGTTTTACCTGTTCCGGTTTCACCCACCATGATAATGTTCGATTTCTCAATCTCTACTTCATCTTCAGCAATAACGCCTTGTCCGAGACGCTTAAAGTGATTGTACACCGCAACCGACAAAACCTTCTTTGCTTCATCCTGACCAATAACATATTGATCAATGTATTTTTTAATCTCCATCGGCTTAAGCAAGTTGATACTTGATTTTACCGATTGGTTATTTTTAGCTGAAAGTTCGTCTTTAGAAATTTGAAAGGCTTGGTCGATACAACGATCACAAATGTGGCCGCTAATACCAGCGATGAGGACATTCGTATCCACCTTGCTTCTTCCACAAAACGAACATTTGATATCCTCTTTCGCTGACTTGCCCATACCTTTAATTATTTCTTAGTTGTGTTTTTAAATAATACCTCGTCAATCATACCGTACTCTTTCGCTTCAGTTGAAGTCATCCAGTAGTCACGGTCGCTATCTGCCCATACTTTCTCGTAGGTTTGTCCAGAATGATTAGCGATAATATCGTACAATTCTTTTTTCAATTTTTGAATTTCGCGCGCTGTGATTTCGATATCAGTAGCCTGACCTTGAGCACCACCCAATGGTTGGTGAATCATCACACGTGAATGTTTTAATGCAGTTCTTTTACCTGCAGCACCAGCACACAATAACACTGCACCCATTGAAGCAGCCATACCTGTGCAGATAGTTGCAACATCTGGATTGATGTATTGCATGGTATCGTAAATTCCTAAACCTGCATAAACAGATCCACCAGGAGAATTCAAATAAATTTGAATGTCTTTGTGTGCATCAGCAGATTCTAAGAACAACAATTGCGCTTGAATAATGTTGGCAACATGATCATCAATTCCTGTTCCCAAGAAGATAATTCTGTCCATCATCAAACGAGAGAAAACGTCCATTTGAGCAACGTTTAATGAGCGTTCTTCAATAATGTAAGGAGTCATTGAAGACTCTATATATTGATCCAATGCTATGCTATTGATACCAACGTGTTTGGTAGCATATTTTCTAAATTCTTTACCGTCCATCATATTAATTCTGATTATTTTGTTGAGAAACTAATGTAGTAAATTCATCATAAGAAACTGACTTTTCAGAAATTTTCCCTTTGCTTTTCACAGTATTTACGATTTTCTCGGTGTACAATGCATCATAAATACCTCTTCTTTCTTCTTCTCTTTGTAATACGCTGCTAACAATTGGAGCCAATTGCTCGTCTTCAATGTTTTGTCCGTACTGACGGAAATTAGCTTTCACCAATTCTTCAGCTTTAGCTTTCAATTCCTCAAATTCTACTTTAAGATCGTTTTCTTTGATCAATTTATTTTCAATCAACTGCCATTTCAAACCTCTTTGGTAGTGAGCGTATTCGTTTTCAATAGCCTCTGGAGTTGTTGGTTTTTGAGAAGCAGCCACCAACCATTTTTTAACGAAAGTATCTGGCAAGTTGAATTTAGTATTGTCGAGTAAATACTGAATGGCATCATTTTGCAACTTAGTAAACTCTTGAGAAACCATTGCTTCAGAAGCTTCAGCTTGAACTTTAGCACGAAACTGTTCAACAGAATTCACTACACCAGCGCCATATACTTTATCGAATAATTCTTGATTCAATTCGGCAGCTTCCAATTTGCTAATGTTTAACACTTTTGCTTTGAAAGAACCTAACGAAGCCACTGCATCAACCGTTGTTCCTAGCATTGCAGCCACTTTGGCTTTGTCGTCGTAAACAGATGAAGGAACCAAAGTAACTTCATCATCTTTCTTTTTACCTACAAACTGTTCAGCAACTTTTTTGTTGATTTCACTCAAAGGTAAAACACTCATTTTGCTGATTCCGCCTTCCTTTAAGGCACCATCTGCTGCCAATTCAGAGAAATCGATGTACAACATATCTTCCAATGCAGCCACTTCTGGGGCGCTCATTTTACCATATCTTTTAGCGATATCTGTAACGAATTTATCTACCAAAGTAGCGTCTACATTGATTTTGTATTGCGTCAATTCAACTTTATTCAATGCTATTTCGAAAGATGGAGCAATACCCAATTCGTAAATGAATTTAAAATCTAAACCATTGGTGAAATCGTAGTTGATTCCGCTGTTTGCTTTTGGCAATGGTTGTCCGATAATTTCAATTTTATTATCAGCGATATATTTCTCTAATTCTTTACTCACCAATCTATTGATTTCATCCACTTTTACCGATGGCTCATACATTTTTCTAACCAAAGAAAAAGGAACTTTTCCCGGACGAAAACCTTGCATTTTAGCTGTTCTTTGGTGTTTTTTCAATGCAGCTTCTACTATCTCTCTGTAATCTGATTCGGCAACCTCAACATTCAAGACTGCATTTAAATCGTCGATTTTTTCTTGTGTAATATTCATGAGTTCTAATTTTTA
>ENA-UPTJ01001593-UPTJ01001593.1-marine-metagenome-genome-assembly--contig:-NODE-1593-length-11886-cov-5.514411_pt1 | contig 11886 bp, 8 predicted proteins | sample MGYA00238168_ERZ767080 | MGnify/ENA primary metagenome ERZ767080 (study PRJEB28935, sample SAMN06266237) | marine metagenome | isolation source: Columbia River Estuary | place: USA:Columbia River Estuary... | reverse complement strand
GCAATTACGGGAATGTATCTGTGCATTTCACCATAAACCTCAATGGCCTTCACCACCTCTATCTTATACGCCTTTAACCCACAATTGAAATCGTGTAAATAAATACCGCTCATTTTGCGTGTCGCCCAATTAAACAATTTAGTGGGGATTGTTTTACTGATGGGGTCGTATCGTTTTGCTTTCCAGCCCGACACCAAGTCGAAGCCTTCTTCTAAAATCATTTTGCGTAATTCTGGAATTTCATCCGGACTATCCTGTAAATCGGCGTCCATAGTAATAACCACCTGTCCATTACATTTCTCAAAACCGGTTTGTAAGGCGGCCGATTTCCCATAATTTCTTCTGAATTTGATACCACGAACATTGGCATCTGCAGCGCAAATTTCTTCTATCACTTTCCAAGAGTTATCTCTACTTCCATCATCAACAAACATCACTTCGTAAGAGAGCTTATTCTCTTGCATCACCTTAACAATCCAGGCATGCAGCTCCTTTAAAGATTCCTCTTCATTAAAAAGTGGTATGACTATAGATATATCTTGCATTATTCCTTAATCTTGTTTTTAAAGATAGTTTTTTCTTTTCTAAGCATAAAACCAAACAACAACGAGGTAACGAAACCAAAAATTGCCATGGTGAAACAATTGGCCATCATGATTAACAGAGGCGAACGAAAACCTTCGTAAACCATAGCCTGTTCCTCTGCCGTAAATTTCTGTCCGGTATACAAATCACGCATCATTTTATCAATCAAGTCTTGCGGACCATACTGCACCAACAAAAAAGTAACAAAACCCATGATTACACCAGCGGCAATTCCTGTATTGGTGCCCAAACGTATGGCTTCTGGCAAAGACAAAAAACCACTATTTACTTTATTTCTAAAGTATTTCAGAAAAAGGTACATACTAAAAACAATCACCCCTAACTTTAAAAGGTTAACCACTTCCAGTTGAAAAGGAAGCACGTAAAACATCATATCTGAGAAAGCAATGCACAAACCCCAGAGGAGTCCGAAGTTCAATGAATATTTTAATACCGTAGGCATGCGGCGAAAATAATAAAACTTTACGGTTAATTTTCAGCCCTTTAGTGAGAACTTGTAATATTTGATGAAGAAAATTCAACTTTTTTTCTATTTTTGTGCGGGGTAAGTCTTGTGCGACCAGCTCCTGCTGAACTCCCCCAGGTCTGGAAGGAAGCAAGGGCAGGTGGTTGAGCGGTGCGACGCAAGTAGCTTACCCTACTTTTTTTTAGGGGGTGGTCTTCTTTTCGAAACGAAAAATTTAAAAGTATGAAAACAAATTTCGACCACGTGAAAACTATTTTATTTACAAGCTTATTTCTACTCGGTTTTGCCTTCGCAAATGCCCAAACACCAAGCAAAAAAGTCACTAACGACGACGACTACGACGCTCCATTTCGCATGTTTCAAGGCGGACTAGGAGGATCTTACAATGATATGATTGGGAAATATGGCTTGAACAGTCGCTTCCTCTTTAACATCAATACCAAAACATATCTGGGGCCAGAATTCACCTATTATTTCGCAAACAAAACGACTAAAGCCGAATATTTTTTTGAAGTAAATATCACGCGAAACATTGTTCCAATAGGCAAAGTTGCTTTTTTCGGACTCACCGGTGCCACCTGGCGTTTTGGTGATACTGAGCCAGTAATCGACAACACCAAATCATTTCAAGGTATAAACCTAGGCTTTGGCATGAGCTGGAGAAAAGATCATTGGTCGTGGTTTGTTACAGAAAAAATCACTAGTTTAAATGCCAACTTATGGTTGAACGCCGGTGTGGCCTATTACTTTGATATACCAGCATTGGCTAGATTAACCAATATTTACAACCTCAACAAAAGAACACGAAAAGAATAATATTTTGAATTTCGAGAAAAGTATAACGAAAGAACAAATCACGCAACTGCCTTTGCATAGCTACGATGGAAGAGTTATAATTCTCGACGACAAAAAAAATATAGCGCAAGCTTTCGAAGATATTTCTGCAGAAAGCATTGTAGGTATCGACAGCGAAACAAAACCTTGTTTTAAGAAAGGGCAGTACAACCATACTGCCCTTGTTCAATTGGCAACTGCCTCAACGGTATATTTGGTGAAGCCTCAAAAAACAGGTTTACCTATAGAGTTTGTTAATTTGTTAGAAAACAAAGACATCATTAAGGTAGGTATTGCCATCGCTCAAGATTTAACCGACCTGCGTAAATTCAAACCATTCAAAGAGAAATCGATGATTGATTTAAATAATTTGTGCACTCAACTGGGTTTTCAAAACATAGGAGCCAAAAACCTAAGCGGTATTTTCTTAGGGTGTAGAATTAGTAAATCGCAACAAACGTCTAATTGGGAGCAAGACCCTCTTACCCACGCTCAAGTGCTTTATGCAGCTACTGATGCATGGATTTGCAGAGAGATTTTAAAGAAGATGATAGATAGCGGACTCTATAAAACTGAGTTCTAATCAAGCAACATAAAAAAAGCCTAAAACATTTCTGTTTTAGGCTTTTTTATGCTCATACCTTTTAATTCATCTGCCCCAAGGTAATTAAGGCCTGATAAATATATTCATCGTTGAGAAGTGTTTTATGAAAGGCACTCAATCTATCTTTTAGGGCTTTATCACTGGCAATTTTAGCCTTCTCATCTTTAAGGTAATCTGCATGAACCGACTTCAATCCCTTAATGGCTTTTTCCATTCGCTCACTGCTGGCTTGCAAATCTTTCATGTCTCTTTCATAATCGCTGTACTTTAAAGATTGTAAAGTGTTTTTCTCTTCTTTTCTTAGCAATTCTAAATGAGCGTTCAATAGTTTAAAATATGATGTTGTATCTAGCCTCATTTTGGCCGCTACTTGCAACTCTTTGTAGTGAGGCTCTGACTTATAAACGGCATATTTCGCCTTTTTAATTTTGGTCCATGGCATAGGGAAATCTTCTTCTCTTTCACCTTGTTTCATTCCTGAATACAAATCGGGCATAACAATATCAGGCACCACACCTTTTAGCTGCGTTGCGCCACCATTGATTCTAAAAAATTTAGATTGCGTAATTTTCACAGAACCTAAATCATCATCACCCACGGTTTGATTTAAGGCAGACTTAAACTGACTCAACTCATAAAAACGCTGCACACTTCCTTTACCAAAAGTTGATTCTGTACCTATTATCACGCCGCGGTGGTAATCTTGAATAGCCGCAGCAAAAATTTCTGAAGCCGAAGCACTAAAACCATTTACCAACACCACCAATGGTTTGGTATCTTGAATACCTGGATTTGGGTCTTTGTAAGCATGACTGCTTCCCGCTTTATCATCAACAATAACAACTGGTCCCGATTCAATGAAAATCCCAATCATTTGTATTGCATCTTGCAACGAACCTCCACCATTGTTTCTCAAATCTATCACTGTACCTGCAATATCGTTAACCGACAAACGCTCTACCTCTTTCAATACATCGCTTGCCGAATTTCTGCCGCCTTGTCCGGTAAAATCGGCATAAAAACTAGGTAAATTAATATAACCATATTTAGTATCATCTCCATCGCGGGTTAAAATTGCCGACTTAGCAAAAGTCTCTTCCAGCACAACAACATCTCTAATAATTGGAATTATTTTGGTGGTTCCATCAACCTTCTTAACTGTTAATCTAACCTCAGTGCCTTTTGGTCCGCGAATCATACCCACCACTTTATCCAATCGCATATCTGCCACATAAACAGGTTTATCTGCACCTTGTGCCACCTCTAAAATCAAATCACCAGCTTCTAATTCTCCTTGTTTCCAAGAAGCGCTGCCAGGCACAATGGCTGTTACTTTAACATAACCATCTTTCTCTTGAAGTGTTGCACCAATTCCTTCTAGTCGACCTGTCATATGAATATCGAAGTCTTTTTTCTCTACTGGCGCGAAGTAGCTGGTGTGTGGGTCGTACACACTCATTAAGGCATTTACATACAATGAAAACTGTTCGGCAGCATCTACTTGTTTTAAGCTTTTACTCCATTCTTCGTAGCTTTTTAATACCTTTTCGCGGGCCTCTTTCTCCAGCTCAATATCGCTTTTTTTGGTTTTAGCGCTATCTGTTTCTATTCTTTCTTTTAAGTTGTAATAGCGCGATAAAACTTGGTATTTCAATAGTTTTCTCCACAACTCTTTACGCTCCAATTCATGTGCAGGAAAAGATCTTTTTTCTTCGTCTGTTTCCACCGATTCGACAATAGAGAAATCGAAAGGTTTGCTTAAAATATCTTTGAAAACAGACTCTATTTCTGCTTCTCTTTTAGTAATGATAACCTGTGCTTCATTGTAAAAATCTAAAGCACCGCCATTGTTTATTTCATCATCAATTGAGCGCGTATATTTGCTTAATTGCTCCACATCAGAAGCCAATAAAACTCTTTTGGAGCGATCGATGGTTTTTAGATATTGATTGTAAGCTTTTTCCGAAAAACTATCGTCGATTTTAACATCTAAATAGTGATAGTTCTTGGTAGATGCGAAAACATATTCTAAAATAGCCTGCTCCTTAGTTTTCTTTTCTTCTGGCTGTAAAACATAAAAACCAAAAACACATAAGGCGGCGGCAATGGCCACTATTGTTACCTTTAATTTCATAAGCATAGTATATTCTTTTTGAAAGATTCATCTAAGATATTATAAAATATACAACACGAAACACCTCTACTCTTTATTTTAGTTAATTTGATATATTAGCAGACTAATAGAGGAATTATATGATTGTTGTTGCCGACATGGGATCTACCAAAACCGATTGGAGTTTTGTAGACGAGACGAAAAAAGTTTTTACAGTGAATACCAAAGGATTCAACCCTTACTTCTATACTACAGAGGAGATTGTTGAATTGTTGAAGCCTGTATTTTCGCAAGAATCTTTCGATTGGAATGCGATTACCAATGTATATTTTTATGGAGCTGGATGTTCAAGCAAAGACAAACAGCATATCGTTAGAGAGGCTTTGCAACCATTTTTTCCTAAGGCCGATTTATTTATTTCTCATGATTTATTGGCTTCGGCTCGTGCCATTTGCGGCAAAAACAAAGGTATTGCTTGTATCTTGGGAACAGGTGCCAACACTTGTTTGTACGATGGTGAAAATGTGGTGGCCAACAATCCGAGCTTAGGCTTTTTGCTAGGCGACGAAGGTAGCGGCGGCGATTTAGGCAGAGAGTTAATAAAGTATTACCAATACGGCGAATTGCCTAAAGAAATAGAAGAAAAGTTTGAGTTGCAATACAACATGAACCGTCAGAAATTACTCGACGAAGTATACAGCACCAAGCACCCAAATGCTTATTGCGCGGCGTACAGCACCTTTGTAAACGAAAACAAATCGAATCCTGTTATCAAGCAAATGATTGAAGAAAGAATGGAAGAATTCTTTAAACGTCACGTTAGCAAATACGAAGGACATCAAACTATTCCTATCAACTTTGTAGGTTCTATAGCGCACTATTTCGAAAGCAATTTGAAAACGGTGGCTGCTAAATTTGGCTGCACGGTGGGAATTATTGTTAAAAATCCGGTTGACCTATTAATCGCTTACCACACCAACTAATGGCATTTGCTTTTCATCACGATAAAGACGAATATTTCAAACAGCAAAAAGACAATGCGGCCGAATTCATTCATCCCTTTGTTGAACAATTTGTAAAAATTGATTCGAACTTAAAGGTATTAGAAATAGGATGTGCTGAAGGGGGAGTGCTTTGCTCTTTCTTAGAAAAAGGGGCTAAAGGTGTGGGCATAGAATTGCTGCAAGCTCGTTTAGATTTGGCCAATCATTATTTATCGGCTCAAATTCCAACAGAACAATTTACGCTCATCAACAAAAATATTTACGATATCAATCCTTCCCAAGATTTACCTTTTCTTTTCGATTTGGTGATTTTAAAAGATGTAATTGAACATATACCGCAGCAAGAAAAAGTGTTGGCCGAGATGAAGAAATTGTTGGCGCCAGGCGGTAAAATATTTTTTGGATTTCCACCCTGGCAAATGCCCTTTGGCGGACACCAACAAATTTGTGAAAGCAAGATTTTACATCTTCTTCCCTACTTTCATTTGCTGCCGCGTTTCATGTACAAAGTAGTATTGAAAATGTTTGGCGAAAAAGATTCTACCATTGAAGAATTGATGGATATTAAATCGACTGGAATTTCGCTAGAAAGATTTGAAAGAATTTGCAAAGAGAACGATTACAAAATAGTGAACAAGAAAGTGTATTTGATTAACCCTATTTACAAATACAAATTCAAGCTAACGCCGCGTAAACAGTTTGGCTTTATTAGCGCTATACCTTATATCAGAAATTACTGTACTACTTGTGGGTATTATTTGATTGAGAAGAAATAATTGATTAGCCGCAATCGCACCAGTTAAATTATTTTCAAAGTAGCCTCATCCTCGGACCTTTCCGTCAACTGACGGACCACTGCTTAAAAATGCTTTTCACACTCAGTCACCCTTCTCTTTTGGAGAAGGGATGGGGATGAGGCCCAATTAAGTTTAAAGGTAAAATTGCGGATAATCATAAAGAAATAACCGCATGATCTTTTTACGCGCCAGAGAACAACTACGGTTTAAAATAATTCTGAGAAGATACTTGCAAAAGATGGAACAGTTCTTGGTTTCAAAAAATAATATTGATAGTAAATCTCCTTTTCCGTATTTTTATCGATGTACTTAAAAATTTATTTATGAGAAACTTTTTGATTTTATTTTGCGCAGCTTTATTTTTCTCTTTCTCTTCTACCCAGCAAAACACAACATTACCAAAGTTCGATGGAGTGTACTTTGGTAAAATACAAACCGAACAAAAAACAGAATACCACTACATCGTTTTTAAAGGCGAAGGGAAAGCCAGCACTTATATACTAAATAGCCCCGACATCAATAAGGTTGCCGACTTGATAAAAAACAACATTCCTGGCGATTTCGCTGGTGAATACCGAATGGAAAATAGCAATATCATTTACCGCTCGAACAACAGCATAGGTAAAAGCGAAAAACCTTCAGTTGCTTTATCTACCTATTACAAAGGACAAATCAATGCCGATGGAAGCATCACCTTAGAGGCTGTATTTAGCAGCAAAAACAAGGGCAGAACCGTGTTCACTTTTCAACATTTAAAATAAAACACAGATGAGAAATTTGTTGTTGCTGCATTTACTTAGCATTTTCTGTTTTTTTAATGTAGAAGCTCAAGAAAACATCAAGTGGATTACATTCAATCAACTTGAAAAACTGCAACAAATGCAGAAGAAACCTGTGTTGATAGATGTTTATACCGACTGGTGCGGCTGGTGCAAGCAACTCGACAAAACAACCTACGCCGACCCCAATATTATTAGCTACATCAATAGCGCTTTTTACGCCGTAAAATTCAATGCCGAAGCAAAAGACACCATCAATTATTTGGAAAAAAAATACTACAACCGAGGTAGAACACATGATTTAGCAGTTCACTTGATGGGAGAAAAATTATCATATCCCACCACCATTTTCCTTAATCAAGAAAGCACGCCAACGTTAATTGTTCCTGGCTATCAAGGTCCGAACGAAATGATCCCCTTTTTGGTGTACAATGCAGAACGATTAAATGAAACAGCTAACATCAATGATTTTACTGTCGATTTTCATCGCGCCTTTGGAGGCAAGCCAAATGATTCCACACATGTAAATTGGCTATCTCTAGAAAAAGCGGTAGAAATGCAAAAAAAATCGCCCAAAAAGATTTTGGTTCATTTAAAAAACAATGCCTTTGTAAGCGACAGAGTAATGAGCGCTTCTGCTTTTCAATCGCAAGATGTGATTGATTCACTCAACAAAAACTATTACTGTGTTGATTTCGATGTGCTAAGTACCGATAGTATTTTCTTTCAAAATAGATATTTCGTGAATACCAATCCAGGCAAAGAGTATCATCAACTGGTATATGGCTTATTGCAAAACCAATTGGCTTTTCCAAGTATCGTAATTTTAAATGAAGAACAATTGGTGCTTGCCCCTATCCGACAATATATATCCGAAAAACATTTAAGCGCTGTGCTGCATTACTTTAATACCAATGCGCACGCAAAAATGGCGTTTAATGAATGGGCGCAGAAAGTGTATAAAAAATAAGAGGAGCTTCCTCTTGGCTGAACAATAAAAATTAAGTACTTTTTAGGCAACAAAAAAGGCGACTCGCGCCGCCTTAAATGTTTTCACAACGGAATAATCCTTATTGTGATTTGCTTCAAATTGTGATACGAATATATAAAAAGATAAGAATAGAATGAAAAAAATTTTAGGATTGGATTTGGGGACTACGTCTATTGGATGGGCAATGGTCAGAGAAAGCGAAAATAAAAATGAAAGAAGTTCAATTGAGAAACTTGGTGTTAGGGTTAATCCTCTCACTGTTGACGAACTGCAAAACTTTGAAAAAGGAAAAAGCATAACGTCCAACGCAGATAGAACATTAAAACGAAGTATGCGAAGAAATCTACAACGCTATAAACTTCGCAGGGAGAATCTTATAGAAATACTCATTGAAAAGAATATCATTACAAAAGAAAATATTCTTTCTGAAACAGGTAATCACTCTACCTTTAAAACCTATGAAAGCAGAGCTAAAGCAGCCTCTGAAAAAATAGAATTAGAAGATTTCGCTAAAGTTCTTTTAATGATTAATAAAAAAAGAGGATATAAAAGCAGTAGAAAGGCTAAAAACCCAGAAGAAGGGCAGTTAATCGACGGAATGGAAATCGCAAAACAATTGTACGAAAACAATATAACTCCTGGCCAATTTGTATATGAATTACTAAAAAAGGGCAAAAAGCTAATTCCCGACTTCTATCGTTCTGATTTACAAAATGAATTAAATAAAATCTGGAGTTTTCAAAAACAATTTCACAATGAAATACTTTCAGATGATTTTAAGAAAAACCTTGAAAACAAAGGGAAGAAAGTAACAACGCAAATTTTCTTTGCTAAATACCAAATAGACACAATAGAAAACAAAGGCAATCGCGACGAAAAGAAATTAAACTTATATAAATTACGTTCATTCGCGCTAAATACAGAACTCTCAAAAGAAGAATTAGCAACTGTAATAAGCGAAGTAAATAGCGACCTTAACTCATCAAGTGGATATTTAGGGGCTATAAGTGATCGGAGTAAAGAATTATATTTTAATGAAATTACAGTTGGTCAATATCTCAACAAACAAATTGCAGAAAATTCAAATGTTAGATTAAAAGGCCAAGTGTTTTACCGCCAAGATTATTTAGATGAATTTCATGTAATATGGGAAGAACAAGCTAAGCATCATTCTGTTTTAAATCCCGAATTAAAAAATGAAATCAGAGATATCATCATCTTCTACCAACGTAAATTAAAATCACAAAAAGGACTAATCAGTTTCTGTGAATTTGAAAGCAAAAAAGTAGAATTTGTAATAGATGGTAAAAAGAAAATCAAAACAATAGGCACAAAAGTTTGTCCGAAATCTTCTCCCCTATTTCAAGAATTCAAAATATGGCAAATACTAAACAACATAGAGGTTAGCCATAAAACAATCAAAGAAAAAAGAACACTTGAGTTAGAAGAAAAGCAGCGGCTTTTCAACGAACTCAGCATAAATGAAAAACTATCAAAAAATGCTGTTTTAAAACTGTTGTTTGCTAAACCAACTGAATTAGACTTAAACTTCAAAGAAAATACTGAAGGAAACAGAACCAATGCTTCACTTTTTGAAGCCTACAAGAAAATAGCGATTATTTCTGGGCATGAAATAGATTTTTCTTCGATGAATGAAGATGAAACAATTTCAAGCTTAAAAGGAATTTTTGATACTCTTGGAATTAACACTTCTATTTTAAAATTCGATTCGTCAGTAGAAGGGAAAGATTTCGAAAACCAAGATCAATATCGATTGTGGCATTTACTCTATTCTTATGAAGAAGATAATTCTGCAACAGGAAATGAAAGACTTATTTCTTTGTTAAAAAGTAAATTCGGCTTTGAAAAAGAATACGCACAAATACTTTCTAATGTAATCTTCCAAGATGATTACTCAAGTCTAAGTAGCAAAGCAATCAAGAAAATTCTTCCTCATTTAAAGGATGGAGTAAGATATGATGAAGCATGTGTTCTTGCTGAATACAGCCACTCAAAATCATTAACCAAAGAGCAAAAAGAACAACGGGAGCTAAAAGCTAAGATGGAAATTCTACCTAAAAACAGTTTAAGAAATCCCGTGGTAGAAAAAATTCTCAATCAAATGATTAATGTGGTTAATACTGCCATTGATGAATTTGGTAAGCCTGATGAAATAAGAATTGAATTGGCTAGAGAATTAAAGAAAAGCGCAAAAGAGCGCGAACAATTAACAAAAAGCATTAATTCAGCCAAAGATGATCACGAGAAATTCAGAAAAATATTACAAAACGAATTTAATCTTACTTATGTAAGTCGCAACGACATCATACGTTATAAGCTTTATAAAGAATTAGAAACACGAGGATATAAAACCTTATACTCCAATACTTATATTTCACCCGACAACTTATTTTCAAAAGAATTTGATATTGAACACATCATTCCTCAATCAAGATTATTTGATGATTCTTTTTCGAATAAAACTTTGGAATTACGTTCAATAAATATTGAAAAATCTAATGAAACTTCTTACGATTATGTGAAACAAAAATTTGGCGACGAAAGTTTATCCACATTTGAATCTAATGTGGAAGAACTATTTGAAAACGGAAAAATCAGCAAAACAAAACGCAACAAGCTTTTAATGAAAGGAAGTGCAATTCCAGAAGACTTCATTAATCGTGACCTTGGCAACACGCAATACATTGCTAAGAAGGCAAAAGAAATGTTGGAAGAAGTTTTTAGAGAAGTTACTACTACAACAGGAAGTATTACCAGTAGATTAAGAGAAGATTGGCAGCTGGTTGATGTACTTCAAGAATTAAACTGGAAAAAGTATGAAGCACTAGGTTTAACTTATTATGATTCCAACCGCGAGGGCAAACAGTTGCCTCGAATAAAAGACTGGACTAAAAGAAATGATCATCGCCATCACGCCATGGATGCCTTAACTGTTGCTTTCACCAAACGCAATCATGTTCAATACCTCAACAACCTAAATGCACGAAGTGACAAATCGGGAAGCATCTATGGAATTGAACAAAAAGAACTTTATCGCGACGATAAAAACAAACTTCGCTTCCTCCCTCCTATACCTTTAAATGATTTTAGAAACGAAGCAAAAAAGCATTTAGAAAACACCTTGATTTCGTTTAAAGCGAAAAATAAAGTGACCACTCAAAACAAAAACAAATTCAAATCCTCTAAAGGAGAACAAACTAAAATAGAGTTAACACCTAGAGGACAACTACATCTAGAAACTGTTTATGGCAGCATAAAACAATATGCAACAGAAGTAGTGAAAGTAGGTGGAAGCTTTAATATTGAAACAATAAACAAGGTCTCCAAAAAACATTATCGCAATGCATTATTAAAACGACTTCAAGAATTTAATAATGACCCAAAGAAAGCGTTTACAGCTAAAAATAGTTTAGATAAAAATCCTTTGTTTGTTGATGAAATGCAATTATACAAAGTTCCAGAAAAAGTGAAATTGGTTTGGCAAGAAACTGTTTATACCATTAGAAAAGAAATAAATCCTGATTTGAAAATTGACAAGGTTATCGACCCTAAAATCAAACTGATTTTAGAAGCTAGGTTAAAAGAATTTAAGAACGACCCTAAAAAAGCTTTTATCAATTTAGATGAAAACCCTATTTGGTTGAATAAAGAGAAAGGGATAAACATAAGAC
>ENA-UPTJ01001591-UPTJ01001591.1-marine-metagenome-genome-assembly--contig:-NODE-1591-length-11905-cov-4.557890_pt1 | contig 11905 bp, 9 predicted proteins | sample MGYA00238168_ERZ767080 | MGnify/ENA primary metagenome ERZ767080 (study PRJEB28935, sample SAMN06266237) | marine metagenome | isolation source: Columbia River Estuary | place: USA:Columbia River Estuary... | reverse complement strand
TCAAGCGCGACCCAGTTTTGAGAGGCGAAGAAACCCTCGAACTTACCGTAGACAACCTCGTTCAACAAAATTACATTCAAACGCATCTGCTTACATTCAAAGAATTCATGCGCAAGCAGCTGAGTAACTACTATCTAGATATCGTTTTGGTGCAAGCTGCCGCCGATGAAGAAGAGGTTAAATTTTTGACCGGCAAAGACAAATTTGCTGCACTAGCGCGGAAAAACCCGAACCTGCATACGCTCAAAAATCGTTTCAATCTAGATATTGATTACTGATGCGAGCCAAATGGAAATTTGCGGTCCCCAACCCACTTCTCGAAAAAGAAGCCCAACAATTTTTGCAGCAATGGGAAACAAATGCTGTTTTTCAAATCAAGAGCTCCGGAACGACCGGCAGTCCGCAAACATGCAGTTTTCAAAAACAACAACTACTCACATCGGCCACTGCGAGTATAGCGGCATTTGGCCTAAACCAAAACACCCGTGCGCTCTTGTGCTTACCCATGAGCAGCGTTGGCGCAAAAATGCTCATGGCGCGTGCACTTGTTGCTGACTTTGAATTATTTTTTCAAGAGCCCAGTTCTCGGCCACTTCAAAACCTCGGCCAATCCATCGATTTTATTGCAATGGTACCCACACAATTGCAACAAAGCCTACTTCACGACCTCGAGCAGCTCAAACGCATCCCCAAAATTTTAGTGGGTGGTGGCGAGCTCACACCGGCGCTGAAAGCTGCGTGTCGTGAGGCTGAGCTTCAGGTTTGGCAAAGCTACGGCATGACCGAAACGCTTTCTCATGTGGCCCTCCAACAAATTAGCCCCACTGAAGCTGCGCATTACAGCGCCCTGCCCGGCATTCAATTTTCAACAAAAAATGACTGTTTGGTAATCCACTACCCACAAATGCAAACTCAGGCATTTTATACCAAAGACCTTGTTGCCCTGCACAGCGCTACCTCCTTTACGTGGTTAGGCAGAGCCGACAACGCCATTAATTCCGGCGGATTCAAAATCATTCCGGAACTCCTGGAGCAAAAACTCGCTGGTCACTTTCAAAATCCGTTCTTTACAACTGGTGTTACCGATGAAAAATGGGGGCAAGTGGTCGGGATCATTTTTGAAGGTGAAGTTATTAAGGACTACCTTCATTTTGACGGACTCGGACTCTCCAGCGCAGAAATACCCAAAAAATACGCCTGTATTCAGGTTTTCAAGCGTACCAGTACCCACAAAATTCAACGCAAAGAAATCCTTCAATCTTTGAGCAATGCCGACTGGAAACCCTTATAAGATACTTGGCGTTGAACCGAATGCAAGTCCTGAAGCCATCAGGAAGGCTTACCGCGCTTTGGTGAAAAAATACCACCCAGACAAAAACCCGAATCAAGCAGCAGCTGCCAAATTCCTTGAAATACAAGCAGCCTACGAACAAATCACCAATGGCGAGGCCGCGCTTCAGCCAGAAGCAGTAGAACAAAAATACCGCGCCACCCAACAACAATACGACCAAGACCTCGAGGCTTATAAGCAACAAAGAGCCGCAGCCCGCGAAAAACTCCGCCAGCAAAAACTCAAAGAAGAAGCTTACAAAATAAACTACCTTCAACAACTGAAAAGTGGGAAAATTAGACTTTGGCACAACGCTGCTGCCTATTTGGGTCTGCTGCTCTTTTTTGTCGTTTGGCTAGACTACTTCTTGCCTTCCAAACAAGAACCCCTCCAAGCACATGCCTATGGTATTCACGCCTATGGCAGCGTAGACGGCCACATGGTTCAACTTTTCAAAAGCACGGACGGCCGGGCTTTTTGGGTCAGTGACTACCTCAGCCAAAATTTACCAAAAGTCCAAGGATTAAGCGCAATAGAAACACCTTGGCTGCACCAAGTCAAAGCGTTGCGTTTCAACGATGGCTTGTACGAGCTCACCACACCAATTCATTTCAGTTTTTATTGGGCCCAAATTTGGGTGAGTTTACTCTTTCTGGTTCCTTTTCTGAGCTGGCATTTTGCGAGTGCCGACATTATTTTTGTAGCGGGTTCTTTTGTGTCGCGATATGCCATTTTAGCGCTCATGATCTGGTTTTTAATGAGTGAAAACCGCTACCTTCACCTTCTGAGTTTAGGCCAATTATGAGTACCAAAAAAGAAAAAGCAAAGTTTGTCGTAGAAGCGCTAGAAACGCTTTATCCAGAAACACCTATTCCGCTAGACCACAAAGATCCTTACACCCTATTGATTGCAGTTTTACTTTCTGCGCAGTGTACCGATGCGCGCGTCAATACCGTTACACCTCACTTATTTGCCCTTGCCGACAACCCGTTCGACATGGCGCAGCAACCTGTCGAGCGCATTCAAGAAATCATTAGGCCTTGCGGGCTTTCTCCCAAAAAGCTGCTGCTATTTCCACGCTATCTCAAATACTGATCGATAAATATCAAGGCGAGGTGCCAAAAAGTTACGAAGCACTAGAAGCCCTACCTGGTGTAGGACACAAAACGGCCTCGGTAGTGATGTCGCAAGCTTTTGGTTTTGCAGCCTTTCCAGTCGATACGCATATTCATCGTTTATTGACGCGCTGGGGCCTTACAAGCGGCAAAAACGTCGAGCAAACTGAAAGCGATGCCAAAAGCCTTTTTGCTGAACATACTTGGAACAAACTCCACCTCCAAATCATTTTTTATGGGCGCGAATACTCGCCTGCTCGTTCACCCAAACGCGACAAAGACTTCATTACCCAAGCAATTGGCACGGCCAAAGCGCGCAAAGAACTTTGTTGATTTCAACAATTGTTGATAAACCTCCTTCACAACTTTTTTATAACTAAGGGTCTGTAGTTTTTCGTTGTCAAGTCGCCTTTGCCTATATTTGTTCAATGGACGCACCTGATAACAACCGCAAACCAATTGCACGCATCAAAAACCAAGCACAAGCGTTTGGTGAAATCGGTCGCGTACCACCTCAAGCAATTGATATTGAACAAGTTGTACTTGGCGCCATGATGCTCGAAAGCAAAGCCATCAACGACACTATTGATATCCTTTCAGAAAAAACCTTTTACGACCCACGTTACCAATATATTTTCAAAACCATTCGTGGACTTTTTGCTGCAACCAACCCCATTGACCTCGTAACCGTTACGACCCATTTACAAAAAAGTGGCGAACTCGAACTTGCAGGCGGTGCGGGCTATGTGAGCTCTCTAACCACAAGGGTAGCAAGTGCGGCTCACGTGCAACACCACGCACGCATTCTAGCCGAAAAATTCATCAAAAGAGAACTTATTAACGTGAGTTCGAAGATCATCCGCGATGCCTACGACGACACCCGCGACGTCTTTGACCTGCTCAACGACGCCGAATCAGACCTCTTCAGTATTGCAGAAAACAACATGTCGAAGCAAGTGGGCTCGATGTCATATATTGTACAAGAAGCCATCCACGAGATCGAACTCGCTTCCAAAAACACCGATGGTGTTTCGGGTATCCCTACCGGCTTCCACGACCTCGACAAAGTAACGTCGGGTTGGCAGCGCTCAGACATGATTGTACTTGCCGCTCGCCCAGGGATGGGTAAAACCGCATTTGTACTTTCCATGGCGCGCAATACCGCCGTAGATTACGGCAGAGGCGTTGCGGTCTTCTCGCTCGAGATGTCCTCGGTGCAGCTGGTGAAGCGTCTTATTGCGAGTGAATCTAGGCTTTCTGCTGAAAAACTACGCAAAGGCGACCTCAAGGAACACGAATTCCAACAACTCCACAGCCGCATTGGCAAACTTGCCGAAGCACCTATTTTCATAGACGACACCCCAGGTATCAATATTTTTGACTTCCGAGCGAAGTGTCGCCGTTTAAAAGCCCAACACAACATCGACCTCATCATCATTGACTACCTTCAATTGATGAGTGCCAAAGATTCAAAAAGTGGCGGTAACCGCGAGCAAGAAATCTCAACCATTTCGCGTTCCATCAAAGAAATCGCCAAAGAGTTGAACGTTCCTATTATTGCACTTTCTCAGTTGAGTCGTTCAGTAGAAACCAGAGGCGGAGACAAACGACCAATGCTGTCCGACTTACGTGAATCCGGAGCCATTGAGCAAGATGCCGATATCGTTTCCTTTATTTACCGGCCCGAATACTACGACCTCACCCAAGATGCCGACGGAAATTCTACTTTAGGTATGGGCGAGATCATCATTGCCAAGCACCGAAATGGCGCCCTCAAAAATGTAAGGCTGCGTTTTGTTCCTGAATTTGCACGTTTTGAAAACCTCGATGAAGTAGAAGCACTAGATCTACCTGGCACCACAAATGCTGGACTCAATCAATTTAACCAAGAATTCTCGACCTACACCATCAAAAGCAAGATGGACGAAAGCAGCGAAGACATTTTCAGCAAAGACAACGCCGATGAAGATCCGTTCTAGCCTTCTATTTGTATTTTTTGCGTTGAGTATAAGTTTTCAAAGTTGGTCTAGTCAAATCCTAGTGCCAATGGACGACTCCCAACGCGACCACCTAAAAGCCTACGGCTTGGCCTACTGGACCCTCGAAAATCAAATCACCATTGAGTGGCTGCTCAATTACAGAGGTGGTAGCTTTCTGATTCCGCACCTGCAGCGCATTGAAGAAGAATTATTACTACGCAATATCAGCTACCAAATTTTGGCCGATGGTCAGGTCAACAAAATCAAAAGTGAAATCGCCGACCCCGAGGTGAACATGGAAGTTGTGCAGCTCGAAAAAGCGCCCAAAATAGCCGTCTATACACCCCCCAACAAACTTCCCTGGGACGACGCCGTTACACTGGTGCTGACCTACGCCGAAATCAAATACGACAAAATCTACGACTCCGCAATTGTCAATGGCATTCTACCTAAATACGACTGGCTGCACCTTCACCACGAAGACTTCACCGGGCAATACGGTAAATTCTATAGCTCGGCACGCATGCAAAGTTGGTATCAGCAAGAAGTTCAACGTTCAGAAGCAGCTGCCGCCAAATTAGGCTTTGCCTCTACGGCGGCACTCAAACGCGCGGTCGCTTTGAACATCCGAAATTTCGTCATTGGTGGTGGCTTTTTGTTTACCATGTGTTCCGGCACCGATTCTTTTGATATTGCGTTGGCTGCTCAAAACGTAGACATCCAAGAAGCTATCTTTGACGGCACACCCTCCGATCCCAGCGCACAAAGTAAACTCGACTTCGGCCAAACCTTTGCTTTTGAAGATTTTCACATCATCAAAGACCCAATGGTGTACGAATACAGCGACATCGACGGCACAGATCTGCGCACCCAACGCCAAATCACCGAAAAAACCGACCAATTTACACTCTTTGATTTCTCCGCCAAATGGGATGTCGTCCCCACCATGCTCACACAGTGTCACGTAGACGTCATCAATGGCTTTATGGGACAAACGACCGACTTTCACAAAGAATTCATCAAGTCTAACGTGCTTATCTTGGGCGAAAACAAAGCGGCCAACACCGCCAAATATGTGCATGGCGAATTTGGCCAAGGTACCTGGACTTTCTACGGAGGTCATGACCCCGAAGACTACCAACACCTCGTTGGCGACCCACCAACCGACCTCAACTTACACCCTAACTCACCGGGTTACCGCCTCATTTTGAACAACATATTGTTTCCTGCTGCCAAAAAACAAAAACGCAAAACATAGTTTTTAGCAAATCGCATTCTTTTTCGCGTTTTTTTACTTAAACTTGCATCGAATTTCCAATCGCCCATTTCAGGGCCAGCTCCAAATTCAGCTTATAACTTACCATTGATGGATTTAAAGACCTTAGAGAGTAAAAATCTCGGACCTACGTGTCATTGCACAAAGCCTTGGCATAGACGCCGGCAGTCTCAAAAAAAACGAACTCATTACCGCAATTACTGGTAAAAACAGCCCAGCGCCGGTTGAAAAAGCAGCATCCGTAACTGAAGCAGCGCCTGTTGCAACAGCAGATGCTCAACCTGAAGTGCGCAAACGTGGTCGTAAACCCAGAATTGTCGTCAACGATGAAACACCCGCTGTTGAAGAAGTTGCTCCAGTTTTGGATACGCCAGTTCTCAAAGAAGAAAAACGAGAAGGGCAAATTCAACAGCGAAAGCCACAACATCAGCACCAAAATCAACAACAAGGCCAACGTTTTGAGAATCGCAATCCGAACCAAAACCAAAATCCAAATCAACGCCAGCAGCGTCAGCCAAACGAAAACCAAGAAGAAGCGCTCAAAGAGGAAAACTTTGACCTCGTTGGCATCGTTTCTGCAGAGGGTGTTTTGGAAGTAATTCAAGATGGCTACGGTTTCTTGCGTTCCTCAGACTACAACTATTTGCCCTCACCAGACGACATCTATGTTTCTCAAAATCAAATCAAACTCTTTGGTCTAAAAACCGGAGATACCGTTAAGGGCACCATTCGCCCACCAAGAGAAGGTGAAAAATTCTTTCCGCTCGTCAAAGTAGAATCTATCAACGGCCGCGACCCCTCATATATCCGAGACCGCGTTCCTTTTCAATACCTTACACCGCTTTTCCCGTCAGAAAAGTTCAAACTGACCGGTCACGCCCAAGAAACACTCTCCACAAGAGTCATGGATCTTTTTGCGCCTATCGGTAAAGGACAGCGCGGCATGATTGTCGCTCAACCAAAGACGGGTAAAACCATGCTACTCAAAGATGTAGCCAATGCTATTGCCGCCAATCACCCTGAAACCTATCTGATTGTATTGCTCATTGACGAGCGCCCAGAAGAGGTGACCGACATGGCGCGTTCTGTCAAAGCAGAAGTCATTGCCTCTACTTTTGACGAACCAGCAGATCGCCATGTAAAAGTGGCCAACATGGTGCTCGAAAAAGCAAAACGCATGGTAGAATGCGGACACGACGTCTGTATCTTACTCGATTCCATTACGCGTTTGGCCCGTGCCTACAACACCGTTTCGCCTGCTTCAGGCAAGGTGCTTTCTGGTGGTGTCGATGCCAATGCCTTGCACAAACCAAAAAGATTCTTTGGCTCAGCGCGCAAAATCGAAAACGGAGGTTCTCTCTCTATTCTCGCCACTGCACTTACCGAAACAGGTTCTAAAATGGACGAAGTCATCTTTGAAGAGTTCAAAGGTACCGGCAACATGGAACTCCAACTCGACCGTAAAATTTCTAACCGACGCATCTACCCTGCCATTGACATTACGGCATCCGGTACACGTCGCGAAGACTTACTTGTCGGTAAAGACGTCTTACAACGCGTTTGGCTCCTGCGCAAGTTTATTGCAGACATGAACCCCGTTGAAGCCATGGAATTCATGAAATCACATATGGAAAACACACTCTCTAACGAAGAGTTTTTAGTTTCAATGAATAGCTAATGAAAAAAGGTTGGCTTTACGGCTTGGTTTTTAGCGGTCTTTGGATTGCGCTCAAAATGCTTGCTTTTTGGCTCAATTGGCGCCTAGATGAAATCCAAATATTCGTCTTGCTCAATATGGCTTTCTTGACCAGCGCAATCGCGTTGTTCATGTACCGCAAAAAAAGAACCAACACCGAAGAGAGTAACATCCTAACCGACATCAAAGCTGGCCTCACCGTAGGCCTTCCCTACACCCTTTTAGTGAGTTTCTTTTTGTTTTTTTATTACAAAGACATCTATCCAGAGTTCAATGCAAACAAAAGAGCTGCGTATGAACGCAAAATGGATAGCCCAGCAGAGATTGCTGCAATTCGCAAAGGCAACAGCGCGCTAGAAAACAAAAGCGATGCAGAAATAGTAGCCATGGCGCGTCAAAATACCGCCATGATGTACGACCCACAATTTACTTTGAGCGTCAGTTTATTGGCCCTTTTGGTTTACGGAACACTCAATAGCCTGCTCATTGCGGTTATTTACCGTAGGGTTGTTTTTAGAGACTAGCTTTTAGGCATTTAAAGACGCGCACAGCTTTTGCCCGAGTGCGTCGTAGTCAATTCCATCAAAGTTACCACTAGACATCATGAGCAGCACTTTATGGTGCCAATCTTGCGCTTCAATAAAAGCCAATACATCTTGGGTTTGCGTACAAATCTGAACGCCTCCGCCAAAACCTGCTTTCACTTCTTCTGGATCGAGTGCTGGTAATTTTTTGTGCGCGACAACTTCAGGACTGAAATAAACGAGCGCGTGGTCGGCGGCATCCATTGCACCATTATATTGCGGTAAAAAAGCCTTTTGCAAAGAACTAAAAGTGTGGAGCTCCATACAGGCAATGACTTCTCGGTCGGGATATTGTTTTTTGACAGCTGCAGTTGTTGCTTTGAGTTTAGACGGTGAATGCGCAAAATCTTTGTAAAGCACGAAACTACCCTCTGAAACCACTTTCTGCAAACGCTTACCCGCACCTGTAAAATCGGACATTGCATTTAAGAAGGAAGCGGCGTTGATGCCCATTTGCGTAGCCACATACATGGCGCCCATTAGATTTTGGAGGTTGTGTGCACCAAAAACTTGCAATTGATATTGTTGTCCGTCAAAAGTGAGTAAGGTACCGTTTGCTTTCGGTTCAAAAATTGGCGTCAGATAAGGAAGCAAGGAAATCGTTGTAGCGTTTTCAGCAAGTCGCTGAATTTCTAAATCTTCTTGATTATAAACCAAAGACCCGTTAGGTTCAATGAGTGAAACAAATGTTTCAAATTGGGAGACATAATTTTCAAAAGTCGGAAACACGTTGATGTGATCCCAGGCAATGCCTGAAAGCAAAGCAATATGTGGTCTGTACAAATGAAATTTAGGACGGCGGTCTATGGGTGAGCTCAGGTATTCATCCCCTTCCAAAATCATATACTTGGCTTCTTGCGTGAGTTTGACCATGCAATCATAGCCCTCTAGCTGTGCACCAACCATGTAATCTACATCTAGACCGATTTTAGCTACCGCATGTAGCAACATGGAAGTAATGGTGGTTTTGCCATGGCTTCCGCCAATGACGACACGGATTTTGTCTTTGCTTTGCTCGTAGAGGTATTCCGGATAACTATAGATTGGAAGACCCATTTCTTTGGCTGCCAAGAGTTCAGGATTATCGGCTCTGGCGTGCATACCAAGTATAACTGCGGTGAGGCCTTTATGAATGCGTGCAGCATCCCAACCGAGTTCGAGCGGTAAAATTCCCTGCTTTTTTAAGCGGGTAAGGGAAGGTTCAAAGATTTCGTCATCTGACCCCGTTACCTCCATTCCTTTTCTAGAAAGCGCTATAGCGAGATTGTGCATCGCGCTGCCGCCAATGGCAATAAAATGTACTTGCATTCTTCTTATTTTTTCAAAACGTTGGCACCGGTAGAATCATTGAACCATACATATTCTGTGCTTACCTGTCCGTCTCTTGTAAAATAAGTTTTGCCATTTTCATCGGTTGTTTGCTCATAAACCACGCCGTATCCGTTGGGGTCCACGACAACTCTTCGAATAATTACTTTGGTAACATACCCTTCTTTGTTCTTGATTTGATACGTCTTTTCGGTCATGGTGTTCACAGGAAACAACACGCCGTTTTCATCGCGCAAATAGTTGGGGGTCGTTTTGAGTTGTACAGTAGAAGCTGCGGTTTGCTGAATTTTCTCGTATTGTGCTTGGCCGCCAACCGTAGCCACTTCTAGCTCTTGTTGTTTGGTATAGGCAACGTCTTGCGCTCGCGCATTGAGTTCATTCATGTTTTGCTCGGCTTTCGCTGGCTCTTTTTGGGCCTGAAGCTCTAGACCATTCTGAAACTCATTGAGTCGTTTGAGTTCGTATTCTTGACGACTATCTGCGGCTTTGGCTGTGGTTTGATCTTGGTGATCTTTGGCGTCTTTCCAGGCGTTGAGGTTGTCGCTGTTTTCTTGCTGACGAACCGCAGCACTTGCTTCTCGGTTTTGAACAGCAACCTCGTGTTCTTGTGTTTGTTGGGCCTTATCGGCTTGCAAAGTATTTTGGGTGGTGTTGCTTTGACGTGTTGCTAAATCGCGTTGAGAACGTGTCATTTCCAGTTGAGACATGGTTTCAAAGGAACCGATTTGGGCATTTTGTTGTGAAAAATAATTCTGGTACTCCACCTCTGTTCTGATCTGTTGTTGGGTGCGGTAAGGTTGCTCTTGCTTGGTCTCTCGGTTGATTTGTAGGTCGTTGAAAACCATTGAGTTTTCGCCACTCACCGCCTCGCCAGGCGCTGCGAGTCGGATGCCCGCAGGTTCAACCGGAACGTCGGGCCTCACCTTAGCTACCTGAACGGGCTTCAAGATCTCGCGGAGCGAATCGATGCTTTTTTGAAGCGCTGGTAGTTCGGTTGGCTTCAAGTGTTGTTGTTGAGCCTGCCCCACTGTATGAACTTTTTCTAGCGCTTTGAAAGCAGCTGCGTTGTCTTTTGCTTTGACCAACAAGTAAGCCTCTTTACGGTCCTTGTAGTAAGTCTCCATGATGGTGATCTTTTCCTTTAAGGCAATGACTTCAGGCTCGTTTTGACGGCTTTTCATCGGATCAGAGTTCAGAATAGATTTGGCAGTACCGTAAAATTGCGGCCCTTTATTGAAATTTTCATTGGCTTTGGCCAACTGATTTTGATACACCTGAGACATCGAGTTGATCCCCTCGGTAACGCGTTTCATGCCCGCCTGCAATTCTTTTGAATAGGTATCGATCAGGGTTTGCTTGTGAAAGAGTGCAATTTGCTGATCTGCTTTTTTGTAGGTCTCCAGCGCGAGATCGTATTTCTTTTGAACAAATTGATCATTGGCCAACTTCATCGTTTTTTTGAGTTCAGCTTCGTTTTGAATATCGAACTTGAGGTCTTTGAGTGCCGCTAATTGGACATTGACGGTTTCTTTTTCGGTAGGCTTGATTTGTTGGGCCTCTTTGTATTTGTTCTCTGCTTCGTCGTATTTCTTGGCCGTCACTAAAGCTGCGGCTGTTTTCATGGCATTTTGAAACGCTTGGGTCTTGGCCTGTGCGTCGTTGGCTTCAGTGATGCGTTTATTGATCAAATTCAGTTCTTGAACAACAAGTGGATTATTTGGAATCAGGGCATCGGCTTCTTTTGCTTTTGAACTGGCTAATTTGAGGTCGTTGGCCTCTCTTGCAGCAATAGCTTCATTTAACAATGCCTTCTGACGCGCTTCGTCTTGACTGCGTTTGAGCGCTGCAGCTTGCGCTGTAGTAATTTGCGTTTTCTTTTGGGTAGCTAGAGAGTCGTTTGGTCTGAGTACCAAAATAGAATCGAGGTAGATCAGGGCTAAATCTTGATTTTGAGCTGCCGTACTTTTATTGGCAGCTAGTAGTAGGCGGTTGTAGTTTTTTTGATCTTTTGCGTATTGATAAGCAGCACGTGCTTTTTGATCGGCTTCGGTTTTGAGCAACGGTACTTGTACCAATGCCCCTGAAGTCCAAACAAATTTATCTGTGATTTGATTTTTTGAAAAGCTGAGATCGACGTCTGGTCGGAGTTCGTAAAGCTCACAGTTGAGGTCTCGGATCAATTGCAAACCATTTGCAGTATTTTTTTGACCTTGCAGCGTGGTGAGGTCAAAAAGGATGAATTTGGTCTGGTAACCACCTTTCGATAAGCGAAGTTGTAGTGGTGTTCCTTGCGAAATTTTAGCGGAGGCGTAAAAATTGCCGTTTTGGTCGCTGAGTACTTTAGTGAGTACGGCATCTTGTTGCATGATATCGATCGCTACACCAAAAATCGTTTGGTTGTCGAGCAAATTTCGGGTGCTACCTTCCATCACAACTAGAAAATCGCGCTGAGCAACAGACGCGAAAGGCAATAAGAGCAATACAAAGATGAAGAATCTTGTCATGTCAATCAGGGTTTGTCAAATGACCATTTCAACGCAAATTGGTACATTTGTTTCAAACACAAATTTGCTAAAAATCAACGAGTAAAAAAAAT
>ENA-UPTJ01001586-UPTJ01001586.1-marine-metagenome-genome-assembly--contig:-NODE-1586-length-11920-cov-4.462790_pt1 | contig 11920 bp, 8 predicted proteins | sample MGYA00238168_ERZ767080 | MGnify/ENA primary metagenome ERZ767080 (study PRJEB28935, sample SAMN06266237) | marine metagenome | isolation source: Columbia River Estuary | place: USA:Columbia River Estuary... | reverse complement strand
TACAGAAAAGTAGTAGAACGTATAGAGCAAGAACAAGAAAAAATTAAAGAAGAACAAGAAAAAAATAAAGTAGCATCTAAAAAAAATAGAAAAAAAGTTAAGCCTGTAAAATAGTTGTTAAGTATTTTTCCTTTTTTTGAAAAACAAAAGACATTTCCAATTTAATTTTAGAAGTGTCGTAATCATATGTTGCGTGAGATGCTGCTGCCGTATTTTGAGTTATTTTTCTTTTTCTGTTTACCATCTTAGCAACCAACCAATCTAGCCGCCAAGCTATAGCTGTTACTGTTTTTGTTGCTTTTATAAACGGACCTTTTACGTGAAGTACATTAGCAATAAATGTTAATAGGTTTTTGTTTGCAATATTTTCACCCACAAGAATAAATCGTTCGCTATTTATTGTGCTTTTCATGAGAAGCATCATGCAATGCGTTACATCTTCAACAGCTACAATTCCAAGAGTTCCATTGGTGTAAAATGCCATTCCTTTTTTTACCAATTGTACAATTGCATCACTACCTCTTTTTGGAAAGCCATAGCCAAATATCACACCCGGATTTACAATTACGACCTCTAATCCTTCTTGTTGACCACGCCAAACTTCCATTTCTGCGCCATATTTTGTAATGGCATAATCGCTATGCAATTCTTCAGGATTCCATTCGCTTTGTTCATTAATGGTAACTTCATGATCTTTTGGGCTTCCTAAAGCAGCAATAGAACTTACGTGACATAGTTTTTTTATTCCAAAAGCAATACAGCAATTTACAACATTTGCTGTTCCTTCTATATTAATTTTTCTAAGTGCTGCTTCATCACTTGGATCAAACGAAATCAAAGCAGCACAATGATACACGTGAGTTACATGCTCAAAAGCAATTTCTAAAGTTGGAATATCGGTTATGTCTCCTTTTACCCAATTGATCTTATCAAACAAAACAGTTTGATTTTTAAAAGCAAAAACATTTTTTACCTTTTCTATCTGTTCTTTAGAACGATACAGTGCTTTTACTGCCTCATTTTCTTGAAGAAGTTGCACTAATAAATGAGAACCAACTAAACCTGTTGCGCCTGTAACTAAAATCATCTTGTAAAAATAGCAAATCTTTTGATTACAGATGGATGCTTGTCGATTTATGATTGCAGAATTTCAAAACTTTATCACTTTTGACTTGAAGACTTTGCCACTTTAAGACTAAAAACTATCTTTGTTTAAATTTATAGTAAAAAATGAAAAATTTAGTTGAAGAATTACGTTGGAGAGGGCTTATTCATGATATGATGCCAGGTACTGAAGAGCAATTGCTAAAAGAACCAACAGCAGTTTATATTGGTTTTGACCCAACTTCTGATTCCTTACATATTGGTAGTCTAGTGCCTATTTTATTATTGAAGCATTTAAGAAATTTTGGCCACAGACCAATTGCATTAGTTGGTGGTGCAACGGGTATGATAGGCGATCCTTCCGGAAAATCTAATGAAAGAAATTTATTAGACGAAATTACTTTACATCATAATGTAGAAGGAATTAAAAGTGTTTTATCTCGATTTTTAGATTTTGATGCCAAAGATGCTCAAGCGCCAATTTTAGTTAATAATTACGATTGGATGAAAGAATTTTCATTCATTAATTTTGTTCGCGATGTAGGAAAGCGAATCACAGTTAATTACATGATGGCTAAAGACTCTGTAAAGAAAAGAATTGAAGGAGAAGGGGAAGGAATGAGTTTTACCGAGTTTACTTATCAATTGATACAGGGTTATGACTTTTACCACTTAAATAAAGAATACAATTGTTTGTTGCAAATGGGAGGAAGTGATCAATGGGGAAATATTACTACCGGAACAGAATTGGTTCGAAGAATGAATGTTGGAAACGAAGAGCGTTCAAAAGCATTCGCAATGACATGTCCGTTAATTACAAAAGCCGATGGTTCTAAATTTGGAAAATCGGAAGGTGGAAACGTTTGGCTCTCTGCAGACAAAACATCACCCTATAAATTTTACCAGTTTTGGTTAAATACTTCAGATGCCGATGCTGAAAAATACATCAAAATTTTCACTTTTTTAGAAAAACAAACTATCGACTCCTTAATTGCAGCACACGCAGAAACTCCTCATTTGCGTTTACTTCAAAAGCGATTGGCTGAAGAAGTTACCTTGTTAGTGCATTCTGCAGCAGATTTAGAAAAGGCTAAAGCGGCTTCAAATGCTTTCTTTAGCCCAAGTATGGATGAATTGAAAAAGTTAGACGAAAAAACGTTTTTAGAAGTTTTTGATGGGGTGCCAATGGCAGAAATTTCTATCGCAGATTTAAACGCAGGTTTAGATATGATTGCAGCATTAGCAGCAAAAACTAATTTTTTAGCTTCTAATAGTGATGCGCGTAGAGAATTAAAACAAAATGCTATTTCTTTAAATAAAGAAAAAGTAGGGGAAGATAAAATGATTTCGAAAGCAGATTTAATCAACAACCAATTTTTGTTGTTGCAAAAAGGAAAGAAAAATTATTATGTAATTAAGGTTAAATAACCATCAGGTTACAACCCCGAATATCAGAATGATCAAAACGTCCCAACACTTCGAAAGAATGGTTGGGATATTTTTTTCCCAAATCTTGCGTAGCAATAAACGAACACGAATTAATATTGGCCAAATCTATCACATTAATACCGCCCGTTTTTCCTTCGGAAACGTAAGTTAAGGCATCTTCAGTATCACGAATAAGAATTTGCATCCAAGGCACACATTCAAAAACGCCATCGCCTAATGAATACGCTTGCGAAAGTAACTCCGTCATGCCATATTCGGAATGAATTTTAGAAACGCCAAATCCATTGCTCAAAATAGTGTGCAATTCTTCGCGAATCATTTCTTTGCGTTTGCCTTTCATGCCGCCAGTTTCCATAACAATGAGGTTACCCCCTAACTTTCGAAGTGGGAAGGAAGTTGCTTGTGCAACTTCAATTAAATCCAATAAAGCATAAGTTACTCCAAGAAGTATCACATTTTGATTTTCATTGTTTAGCTTTTGCAATTTCTCTAAAAGCGCATCATAATTGTTGAGGTAAAATCCAGAATCTGAATGATTACTGCTTTCAATTAAATCTTCAACCATGTAAATTAACGAAGAACCGTCGCGCTCTAAATAAGAAGGAAGTAAAGCCAAAACACAGTAGTCTTCAATGTTTCCATAAAATTCTGAAAAACCCAAACGATAACTTTCTTCGTACCAACTGACATCAGTTACTAAATGTTTACTTCTTATAGGCTCGTTTGAAGTTCCCCCTTCGTGGGTTAGGAGGTTTGTGGTGCCGCTACTGGTAAACGTTTGTTGAACAGGTTCAGTTGAACTAACAACAGTATGACTTTTAAAAAATTGAATGGGTAAAAATGGGATTTCTGTTACCGATTTTACATTGGTTTTGTCTTTATTTAAAAAGTTACAAAATTGTTGGTACACCAAATTGTTATCGTACTGCTGACGAAAAACTTTTAAAGTAATTTTTTCAAATTCTTTTTTAGAACTAATTTGGAAAACATCTTCATGTGAAATCATGCTGCAAAAATAGCAAACAAAATGGTCTTAAATAAAAAAGCAACAACTTTCGTTGCTGCTTTTTTATTATTTGTTATGCTGAATATAGTGCAGCGTCTAAAAATTATTGAACAACTAATTTTCTTGTAGCTGTTTTTCCTTCTTCAGTAATTTTAACCACATAAACACCAGCTGTTAATTTAGCTACGTTTACTGTGTTGTTTACTACATCAGCTTTTACAACTTCTTTACCTACTACATCAAAAATTTGAACGGACATAGTTGCATTTGCAGTAGAAGTTAAGTGTAATGTACCACCAGTAACTGGATTTGGATACATGGTTAATCCGTTGATGTTATTGTCGGTTAAACTTGCGGTTACAGGTACAACATCAGCCCAAGCTGTTCCAATTCTTAATTCATCAATTAAAATAGATGGAGTTTCTGTAGTAGAATCTTGTCTTAAGAAGAAATAAGAAATATTAACTAAATCAGTAGCGGCATGCGTATCTGTAATAGTAGTCGCAGGTTCTGCGTTTCCAACAACTGGGTTTACCCATAAACTTACAACGTCATCTGATCCAGTTGCTGCGTTAAATGCATATCCAACCACTACAAAGTAAGTTTGACCAGTTTGATAAGTAGTTGCATCAAAAGTTGTATTAGCAGCATTTGCAGTTCTAACTTCAATACCTAAGTTGAATGAAGCATCATCAATTCTTTTTGTCCATAAAGTAGCACCTAAATTAGTACTTGTTTCACCAAAACCAGCAAAATAACCACCATTTGCATCTGTAGCACCAGCCATTGTTGGAACATTTAATAAGAAAGAATAATAAACTGTACCAGCAGAAGTTGGGGTAATTGGTGAGAAACAATCAATACCTGCTCCGTCAAAACTTATAGAGTTTCCGTTAGAAGTAAGACCAGTATAAGATAAATTACCATCCGCAACTAAAATATCGTCTCCTGAGTTAGCATTTGTCCACATTTGTTCAGCTCCTAAAGCGTTTGCTACAGTGTAATCAAAACCTTCATAATAAGGTAATGGGTTAACTGGCTTACACTCTGGCGCAGTTATTGTTTTTGAAATTGAACAGCCTCCAGAAACAATTAATGTTACATTTGTTCCTTCAGCTACTCCTGTAATAATAATATCACCTGCAGCAGTTGTAGAAGGATCATCACCAGAAATTGTTCCAGTTGAAGCGGTTAGAGTATAAGCAGCGGTATTACCTCCTGTAAAAGGGATTGTGATTGTATAATTATCAAGTCCTAATGTAGTAGCATCACATGAAGTAATTTCAGCTCCTAAAGTTAAATCACATGGTGTTTCACCAAACCAAGTTGTGTATATTCTAACTCCGTCAATTGTAAGATTTTGAGAAGCAGTATGTTGTCTAAAAAAGAAACCACCAATTGTAGCGGAACCAGAACCTGAGTTAGAAACTTCAGGAGCACCAGCTGCTACTTCTGTTGCTGGAACTCCAGATGATTTTACCCACATACTATAGTTTCCTGTAGCTGTTACATCATATCTAACAATAATTAAGTATGTTGTATTGGTGTCAAAATCTGTTGCAGAATAATTAGATGTAGAAGTATTTGAAATACCGAAGTTTATTTTTCCAGAATTTGTTGAAGGTTTTACAAAGAATCTATTACCAAAAGTAGTTCCAGAAGTTGTTAAACCTACACTATAACCAGTTGCCGCATTAGCTGCATCTACATTGATTAGAAATGAATAGTAAATTGTACCACTTGTAATAGATGTGAATGTTCTTTGTACGTCTTGACCTGTTTGGTCTAATCTAGCTGCGTTACCTTCAACTGCACCAGTAATTCCTGTAACACCAGAATATCCAGCATAAGTTAAACCATTGGATGCTCCTACATCAACTGCTTCAGTTGTTCCGCCGCTAAAACCTGTCCAACCATTATCTGTCAACAAAGCATTGTCAGTATAATTAAAGTCATCAGATAAAACTTGTCCAAAAGATAAGGTACTGACTGTTATTAATAATAAAGTGTAAAGTTTTTTCATTTTTATGAATTTAAAATTAAAATGCAAATATAAATAATTTAAAAGAAACAGGTTACATTTAAGCTGTTATCTTATAATTAACTTATAGTAAATCGTTTTATTAACTAATTGACAATTAGTTTTCTAGTAGCCGTAGCGTCTCCTTCTTTTATTTTAATGATGTAGATACCAGCTTCTAATTGTCCGATATTTACTTCTTTAGATGTAATAAACGTTTCTAGGACTTTTTTACCCAATACATTAAAAATTTCTACTTTTTTGTCTAAAGAGGACTTTGTCGTTATAAAAATTTTTCCGGAGTTTACAGGGTTTGGATAAATGGTAAGCCCTTCAATTGTTGGTTCTTGAGATTTTGTTGCCACAGCAAATTTATTCTCTTGTGCCTGAAGGCCAGAAGAAAACAAAAATGATAAAAGAAAAATATAAAGGTAATTTTTTTTCATGTACAACATATAACGAAAACAAAGATAACCATTTTTTTATAACCAATACAATGCCCAATAAAAAAAATCCCTCACTAGGAGGGATTTTATTTGTTTTTTATTGTAAATATTACAATCCTGTAGTCCAGCCAGTAGTCCAAGTTGGAGCGTTTCCACTGTTACCTGCACCCGTATTAGCACCTACAGTAAGATAAGTTGTGTTTGTTCCTGCATATTCTGATTGAGTTGTAATTGAAGCTCCAAAATAAATAGGATTAAAAGTAATATCGCCATTATCAATATTTTGATTTGCTACAGGGTCTGATCCAGTTCCAGTTGCTGGTTTAATTTTTAATCCTTTTGTAAAACCATCAATATAAATGTTTTGACAATCCCAGTAACCAGCACCTTCTTTAATGTACATTCCGTGCTCAGCACCTGCTAAATTTCCTTGAAGAATTGTAAAGTTTTTTAATGTTGCATTTGTAGTTGGCATAGCAGCTCCGTTGTCTCCATTGTTTGATCCTTCAACACCAGCTTTTGCTACGTCTTTAATAAATACATTTTCAATTGTTCCAGAAAATCCATCTGCAAAATCAATTGCATCATCTTCACTATGTAATGCTACTAAATATTTTGGATTTACAGTTCCTCCAAAAAATTCAATTCCGTCATCTCCACTTTTGTAAGCTTGCACATATTCGAAAACGGTTCCAGACCCAACAGCAAATAAAGATACTCCATTGAATTCTTTATCAGCTGTAAAAGCTGCTCCAGTATATTCTACTCTTAAGTAACGAATAACTCCTGAGCTATCATCATTCTCATTACCACCATAAGTTAAATCTCCAACTTCTGAAGTTGCAGTTTCTCCATTTGATCCTCCTTTATTTGTTTTTGCTCTACCGCAAATTACTAATCCTCCCCAGTCTCCAGTAGCTTTTACTGCATTTCCACTTGTCATTACAACCGGATTAGTTGAAGTTCCGTTAACATATAGTAATCCGTCTTGTGCAATTGCAATATAAGAAGATGTTCCTCCAGTAGCTTCAATTGTTGTTCCAGCAGGAATAGTTAATGTAGCTCCACCTCTTACAATAAAAGAACCTGTTAAGTTATATACTTGATTAGGATCTAATGTTGCAGATTGACCTGCTAATAATTCACCTCTAAAATCAGCGGCGTTTATAACTACAGATCCAGTGCTTCCTCCGTTAGAGTTATCTTCTCTTGTACAAGAAGTTAAAGTTAATACAGCTAAAGTTACAGCTGATAATAATAATTTTTTCATTTTTGTGTGTTTTTTAATTTGTTAAGACAAATCTAATTCGACAGAATTATTAAGTGATTATCTAAATGTTATGAATACATTAAAAATAAACAGGCGGATTTTATTAAAATCCGCCTAATATTTATTTAATGTTAACGAATTGTTTAGAAGGAATACTTCATTGATAAACTGAAGTTTCTACCTTTCTTATAGGAGTCAACTACTACGTTTTGAATGTCTTGTTTTCTTTCAATAGTAGGATCCGTTAGATTTTTTGCGCTAAAACCTATGCCAATATTTTTACTAAGATTGAATTTTAATATGAAATCTACTGTAATCACTTCGCTATCTATTAAATCTCCTTTTCCTGTAACTCCTAAAGCGTAAATTCTGTCTGAGAAATAGCCACCTGCCAAAGTAGCGGTTAAAGATTTGTCGTTTTTAAATTCTTTGTTAAAACTAAGATCAGTATTAATTAATAAATCTGAAGCTCCTGATAATCTTGAATCAGTATTTGTGAAATCTACATTAGTTCCTGGATTTTCCTCTACAACTTTTTGAGAATTTAAGTCTTGATTAGTATATAAATAGGATATATTTAAACCAAACCCTAAGTTAGTTTTCTCCTCTGTTGTGTTGTTTTCTGTAGAAATTATGTTTTTTCTCCATTCCCCTTCAATTCCTAATCCAATTGCTTTTTGCCCAGAATTTACCCAAGAAATATCATTTGTAGCAGAAGCAATCGTAACCTGGTTGATTGGGTTTTGTATGTATTTTCCAAAACCTGTAAACGATAAAACTTCTCCATTTTTAGGGAACATTTCCCATTTCAAATCGAAATTGTAATCAGTAGAGTTGTAAAGAAAAGGGTTGCCAATATAACTTTGACCTACTTCTTCATATAAGAAAGGGGCTCTTTCTTTAAATTGAGGTAAAGTATATGTTTTACTGGCTGCAAGTTTTATGTTTTGTTTTTCTGATACTTCATATTTAGCGGTTAAAGATGGCATATATTCCATTGTGTCAAATAATGTTTTACCGTTTTTTAAAGAAGTGTCGTAAAAAATATCTTGAATAATAAATTCAGTTCTAAAGGCTCCAATTACAAATAATTTTGGACTAAATTGGTATTCAATCGCTCCATATCCAGCAGAAATAATTTGTTGTCCGTTGTAGTTTTGTGTTTTTAAAGCATTCGGATTTGTTACATTACCTCTAAAAGTTCTTAGAGAGAAAAATCCTGCATCTATATTTGCTTGGTTAAAATAACCATCTAAATAATTTAAGTCAACTGTTGGTTGCGATGCAAAAAGACTTCTGGTAACAAAAAGATTAATTTGAGTTGCATCAAAATTAATTTCTTTGTAGCGTCCGCTGTATCCTGCAATGAATTTTCCTTTGTAGGTATTGTCGTCTTTTTTGCCAAATTTATATGAAACCGAGAAATTTCCTGCCATTTCATCATCTGTCATTTCTTGGTAGTATCTATGGTTGTCCGATTGGTTTACATCAGATGCAACTAATCTTGAATTAGGATCATCCCAAGTAAAAGGAATGATTGTATTTTGCATACGATCAGGAATTATATTTGACATTTTATTATAGGAAATTCCCCAATCAAAAACTATTCTATCACCAAATTTATGTTCGCCTAATAATTGATTTATAAATAAAGATGTTCTATCAAAAGTTGAACGTCTAACAAATCCACCTCCGTTTTGAGCAGCACCAAATATGTCTAATATACCAGTAAACTCTTCGTGTTTTTGAGATGTAGAATTAATGAACATCGAATTGAATTTAATGTTGTGATTGCTATTTATTTTGTAGTTAACATTTGCCATAGCATTTGAACCAGTACTATACTCGTATGATTGTCTAAAGAAATCTTTTACAGCGATTGCTTGTGTATTAACACTTCCTCTTCTTACTCCTTCTTTGTAAGTGTATCCATTATCAAAAGAAGCATTTAAAAAGAAACTCAACTTACCATTGTTACCAATTCCATAAGAATCTCCGCCTCTTAAGTAAAATGATCCATTTACAGGTGTAGCAGTTTGTTTGTCCCAGCTTGTTGTAAAATTATATCCTGCTAATGGGTTAGTTGGTATTTCTTGATTACTGAAACCGTTAAAACCAGGCCCGTCTTGTAAGAAAAATTTGTTTTGAGCAATAGCATTAGAATTTACTCCTGTTCCAGATCCTACTTCAATCATTCCACTTCCTTTGTATGTTTTGGATACAATATCTACGTTTGCTCCAGCAAAATCTCCGTAATTTTTGTAATTAAATGTTTTGTCGATACCAATATATTCTACAATGTCGGTAGAAAACACATCCAAAGACATGTTTTTTGTTGAAGGATTGTTAGAAGGCAATGGCAATCCATTCATAGTTGTTGAATTGTATCTATCTCCAAGACCTCTTACATAAATATCACTTGATCCCTCTTGTTTAGAAATACCAGATGTTTTTGCTACGGCTGCTGCAACATCGCTAATTCCTTTTTTAGAAATTTCTTCAGCACCAATACTTTGTTTTATTTCAACTGCCTTTTGTTGTTCTTGCAATAAAGCACTTTCTTTTTCTTTAGAAACCACTTGAACAATTTCGATATCTTTTAGTTGAACACCACTTGCTACAAGAGTGTGGTTAATTACTTTTTTCTCATTTGCTTTAATTGCAAATGGAATTTCTTTTGTTTCATACCCCAAGTAACCAATAACAATAATATAATTTCCTGGTTTAAGAGCAATAGTATATTTTCCATTCTCATCTGTAGAGGTTCCTTGTTTGGTTCCTTTAATCACTATATTAGCAAATGGTAAAGGTTCATTGTTAAATTCTTTGTCTAAAATTGTTCCTGTTACAGTTCCATTTTGAGCAAAAGATGCAGTTGCAAAGAAAATTGTCAATATTAAAAGACGTAGTTTCATATTTAATTATTAATTTGGTGCAAAGGAACTCTTATTGTGTTACCGAAAAGTTATTCATTTGTTATCAATTAGTTGTTAATATGTTACCTAATTGTTAATAGATTAAAAAATTGTAAATCGCTTTGAACATTTTAATTTATATTTACCTTTACAAAGCAAAACATAACATTTGTTGTAATGAAAAAAAAAGACATTAAGATCTTATTGGTTGATGATGAGCACGATATCTTGGAAATTGTAGGCTATAATCTTTCTCAAGAAGGCTATCAAATCGTTACCGCTTCAAATGGTAAAGAAGCAGTGGCAATGGCAAAAAAAGAGCTGCCACAGTTGATTATTATGGATGTTATGATGCCCGAAATGGATGGCATGGAAGCTTGCGAAATGATTAGAAAAATTCCAGAATTACAAGATACAGTTATTACTTTTTTAACGGCTCGCTCTGAAGATTATTCGCAAGTGGCAGGTTTTAATGTTGGTGCAGACGATTATATTACAAAACCTATTAAGCCAAAAGTTTTAGTTAGTAAAGTTCAAGCTTTATTAAGAAGGTTTAAAACTACGGAAGGATCTTCAACAAGTACAACATTAAACGTTGGTAACATAGAAATTAATAGAGAAGAATACAAAATTGTTAAAGAAGGTAAAGAGATTGTTCTGCCTCGTAAAGAGTTTGAATTGTTTTATCTTTTAGCTACAAAACCAGGAAAAGTTTTTACAAGAGAAGAAATCTTAGATAAGGTTTGGGGTAATGAAGTTGTAGTAGGCGGAAGAACAATAGATGTTCATATTAGAAAACTTAGAGAAAAAATAGGCGATGATTTCTTTAAAACTATCAAAGGGGTAGGATATAAAATCGAATTTTAATGCAATTAAAATTTAAAAAGTCATATAAATTTGCTTTAAAGTCATCTCTTTATGTAACGTTGTTTTTTCTAGCAACCATTTTATTGTATCATTATTTTGTTCAGTTATTAAATTTATCAATCGTTTTTGCCTTTTCTTTTCTTTTTTATTGTGCTACATTTTTTTTAATTCAATTTAGAGTAGAGCATTTTATATATAAAAGAGTAAAAAAAATATATGATGATGTTTCGCTATTAGAAACCACTTCATACATTAATCAGCCGGTAACTACAGATATGGACACTTTAACTAAAGAAGTTAAAAAGTTTGCCAGAGATAAAAAACTAGAAATAGAAACATTAAAAATTAGAGAAGAATATCGGAAAGAATTTCTAGGAAATGTTTCACACGAATTAAAAACACCTCTTTTTACTATTCAAAGCTATTTACTAACGTTGCTAGATGGCGCTATGGACGATAAAAATATCCGAAAAAAATATTTAGAACGTGCCGAAAAAGGGGTAGAACGATTAATTTATATCGTTAAAGATTTGGATATGATTACCAAATTAGAAGTAGGCGAGCTTAATTTAGATGTTACTCAGTTTAATATTGTAGAGGTAGTTCAAAATGTGTTTGATTTATTTGAAATGAAAGCCTCTAATAAAAACATTACCTTAACTTTTGATACCCGATATGCCAAACCCATCTGGGTAATGGCTGATCAGGAAAAAATTCAGCAAATAGTTACTAATTTAGTAGTAAATTCAATTAAATACGGAAAAAAAGGCGGCACAACCGAAGTAAGTATTGAAGATTTAATTAATAACAAAGTTATTGTTCGCATTACCGATAATGGAGAAG
>ENA-UPTJ01001585-UPTJ01001585.1-marine-metagenome-genome-assembly--contig:-NODE-1585-length-11935-cov-6.558081_pt1 | contig 11935 bp, 7 predicted proteins | sample MGYA00238168_ERZ767080 | MGnify/ENA primary metagenome ERZ767080 (study PRJEB28935, sample SAMN06266237) | marine metagenome | isolation source: Columbia River Estuary | place: USA:Columbia River Estuary... | reverse complement strand
AAACATTGAACATGGTGGAAGAAGCGCGTGCAAACGGACAAGACGTAACCATCGACCAATATCCATACACCGCCAGCAGCACCTCCATCAGCACCCTGATCCCCGATCACATCCTGGCCGACGGACAAGATTCCATCCGCGCCCGACTCAAGCGCCCCGAGATCCGAAAGGAAGTCATTGCCAGTATTCAGAAGAGATTAAAGAAGCGCGGACTGAAGCATCTCAATTACGCGGTTGTCGCCTACTTCGACGCAGACACCACCTACAATGGCAAAAGCATCGAAGAAATCAACTTGATGAAAGGCCGCAAACACAAAACGAAATACGAAGCAGAGACCGTCATGGACATTCAAATGGCCGGAGGCGCCAGTGCGGTGTTTCATGGCATGGGCGAATCCGACGTGCAACGAATCATGAAGTATCCGTTCAACATGATCGCCAGCGATGCCACCATCCGTGTTTTCAACGAAGGCATGCCGCATCCGCGTGGTTATGGAACAAACGCCCGCGTGCTCGGAAAATATGTACGCGAAGAAAAAATCATTTCACTCGAAGAAGCCATTCGTCGCATGAGCTCCCTACCAGCACAGAAATTCAATCTGAAAGATCGCGGACTGTTGAAAGAAGGAATGGCCGCCGACATCGTAGTGTTTGACGAAAAAACGGTTCGTGATCTGGCAACCTTCGAAAAGCCACATGCCTATTCGACCGGATTTGAATTCGTACTGGTGAACGGTGTACTCACGGTCGATCAAGGAAAACACACGCAAGCCCGAGGCGGAAAAGCCCTGCGCAATCAAGCACGCTGATAGATTGATTAAAATGCAAGCAACTCCTGCAGTGTGCTGCCTAGCCGTGATTTGGCCAAAAACTGCTGCTCGAGTTCAATACTGAACGGAACCGGCGTATCGAGAGAAGCACAACGCATAACCGGCGCATCGAGATAAGAAAAACAATGTTGCCCGATCCAGGCACTGATCTCGCCGCCAATGCCACCGATCAATGTGTCTTCATGCAGGATCAACACACGGCCCGTACGTTGCACCGATGCGCGTATCGCGTCATAGTCCAACGGTAATAAAGAACGCAAGTCTAAGATATCGATGGATAACTCCGGGTGCGCTTGCGCATAATCCATCGCCCAATGTACGCCGCTGCCATAGGTGATGATGGAAACATCCGATCCTTCTTGTACCAATCGAGCTTTGCCAATTTCGATGGAATAATATTCGGAAGGCACGGGTCCACTGATGGATCGATACAGTGCCTTGTGTTCGAAGAAGAGTACCGGATTCGGATCGTTGATTGCGGCGATCAGCAATCCTTTGGCATCGGCCGGCGTACTGGGATAAACCACTTTCAATCCGGGTGTGTGTACGAACCACGCTTCGTTGCTTTGCGAATGGAAGGGACCGGCGCCTACGCCTCCGCCTGTTGGCATGCGAATGACCACATCGGCGTTTTGTCCCCAACGATAATGGATCTTGGCCAGGTTGTTTATGATCTGATTGAATCCGACCGTAACAAAATCAGCGAACTGCATCTCCATCATGCTCTTGTATCCTTCGAGCGATAGTCCCAATGCCGTTCCGACAATCGCACTTTCACATAGCGGTGTGTTGCGTACCCGTTCCTTCCCGAATTTTTCGACAAAGCCTTCCGTGATCTTGAATGCCCCGCCATATTCGGCAATGTCTTGTCCCATCAACACCAAATTCGAGTGCTTCTCCATACTCTGCTCCAATCCCTGCTTAATGGCATCGATCATCCGCAACTCCGAACTCCCCACACTCTCCAAACTCCCAAACTCTCCAAACTTTTCAAACTGCGTTTTCGCATACACATCCTCCAATTCAACGGATTCCTCCGCGAAAACGCCCCCCGCTTGAAACCCGATCGCCAATTCCGACTCGATCTGGTCTTTGCATGCTTGTCGGATCTCGGCTACTTTCATTTCAGTCAGCACGCCCGTGTCGATCAGCCAACGCTGAAAATTCTTGACGGGATCTTTTTGTTCCCACTCCTCAAATAAATGACTGGGCACGTATTTGGTACCGCTTGCCTCTTCGTGTCCGCGCATGCGGAAAGTCATACACTCGATCAGATAAGGTTTTTGTTCGCGCATGCAATAGTCCCGAACGCCCTTAATGGTATCGTAAACGGTCAGCAGATTATTGCCATCGATCTGCACGCCTTCCATGCCATACCCTTTGGCCTTATCGACCAGTGACGCGCAACGATATTGTTCATTGACCGGCGTGCTGAGTCCGTACCCATTGTTCTCAATGATGAAGATCACGGGCAGGTCCCACACGGCAGCCACATTCAGCGCCTCGTGAAAATCCCCTTCGCTGGTTCCGCCATCACCGGTGAAAGCAAGTGAAACTTTGTTTTCCTTTCGAAGTTTGTGGGCCAACGCCACGCCGTCGGCAATAGCCAATTGTGGACCTAAATGCGAGATCATCCCGCAGATATGATGGGCACGCGTGCCGAAATGAAAGCTTCGCTCTCTTCCGTTTGAATAGCCGGATGGCAATCCCTGCCACTGCATGAACAGTTTGCTAAGAGGCATGTCGCGGGTAGTAAATACCCCCAGGTTTCGGTGCAAGGGCATGATCCATTCATCGGCATCCAACGCCAACGTGGCGCCCACAGAAATCGCTTCCTGTCCAATGCCACTGAACCATTTCGAGATCTTCCCCTGACGAAGCAAGACCAACATCTTCTCCTCGATCATCCGCGGCCACAGTATGGCGCGGTAGAACCGGATCAATTCTTCATTGGAATGTTGCTTACGGTCGAAATGCATAACGCGAAGATAGTTGAGAGTTTGGCGTTGAATGTTGAGGTTCAGTAGTAATTTGTTTGAAGTTGAGAATGAAAACTAAACATAAAACATTCAACCTAAACCCTCAACGCCCATCCCCTAAACTCTAATACCCCCGCTCGTTTCTCCCCTCCATGTAATTCACAAAGGCGCGGTTCACCACGCGGTTGCCTCCGGAGGTCGGATAATTGCCCGTGAAGTACCAGTCCCCCCGATTGTTGGGACAAGACTTATGCAAATTTTCAATATTCTGGAAGATCACCGTGATCGGAATGGTGCAACCAACCGGCGTGATCAACGCAGCGATCTCGGCACTCAACTCATCGGTCGTAAAATGACCATAGAACTCTTTCACCACATTCACCGTATCCAACGCACCCGCTGCCTCCAACGCCCGGCAACGATCCAATAACTCATTCATCAATCCGTTGTATCCTTTTTTCTTCGTCAACGACACCGCCGCATTGAAGGCAATGAAATCACCCATCTTGCTCATGTCGATGCCGTAACAATCGGGGTAACGAATCTGCGGACAAGAAGAAACCACCACGATGCGCTTCGGGTTCAACCTCGACAACATCCGAATGATGCTCTCCCTGAGCGTCGTACCCCGCACAATCGAATCATCGATCACCACCAAGGTGTCTTCGCCCGAACGGATCGTGCCATAGGTTACATCGTATACGTGCTGCACCATTTCATTGCGACTTGCATCCTCCGTAATAAACGTCCGCATCTTCACGTCCTTGATGGCGATCTTCTCAATGCGGATCTTCCGCGTGATCATCTCCCGCAGCTTTTCCTCGTCAAAATCTTTGCCCCAACTAAGAATCCGCTCCACCTTCACGCGATTCAAATAATCTTCCATCCCCTTCAGCAATCCGTAAAAAGCCACTTCGGCCGTATTGGGAATGAAGGAGAACTTCGTATTCTTCAGATCGTGATCGATCGAATCCAATACCTGCTCACTCAAATTATACCCCAAGGCCAATCGCTCCTGGTAAATCTTCTCATCACTCCCGCGCGAAAAATAGATCCGCTCGAAACTGCAAGCCAACCGCGTTTTCGGTTCCAATATTTGCAATCGATCGATCTTGCCTTCGGCATCTACGATCAAAGCCTGTCCCGGCATCAATTCCTGCACTTCGTTCTCACCCACATTGAAACAAGTTCGAATCGCCGAACGCTCCGAAGCCCCTACAATCACTTCATCGTCGATGTAGTAATACGCGGGACGAATGCCGTGCGCATCGCGGAACAAAAAGCCGATGCCGCTTCCTGTTGCACCACCCACAAAAAATCCGCCATCCAACATCGGAAGCGTCTGCTTCAACACTTCGGAAATATCCATCTGCTCGGGCGAACGCTCATCCACTTCGCAGAGCTTGGTATGCATTAACTCGATCATCGCGGCCAGATCGCTGAAACGAACCGACTCCAGCGGCTCTTTTCCGATCGCTGTATACAAGTCATCGGCGTTGACGATGTTGAAATTACCGGCCAACGCCAAATTGCGCGCCGGGATGGTATCGCGGTTGATGAACGGATGACAATACTCGACTTTGTTTTTTCCCTGCGTACCATAGCGCAAGTGACCGATCATCAATTCACCCAAGAACTTCAAATGTCCTTTCAGTAGACCGGGTTGGTGCTTGATCTGCGGATGATATTTTTCCAACTCACTCACCTCGCTTCCGATCTGCTGAAAAATATCGGCAATGGCCTGCGGCTTATTGCTGCGCAACCGATTCATGAACGGATAACCGGGCTCCACATTCAACTTCACGGTAGCGATACCGGCACCATCTTGTCCGCGATTGTGTTGCTTCTCCATGAGGAGATACAACTTATTCAATCCCCACAGGGCCGTACCGTATTTCTGCTGGTAATGGGAGAAAGGTTTGCGCAGGCGGATAAAGGCCAGGCCGCATTCGTGTTTGATGGAATCACTCATGAGTTTCGAAAATCAAATTTACTACCGGTTCGTATCAACAAAAAACCGCCCGAGGGCGGTTTCAATCAATTTTTTGGCTCAAACTTTTTCAGCAAGGGGCAGTCTTCGGCCGTCTGCGGATCGATATTCACATAGTACATCGGCAGATGTCCTTGCAACCACTTATCCAAGGTCTTCGATTTCTTCTCCTCCAAAGCAAACTGCGAAATCTTGCTGTAATCGTCGTTCATGTTCAGGCGGTGCGGCTCGGTGCGCGATTTCAAATGCACAATCCGTACACCCTTCTTCCCTTGCTCACTCTCGTATTCAACGGGTTTGGAATACTCACCCACCTTCATTTTGGTCAACAATCCCACCATCGCCTTATCCAACATGTCGATGGTTACAAAAGTCGATCCGTCGCGACCCGTCAGGTAGGGACCGGTATACTTGGCCGACTCATCGTCGCTGTACTTGGTACCAGCCTCGTTGAAGGTCAGATTGCCGTTGATCACCTTATTGCGAACCGAATCCAATTTCACCTTGGCTCCCTGGATCTCATCCTCCGTTACGGGCGGAATGCGCAAGATGTGTCGAACCACGGCGTCATCGCCGTTGCGCTGCACCATCTGTATGATGTGAAATCCGAATTTTGATTTTACGGGCGATGAGATCTCGCCTTCTTTCAAACGAAACGCGGTCGACAAGAAGATCGGATCCCAGGTTTTCTCCGTCCGGTTGATCTGATATTGACCACCCCGCTCCTTACTGCCCGGATCTTCCGTGACGCGCTTGGCGAGTTGATCGAAGGTGACCACTTTCGATTCGATCTGCTTTTTGTAATTATTCATCTCGCCCACGATGTACTGCTCGATCTCCCGAGCGGCCTTGGGATACACAATGATCTGTCCGATCTCCAACTCCGATTCGTAAAAAGGCAAACTGTCTTTCGGGATCTTCTCAAAATACGCCTTCACCTCATTGGGCGTGATGCGCACATTCTCGACGATCTTTTTCTGCATGGCCTGCGCCAGCTTCTGCTCGCGCACCGATTCGCGGGCATCGTCCTTGATCTGATAGATCGTCTTGCCCGCTACTTCTTCCAAAGCTTCTTGGCTACCAAACTGATTGATGTAGCTGCGGATACGGTTATCCAGATCGGCCTCGATCTCGTCGTCCGTTACCGGCAAAGAATCTTTCATGGCCTGCAGCATCATCACTTTTGAAATGATGGCTTGCTCGGTCAGGATGCATTCCCCATTTTCAGGGATCGCACTGCCTTGACGGGCAATGTCTGCCAAGGAGTTTTTGATGTCAGAAAGCAGGATGATGCGGTCGCCCACGATCGCGGTGACTTTATCTGCTACCACTTTTTTGGGTTGCGCCCAGCCACAGAGGCCGGTCAACAGCATTCCAACAACGAGCGTATACCGACGTATTTTCATAGTTGCCAAAACTAATGGGGCGCCGGATCTTTCCGGTTTCCCCGTGTTCCATTTAACAAAACCTTTTTATCAGAGCGTACGCTTCACCTCTTCTTGCTCGTATGCTTCGACTACATCGCCCACCTTCATGTCGATGTAGTTCTTGATCGTCAATCCGCACTCCATACCCGTGGTCACATCCTTCACATCGTCCTTGAAGCGCTTCAGCGATCCCAGCTCGGCTTGTGCGCCTTCGGCAGTCGGATAAACCACGATGCCATCGCGGATCAGGCGCACCTTCGAGTCGCGCTTGATCTTACCATCCCGCACATAACAACCGGCCACCGTCGCCTTGTCGAATTTGAATACCTCGCGGATCTCCACGTTGGCCACGATCTTCTCCTGCACCTTCGGCTCCAACATTCCCTCCATCGCACTCTTGACCTCTTCGATGGCGTTGTAGATGATGGAATACATCTTGATCTCGATACCGGCGTTCTCGGCCAGCTTCGAAGCTTGCAGCGACGGACGGACGTTGAACGCGATCACGATCGCATCCGACGCTTCGGCCAACACGATGTCGCTCTCGTTGATCTGTCCCACGCCTTTGTGGATCACACTGACCAGGATCTCCTGCGTCGACAATTTCTGCAACGAATCGCTGAGGGCCTCGACCGATCCATCCACGTCTCCTTTGATGATGACCTTGAGCTCCTTGAAGCTGCCCAATGCCAAACGACGGCCGATCTCATCGAGGGTGATGTGTTTCTTCGTACGGATCCCTTGCTCACGCAAGATCTGCGCGCGACGATTCGCCACCTCTTTCGCTTCCGCTTCATCTTCGTACACGCGGAATTTTTCACCCGCTTGCGGCGCTCCGTTCAAGCCCAGTACCACCGAAGGCACCGAAGGACCCGCCTCGTCTTGTTTCTTGTTGCGTTCGTTGAACATCGCTTTCACACGGCCATAATACTGACCACTCACGATCAGATCGCCCGGTTGAAGCGTTCCGTTCTCCACCAACAAGGTGGCCACGAATCCGCGTCCTTTATCGAGTGAGGCTTCAATGATCGTACCGCTGGCCTCCCGATCGGGATTGGCTTTCAGGTTGAGCATCTCGGCTTCCAACAATATTTTCTCAAGTAATTTATCAACGTTCAAACCCGATCTCGCCGCCACTTCCTGGCACTGGAACTTACCGCCCCATTCTTCAACCAGAATGTTCATCTGCGACAATTGCTCATAGATCTTTTGCGGGTTCGCCCCATCCTTATCGATCTTGTTGATGGCGAAGATCATCGGAACACCCGCCGCTTGCGCGTGGCTGATGGCCTCACGGGTTTGGGGCATCACGGCATCATCGGCCGCCACCACGATCACCGCAATATCCGTGACCTTGGCACCACGAGCACGCATCGCCGTAAAGGCTTCGTGACCGGGCGTATCGAGGAAGGTGATGTCTTTTCCATTCGCCAACTGAACCTGGTAAGCACCAATGTGCTGGGTGATGCCACCGGCCTCACCGGCCACTACATTGGCACTGCGGATGTGGTCGAGCAACGAGGTTTTACCGTGGTCAACGTGACCCATGATGGTCACGATCGGCGAACGATGCTGCAATTCATCTTCTTCATCCTCTTCGTATTCTTCTTCCATCTCCATCTGCTTCTCCATATCGATGAACGATACATCGAAGCCGAACTCACCGGCCACCAGTTCGATCACCTCCGCATCCAAGCGCTGGTTGATCGACACCATGATGCCCAAGCTCATACACTTGCTGATCACCTCGGCAAAGCTCACGTTCATCAAACTCGCGAGCTCGCTCACGCTGATGAACTCCGTAACCTGCAATTTGTTGTCGGTCACTTCCGCACCGCGGGCTTGCGCCATCTCGAATCGTTTTTCACGACGGAGCTTGGCCTTCATCTTGCCCTTGCCACCACCTCCGGAGAGTTTGGCCTGGGTCTCTTGAATTTTCTTCTGAATTTCTTTCTCATCGATGGTCTGTCCATCGCGACGCTGAAACGCTTCACGCTCGCGTCGACCGGCCATGCCACCCCGACCGCGATTGAAACCACTGCTCGGTTGTTCGGGATTGACAAAGGTTTGATGACCCGGTGTTTCACGCTTCGACAGCGGAATGCGGGCTCGTTTCTTTTTATCATCACGCACCGGACGCGTATCGCTGGTCGTCGGCAAATCGATCTTACCCATGATCTTCGGACCCGTCAGCTTCTGCACCTCGATGTTCTCGATCGTAGGAGCTGCAGGTTGAGCGGGCGCAACCGGTGCATCCGGTGTTGCCGGAGCCGCTGGCGGAGTAGGTGTCTCCACCGCTACCGGTTCTACAACCGGTGTTTCTTCCTTCGCCTTCTTGGTCGTTTTCTTCGGCTTGGCTTCTTCAGCAGGTTGCTCAGCAACCGGTGCCGGAGTTTCTACTTCCTCTTTCTTCGGCTTGGTGCTGCGTTTTGGACGGGTAGATGAATCCAAGGCATCGAGGTCGATCTTGGTGACCACTTTCGGTCCCTCCAATTCAGGCGCCTCGATCTTGACAGTCTCTTCTACTTTGGGCTCTTCCTTCTTAACGACTTTCTTGGTCTCCTTCTTGAAGGTGATCTCCTCTTCTTCTTTCTTTTTCTTGGCTTCCGCTGTAGAACCCTTGGGCAACTCGAGCTGATCGCTCTTCATCTTAGCGGCCTTATCGCTTTGGAATTCTTGCTGCAAGGAACGGTACATGTCCTCGCTCAACTTCGAGGTCGGTTTTAGGTCGTCTTTCGAGAACCCTTTACCCACGAGGAAGTCGATCAGGGTGTCCTGACCAATGTTGAATTCCTTAGCCGCGGCCAGGAGTCGGGGAAGTTTCAATTCTGACATTCGGTTCGTTTATTTCGTTCGGTTCTTCTCGTATTTGGATCGATTCGTCCTTATTCTTTTTCGAACTCTTCTTTCAGGATGCGACGCAGATCCTCGATGGTTTCTTTCTCGAGGTCGGTACGACGCTCCAACTCTTCAGCGGTCAACTCCAATACACTACGCGCTGTATCACAACCCACGCGCTTCAGCTCATCAATGATCCAAGAATCGATCTCATCGGTGAATTCTTCCAGATCGATGTCGAATCCTTCGACTTGCTCTTCGGTATCGCGGTACACATCCAACACATAGCCCGTGAGGTCAGAGGCCAACTTGATGTTCACCCCACGACGACCAATGGCCAATGAAACCTGATCGGGTTTCAGGAAGATGTTCGCATGCTTCCGGTCCGTATCCAGGTCCATGCTGGTGATGCGCGCCGGCGTCAGCGAACGCTGAATCAACAGCTGTACATTCTGGGTATAGTTGATCACGTCAATGTTCTCATTCTTCAATTCACGCACGATGCCGTGAATGCGGCTTCCTTTCATACCCACGCAAGCACCTACCGGATCGATGCGGTCGTCGTACGACTCCACCGCCACCTTCGCGCGCTCGCCCGGATCGCGAACGATCTTCTTGATCACGATCAAGCCATCGAAAATTTCCGGCACCTCGATCTCCATCAACTTGGCCAGGAATTCCGGCGCAGTACGAGAGAGAATGATAACGGGATTGTTATTCTTCAGGTCAACGCGACGCACCACGGCACGCACGCTTTCCCCTTTCTTGAAATAATCTTGTGGGATCTGCTCGCTCTTCGGAAGGATCAACTCGTTGCCTTCTTCATCCAGCAACAAAATCTCCTTCTTCCAGATCTGATACACTTCCGCACTGATGATGTCACCCACGCGGTCGTTGTATTTTTTCGCCAAGGCGTTTTTCTTCAGATCTCCGATGCGGCTGGCCAGCGTTTGCTTGGCAGCCAAGATCGCACGGCGACCAAAATCGAGCAGGTCGATCTCTTCGTAGAGCTCTTCGCCTACTTCGAAGTCGGGTTCGATCTTGGTGGCTTCGGTATAGGCTACCTGCGCCAACGGATCTTCCACGGTGCCGTCCTCGACGATCATTCGGTGACGAATGATTTCCAAGTCGCCTTTTTCGGCGTTAACGATCACGTCAAAATTGTCGTCGCTGCCGTATTTTTTACGGAGCAAGGTCTTGAAGACGTCTTCTACCACTTTCATCATAGTGGGCCGATCGATGTTTTCTGCATCCTTAAAATCCTGGAACGCATCGATCAGATTAATACTGGCCATAATCGGTGTGTTTAAGTCGCTTTAAAAAGTAATTTGTATGGTTGTTGCTTTGATCTCGTTGAATGCCCATTCGTGTGTTTTGACCTCCTGCTTCTTGCCTTTCCCCTTTACCTCTTCCACCGTGAAGCCGGTCTCCGTCACCCCCGTCAGCTTGCCGATCACCTGAACGCCTTCCAGCGTCACCACCTCCACCTGCCGTCCGATGTTCTTGACGTACTGGCGGTGCAGTTTCAGGGGCTCATCCAGACCCGGCGAGGAAAATTCCAGCGAAAACTCCCCGTCCGGCAACACACCCTCTTCCACCAACTGGCGGTACAGGGCCCGGTTGAATTTGATCAGTCGATCAACGCTAACTCCTTGATCTCCATCAATATACACGCGAATATTGAGGGTCGGCTTGATCCAAACCTTCACCAAAAACAGCGTGGGATCCGACTTGATGAGCGCCTCTACCCGCCGACTGACCGTTTCAATGAGTTCCTGATTGAGCATGGCTAACAAAAGAAGAAGGGAACGTTTCCGTTCCCCTCCACACGATTTTCAGACACAAATATACGATAAAAGACCAAAAAGACCAAAAAGACGAGCCCTTCGGGCTGTAGAGGGTAGTAGAGGGTTTAGGGTAGAGCCCCCCCCTCTAACCTTTACTTCTTCAACCCTTCCTCCGGCTCATTGGTCGTAATCAGATCAAACCCCTGATCCAGAAAGCCTTGCATCATGGTGAGGTCGTTGACGGTCCACACGTTCAAGACGATCCCCAATTCCTTGGCCCGCGTGATCCACTCCGGGTGTTTTTTAAAGACACTGAAATTGTAATCCATTCCCCGAATACCCGCCTCCTTCAACTGATCGGGCGTTTTATCGCCATTCAAATACTGCACATGCGCCTTGGGCATTCGCTTCAACAAGTGCAGACACATGTTGTAATCAAAACTGATGTACACAATACGATAGGGAGGCTTCAGTTCTTTTACCAGATCCACCACACGGTCGACGATTTTTTGCGCACGCTCCGAGCCCAGTCCCGAGGGCTTGATCTCCAACACCAAGTCGGTGTGTTTATTGTTCTCGGATCCAGCTACTAAATATTCGCGCAGGGTGGGGAGTTTTTCACCGTTCGACAACGGATGCTGAATGAGCTCAGCGTAACTGGTTTTCTCGATCTCCAATTTGTTATGCGTTGGGTCGTGGTTGATGACCAGCGAATCATCGGCACTCATCCGCACATCGAATTCCGATCCGGCACAACCCAATCGAATCGCCTCTTTCAGCGACGCGATGGAATTTTCCGGAAATCCGTTTTTCTTGAACGCACCGCGATGCGCGACGATGTGATTGGCGGGTTTGTATATGGATACTTTCATGGAAGTACAGGAAAGGGTGAGTAGGGTTAAAAGTAGGATCGTGCGCATATACGAAATTACAGTTGAGGAGGTTGAGAGGGTTGAGGTTTCTCAACTACCTCAACGTACTTGTAGAATATTCCACTCTTACATTATTCGTCTTATCAATGATCTCCATCTTCACCACCGGTTGTTTTTCCCAACGAATGGTGAGCAGGCCGAAGTGATTGTCC